>WOR8_10002934_pt1 | contig 19345 bp, 18 predicted proteins | sample DeeMarSeWOR38_10_FD_19890 | JGI IMG/M metagenome (IMG submission 19890)
ATAGAAGCCCCGTATCTATTTGGACAGGGGTGCAATGACGCCATTGTTTTGCGCGATTTAAATTAATCGACATAGCCAGAAATCTCGGAAACATAAACAATACGGGCCCAAGATATGACACGAGGCGGAATTACCCTTCTTCAGCGAATCCGCTATTCTATTTTCCCCGGCATGCTCAGTAAACCAAAGGATCGCGAGGGTTATCGAAATTTTTTCAACAGCTTGATTCTGCACTTTCGCCCGCGAAGCGTTCAGGAACGCACGCTCAGAATCTCACTGACCTGGGGTCTTGGCGGGATGGCCGTCGTGCTCGTATTCATGATGTTTGCGACCGGCCTGATGCTAAAATTTGTTTACCAGCCTGTTCCTGACCGCGCCTATGATTCTGTCATTCATCTCCAAAACAATGTGCTCTTCGGCCAGCTGATTCGCAACATTCATCACTGGGGCGGCAACGCACTGCTGATCATTGTCTTTCTCCACTTCCTGCGGGTGTTTTTCAGCGGCGCATTTTATCCGCCGCGGCAGTTCAACTGGATCATCGGATTGGCAATGTTTCTGGCGGTGCTGACTTCAAATATTACCGGTTACCTGCTGCCCTGGGATCAGCTTGCCTTTTGGGCCATTACCATTTGCACCGGCATGCTGGAATATATCCCCGGAATCGGCGAGTGGCTGCAAAGTTTGATCCGAGGCGGCAGTGATATCGGACCGGCCACCCTATCTATTTTTTTTGCGCTTCACACACCTGTCATTCCCGCCTGTCTTCTTATTTTGATGCCTTTTCATTTCTGGCGGGTTCGTAAAGCCGGCGGTCTGGTAGTTCCCCGCACTCCCGATGAAGACCCGGGCAGCCGGGGCGATTCAGTGCCAACCATCCCGAATTTGATCTTGCGGGAAGTGGTTGTTGCGGTGGTGTTGATTGCCGTTATCATGGTAGCCGCGGTCATTTTTAATGCGCCACTGGGAGCCAAGGCCAACCCGGGGCTCAGCCCAAATCCCACCAAAGCGCCCTGGTATTTTGCCGGTATCCAGGAACTGCTCCTGCATTTTCACCCGCTGTTTGCGCTGTTCATCATACCGGTTCTGATGTTGATTGGGCTGGTTAGCATCCCTTATATTCGTTATCAGACCGAAACAGCCGGGGTTTGGTTCGCTTCACACCGAGGCCGGCGCATGGCGCAAGTGGCTGCATTGACAGCTGTTATCATTTTGCCGATAGGAATCATTGCAGATGAATTTGTAATCGATTTTGCAGCCTGGATGCCTAACATGAGTCCGGTTGTGCGAAACGGAATTCTGCCGGCGGCTTTTGTGCTGGCCGGAGTTATCGTGTTTTATTGGCTGGTCAAGAAAAAATACGCAGCCACAAATAACGAATCTATTCAATCCGTCTTTGTCCTATTGGTTGTCGCCTTTACCATTCTGACGATTACGGGGATCTGGTTTCGAGGGGTGGGGATGGCTTTGATGTGGCCGTGGGAGGTATCTAACTTAACACCTTAACGGGAATGACGTTAAAGCATAAATCATAAGGGATTTGATATCTCATATGCCAAAGAATGCGAATGAAATAGAATCAGAAACTGAACCCACCAGAAGATCATTTTTAAATAGTCTCTGGATAATTCTGGGTGGTGTTGCCCTGGCTGAATTTGTTGCGGTGGCATTTGCTTTTCTGCGACCGCCCAAATCGAAAGCTTTAAAAGAAAAAGCCGAAACCATTGTCACTGCAGGAGCGGTCGAAAGGTTTACACCCAATTCGGTTACCGCATTTGTGAGAGGAAAATTTTATCTGGCGCGGTTGGAAGACGGCGGGTTTTTGGCACTGTCGCGCACGTGCACTCATCTGGGGTGCACGCTACCCTGGATAGAAAAGGATATGAAATTTGCCTGTCCCTGTCATGGGTCCACTTTCGATATCACCGGAAATGTCATTGACCCGCCGGCGTCCCGCGCGCTGAATATCTATCCGATTATAATTGAAAACAACATGATAAAAGTGGATGCCCGCAAACCGATCAAACGCAGCACATTTCGCGTTGAACAGGTGACGTATCCAAAGAAAAAGGCATAAGGCATAAGGCACAAGGCACACGGAATTTATTTAGAAGCTATCTCAAAATTAGCAGTTGACCTTGGAAGACAGAGATAAAAAGGTCCCACGGTGCTCTAAATTTAGAAATGCCTAAAATGCCTAAAATGATCTAAAATGTCTAAAGTTGAGGAAATCTTTCATATTTATAATAAAAGATGTAGCGCCCACCTGGCATACACGCCGCGCAAGCGCTGGCACAGCGCGAGCGCAATCTTAATTTTAGGCAGTTTAGATCATTTTTAATTTTAGCTCAATTATTGTTGTAAGCACCTTTTATAATATTAGAATTTTGGCATCGGGCGTTAAATATATTTTTGAGATAGCTTCTAATTGTTTTTATCTCTGCGGTAAATTTTATGACGAACTGGAAAATAACCGGACTCATTGCAACGCTCGTTGTCATTCTCTCCGTTCCCGCATACATACTGAAGGAAAAATACTTCCATCGTCCTCCTGCGTTCAGGCCTGTCGCCGCTTTTGCCGGTAGTCGCAAGTGCATGGATTGTCACAAAACCGAATACGACAAATGGCAAAATTCCCATCACGACCGCGCCATGGATGCTGTCAATGATGAAACTGTGTTGGGTGATTTTAGCAATGTCGCCGTCGAATTTAACGGTATCACCAGCCGTTTTTATCGCACAGATAAAAAGTTTTTCGTGCACACACAGGGTCCGGACGGCAAAATGGGCGAGTTTGAAATCACCCATACCTTCGGATGGTATCCATTACAGCAATATCTCGTGCCCTTTCCCGGCGGCCGCCTGCAATGTCTGCCCATCGCCTGGGATGTGACGGAGAAGAAATGGTATCACCTGTATCCGGAAGCGCCCATCGATACCAATGATTGGCTGTACTGGACCAATGCCGGCCAGAACTGGAACGGCATGTGTGCCGAGTGCCATTCCACCAACCTTAAAAAGAACTTCGACATCCAAAACGATGCTTACCAAACCACCTGGTCGGAGATCGATGTCAGCTGCGAAGCCTGCCATGGGCCCGGTTCGCGCCATGTGCAATGGGCTGAACTGCCGGATATGGCCCGGCCGCAAACCGCCAACTTTGAACTGGTGGTCAAAGCAAAAGGCATGGATTCGCGCGAACAGGTGGAGCTTTGCGCACCCTGTCACTCCCGGCGTGCAATCCTGGGAGATTACACCCACACCGAACCGAATCTGCTGGACAGCATGCTTCCCAGTCTGCTGACGCCGGAGCTGTATTTTGCCGACGGCCAGATCCTGGAAGAGGTTTATGTTTACGGCTCCTTTACCCAGAGCAAAATGTACCACCGCAACGTGCGCTGCAGTGAGTGTCATGATGTGCACAGCATAAAAAAGGTTAAAGAGGGCAACGCGCTGTGTCTGCAATGCCACCGAGCCGGTATCTATGACACCAAAACGCACCACTTCCATAAGAAGAAGGGGCAGAAAGGAGAGCCCATCAAATCAGCAAATGGCAAGATTTTATTTGATGTAGGCTCCGGGGCCGAATGTGTCCAGTGCCATATGCCGGAACGACGCTATATGGTGATCGATTACCGCGCAGACCATAGCTTCCGGATACCGCGGCCGGATCTCAGCATCAAACTGAGCATCCCCAATGCCTGTAATCGCTGCCACGTCGATCAGACCGATCAGTGGGCCGATGAATATATCACCAAATGGTACGGCCCTGGGCGCAGGGCCCATTACGGCACGGTCATTGCTGAAGGGCGAAAAAGATCGGCACATGCGCATAAAGACCTCGTCAAGCTGGCCTCAGATCCATTGTATCCGGTAATCGTGCGGTCCACGGCATTATCGCTTCTGGCGGCATACCCCAGCGAAGAGACCAATTCCGCATATGAGCTGGCCCTGATGGATGATGAGGCGCTCATTCGGCGGACGGCCGTCGACAACCTGAATGTTTCCGATCCTAAACGCCGGACAGCGCTTTTGACATCCATGTTATATGATCCGGTTAAAGCCGTGCGCATGGAAGCGGCCAGGAGAATGACTGAAATTTCCGATCCACAATTGGATAGCAACCAGAAAATGGTATTTCAGGCTGCTCTGGACGAATATCAAAAATCCATGGAATATTCTGCTGACTTCGCCTTTGGCCGTTATAATCTGGCAAATCTTTATGTCGCTCTAAAACAGCCTCAAAAGGCTGTTGAATCTTTCCGGGCCGCCATCAAAATCGATAATCTATTCTATCCGGCCAAAGTCAACCTGGCCATGCTGTACAATCAGATGGGCCAAAATAACGAAGCACTGATCCTGCTGCGCGACGTGGCGTCTGCCCATCCTGAATTGTATGAGGTGCAGTATTCCCTGGGGTTGCTGCTGGCGGAAGAAAAGAAGTACGCGGCGGCGGCAAGTTATTTAAAACAGGCAACCAAAGGCATGCCCGGGCGCTCCCGGATCCACTATAACCTCGGATTATTGCTGCAGCATTTAGAACAGGATTCAGCTGCGGAAGCGTCCTTGCTCAAAGCACAGGAGCTGGAACCGGATAATTTAGATTATCTTTATGCGCTTGCCGATTTTTATTTAAAGCGAAGAAAATTGCAGAAAGCCAGAGACATTGCAAAAGAAATGGTAGCCAGACATCCCACCCAGCGTATCGGCCAAGACATTTTGAGCCTTATCGAGAAAAACATTGAAGCGAATTCAAATTAAATTAGAACCCATCTCAAGATTAGCAGTTCATCTTGGAAGACAGAGAAAAAAAGTTCCAAAACTTAATGTTTACTCAATTGGCTTTGATTGCGCCATCACCTGGTTTGCTTTTTTTTCACTGGTGCGTTCGATTTCAAAGCCGAATTGGGATGAATCGGTTTTGATCAGAAAATAATGTTTGCCGCCGGCTTCCAAAGCCGCGCTGACACTTGAATCAGGAATTGCAATGGTTCGAACTCCGGGAGCCGTATAAAAAGAGACATATTGTCCGGCCTTCAAGCGCGCAATGACTTTGCCATCTAAAAGGACCTTCATTGAAAAGCCGAATCCGAACATCCGTTCTTCCCGGATGACGGTGACTTGGGCCGCATCGGCAGAATATCCCCGGGACGGGAAGAATTCCGTTTTGCCGCTGGTACAGGCAGTCAGCAAAAAAGCGATCATGATCAACAACGTATATCGTTTCATGTTCTCCTCAAAAAATCAGCGGTAATTTCATCCAAAATTCCCGCCCCAGGCGGACGATGGCGGGCAGGCAAATTCTGTAATTGAAAAACCCTACTGCCGGGCCTTTTTTTCTTCAAGTTGTTTGATTTCCTCAGCAATTTCATAACTGAGCTTTGCCACCAGGCGGCTCTGGGCGGAAACCATATCGGCGATGGTATCGCCTCCGATCGGTTCCGTTAAGACTAAATTTCCCTCCGAGAGCACATTATCATCCTTTTCGCTTAAAATACCCCAGCGGGTTCTCAGGATTACATTGCCGCCCGGCATACCATCAAACTGTGTAATATCCATAACGATCTGATAGTCTACCGGGCTTTTAGGATTCCACGGAAGCTTAAGGACTTTTACGGTGGATAGCAAGGCCGAAAGATTGGACACCAAAACATTGATTAAATTTTCATTTAGCGGCCCTGCCCAGCGCTCTAAATCCACCACCCGGATTTCATTGAGACTGGTGCGGATTATGATCTGAGGGCGGTCCAGCACCTGTGAAAGCCCTATGGGGCCTACGCCCACAGAGGCATCTTTTAAAATCACAACCGGTGGTGTTTTGTTCTCTGCGGTGTACAAGGAAGTGAGGACATAATATCGGGTGGCCGGCGTTTTGCTGGGACTTAAACAGCCGCTGAAAGCCAGCATAACGGCCAGCACAACGGCACTGGTAAGTCTAAAGTTGTATGGATGCATCAATTTCCTCCAGTCGGCATAGCCCTTCCGCGAATTAGCGCATCCGGGTGTTGTTCAATGAAATCAGCCAAAACACGCACGGAGCGGGCGGCTGCCGCAATTTCTTTGAGGGTTGCGGAGACTTCGTAGCGGAGCTGGGTGCCTTCTTCTGCCAGATTTTCGATGGTTTTAAGGGTTGTATCGGCATCATCAAGGGCGGTTTTGGCAGATTCGGCCGCCTGCTTAAATTGAATCAGCATCGGTGCTGCTTGCTCATTTATCAACTTGCGGGCGTCCCCGATGCCGGCCCTTGCCTCGACCAGGGTTTGGTCGAAGCTGGTTGCCAGAGGCTCGACTTTGCTGTCAAGATTGCGAGCCAATTTTTGGACATCGGTTAGCGTATTTTTTAATACGCTGATGCCTTCATGCAGATCCGGGTCAGTTGCCAACTTGGCGATACCGTCCATGGCCCGTCTCAAATCTTTTGCTATTTCTTTGATATTAATTTTGTTCAGAGCCTTTTCCAGCTCCTGAAGCGGTGTTGGAATTGAAGGAATTTCCCACGACTCTTGAAAGATCACTTTGTCTTTAAACTGATCTATCCCAATTAATTGGGCGGGCGTGTCCGGATAAAAATCGACATCGATCAGCAGTTGACCGGTGACCAGACTTTGCATTTGCAGCTGGGCTCTCAAACCCTCTTTGATCAGGGCGCTGTGCAAATCCTTTGCTCTTTTTTGGCTACGATCGCCGATGTTTTTGAACTTTTCCGGATCTACTTCAAAGAGGACCGGAATTAAGACCTTCAGTTGAGCCGCATCAAAGCCCACGATGATGTCTGTCACCTGGCCGATCTGAACCCCCCTGAACAGCACCGGCGAGCCCACGTTCAAACCTCTAACCGAACCCTGAAAGAAAGTAAGCCACTGATCGGTCTTTCGAAAAAATTTGCCGGAACCAAATAGCACTATGGCAGCCACCGCCAGCACCACGGCCACCACAACAAAGGCCCCGATCATTGTCTTATTTGCTGGTTTGCTCATGTCAACAATTCCTTTGCGAATTTAAGATTGCGGATTGCGGATTGAAATATCAAACATATCTCGCATTCGAAATCCGAAATCCGCAATCCGAAATTTTCAGCCCTTTCCCCTTGTCAAAAACCTGCGCAGCTCCGGGTCCTGGGTTTCTGCGAGCAGCTTTTTGGGATCGCCGGCAGCGGTCATGGTTTTTTTGTTCGGATCCAGATAAACGGAGTTGTTTCCGATGGCAAAGATGCTGGCCAGTTCGTGAGTAACCACGATAATAGTCGCTCCCAGGCTCTCCCGAAGCTCGAGAATCAATTCATCCAACAAACTGGCGCTGATCGGGTCTAATCCGGCTGAGGGTTCGTCAAAAAAAAGAACATCCGGATCAAGTGCCATCGCTCTGGCCAGGCCGGCGCGTTTACGCATCCCGCCGCTGATTTCCGATGGGTAGTAGTCCTCAAATCCGGCCAGGCCGACCAGCGCGAGCTTGAGGGATGCGATTTCAAGCATCTGACTCGGGCTCAAATCGGTGTATTCGCCCAATGGCAGTGTAATGTTCTCAGCCAGGGTCATCGAGCTCCACAGGGCGCCGCTCTGATACAGAATGCCGATATTTTGCATAATTTGATCGCGCTGTTCCGGCTCGGTGTCCCAGAAGCTGACATCATCATAAAACACCTTTCCCTTGGCCGGCGCTTTTAAACCCACCATATGGCGCATCAGGGTGCTCTTGCCGCAACCGCTGCCCCCCATGATGATGAAAATGTCCGCGCGGTTAACGGTAAATGTCAGATCGCGCTGCACTACAAAACTCCCATAGGCCATCGTTAAGTCATTGACGACGATATGGGGCTCTTTGTTAGCTTGGTTCGCAGTCATGATAACTTGTTTTTTTTATGGTTTCAGGTGTCAGGTGTCGGGTGTCAGGATTGATCAAGCTGACACCTGACACCTGAACACTGAAACCTTATAACGGAAACTCGGCGGAAATTCTTACTAAACACTAAACACCAAATACTAAGAACTAAAATCTCAAATCCCCAATATATTCGCTATAATGGTGACTATCGCGGTGGCCAAAACAATGGCCACAATGCTGGTGACCACGGCCGATGTTGTTGCCTGACCGACGGCTGAAGCATTGCGGCCGCATTGAATCCCCCGCAGGCACCCGGCCAGTGCGATCAGTATTCCAAAGACGAACGCTTGAAAAAGCCCGATAAAAAAATGATAGAGGTTTAGGGCCTTTATCGTTTGATTGATGTACTGGGTGGCCGTGATATCGAGCATGCCAACCCCCACGATAAACCCTCCCAAGACGCCCATCAGGTCCGCATAAACACATAAAAGCGGCATCATGACAATCAATGCCAGCATGCGGGGCAACACCAGAAATTCCATTGGAGAGATCCCCAGCGTCTGCAGGGCATCGATTTCTTCATTAACCTGCATGGTCCCGATCTGGGCCGCAAAAGCTGCCCCGGTGCGACCCGCCATAATGACGCCCACCATGACGGCTCCCATGACGCGCACCATAGCAATGCCGACCAGGTTGGCCACGTAAATCTGAGCGCCGAACATCATCAGCTGGACGGCACCAATGAAAGCCAGAATCAGGCCTACCAGAACACTGATCAGCGAAACAATGGGAAGCCCTTGAACGCCGCATTGCTGGATCGTAAGCATCAGATCGGAGCGCTGAAAGCGGGCTTTGCCCGCGAAAAACTTCAAAAATGCCAGAAAAGCGTCTCCAATAAAACTGAGCGTATCGATTGATGCCTGGCCGGTTGCGATGGTGGATGCACCAATGCGAGCCAGCAACGGATCCCGGGCCGCTTCTTTGCGAGCACCTTTTCTTTCCGGAACCGCAAAGGCAAGCTGCAGCAATTTTCTGATGCCCTCAGGAAGCCCCGCCTGGTTCACCGTGATATTTTTAGTTGAACATTGATTGATTATCTTCGTCAGAAAGGAAAGCAGGCCGCTGTCCCAGCCTGAAAGTTGATGGGTGTCAAAAGCAATTTGGTTAATTGCCGGGTCTGATCCAACCTGTCTTTGCACTTCTGCGCCGGAGGGTAGTTTATGTCCGATGGTCCAGCTTCCCGTGAGCCGAATCAACAATGTATTCCCCGCCGGGCGATCAAAACTCAGCTCGCAGGTTTCGGTCGTATTTTCAGTCGCCGCTTTCATGGTTCATTTATTCAGAGTACCGGAGCGATGGATTGATGGAGTATTGCACAAAAACAAATTGAAATTTTATCTAAATTACTTTCTGTTTCTATCGAGCCGCTTTTTGCATTGCGTCCAGGTACTCATCCAGCTCCTGTATGCTGGTAAACACTTGCAGGGTTGGCAGCGCACTTAAAATATCAAAAACCTTTCTGATCTGAGGCTGCAGATGCATGAACATGATCTTGCCACTATTTTTTTGAAGCTCCTTTTTGGTTTTCAGCAGAACCCGAACACCCATGCTGTTGATGTAATCCAGGAATTCAAGGTCGAAGACGATGATATCCGGTAACTGTTTTAAGACCGCTTCCACGGTACCTTCCAAAACCTTGTAGGTATTTCCGTCCAGGGTCCCGATCGGTGATACGGTGAAAACACCGGGCCGGGTTTCAGCAGAATTAACTTTAAGCGACATCTGTCCTCCCTTCGTTCGGATTGGAGTGTTGGAGCACTGGAGTGTTGGAGTGCTGGATCCGACAGGGCCAATCAATTTTCATTATATTGAATTTCAATACTCCAATACTCCATTACGCCACTACTCCGGTTTAAATTAGGCACTGAATACATTTAATTTTGGCGTATATTGGACGAATCGAATATTTATTTCAACTCCCTTTAAACCACTTCCGAAATATAGCCTTCAAAGAGAGCTGTCCAATTAACGACGTATCTTCGGGTTCTTTAACGGGTTTATCAGCCGGCCACCATTCCACGGGATCAAACGAAAATGACAGGCTGGACGCCAACGCCGGGATCAATCGGTCTTCAATCAAAACGTTCTCACGATCATCGATTTTGCTAAAGTAAACGTTGACCTCCTCGATATACCATGTTGGAATTTGTTCTAAGGAATCCAAAGAGACTTTGACGATTTTCTGCATATCTTTTCCGAAGAAGGGCTTGAGGGAATCCTCCGTCAGGCTGTTAAAGCGCTGGCTTAACTTATCTTTTAGGTCTTTATCATCCCTGGTATCCATAATAAACGTTAGGGTAATATATCCGCCCCCATACGGACGTTGAGAGGAAGATATTTTTATTACCCCCTCCTGATCCCGGTCATCTCCTGCATCCTGAATCCTGAAGCTGACATAGGCGATCATTTTTTCATGAGCTTTAACCGACAGGTAACTCTTTTTAGGGTCAAATTCCTGGGTCATTTCGGTTTTCCTTAACGGATAGTTGCGGGATTTGTAATTTTTAAAGGGTGTTATACTGATACTTATCAGACAAAAGATACGGTTTCAACCGGTTGGACAAAAAATATTGATTTCTTAATACGGTTGCATGTCCGGTTAAATAGAGGTTAACTTCAATTAGGGGAGCGTGCAGGCGCCAAATATCACAAATCCCACTTCGTCGCCGGATGCGGTCAGCACCGTTTTGCCGGTCTCTTCAGCAATGGCCAGACTCCAACCCACGCCATCTCTTACGCCTTCGATGCCATCTTCAGCCCCCTGGATGATAACCTTGCCGTCAATCTTCTCGAAATTTTCTATAGTTGTGCTTCTTTTGCTTCCATCGGCTTGGATGGCACTGATTTTTTTCTCTTTGAAATTTATTTTTAAAAATTGTGGGATACCAACATCTTCGGCTGTTACCTGCTGACATTTACCGCCGGGCTGACATTCAACAAGATCTATCACCGCACAGATTAGCGGTTTGGAGCCATCAAAATCACCGGCTAAAGCCGGAAAGGCTATCAGTCCGACTAACGCTATCGTTAATCCAAATATTTTCATCTTATTCATGGTCGTATCCTCCTCATAATCAGACGCTTCATGATCCAGGCTGGACCGCAGATTCTGTCATCTGACTTCTGAATTCTGACTTCTGATATTATTTGACCGTATACCCTTTTCCTTCCAGGCACGCGCTATATGCGCGATTGTAGGTATTGCGCTTCTGCATATATGCGTTGGCCTGTTTCCGTTCCCATTGGTTTCGTTCTTGTTCCTGCTGCTTCCGCTGGTTCTCTCTTCGCATACCGCCGATCAGGGCACCGCCGCCGCCGCCAAGGATAGCGCCTCTACCGGCGCCTTTTTTGCCTTTGACGATGCCACCGACAATTGCGCCGGTTGCAGCACCGGCAACCGCACCGCGCCCCGCGCCGCCTTTCGGCGCTTCTTTTTTTGGCGGGGGTGCTGTTGCGGTCGGCATTTCCATAGGATCGAAGCCGGTTTCTTTCTTGGCCCAGGAGTAACACTGGAACTTATCCTGTTCCATCAGTTCTTCACTCTGGCCTTTGGCGGGGAAAACAATGACCTCTTGGGCCAAAACAGGACCCGCAAACCAGACCAGAAAAAAAAGTACAAGCATCGCGAAGGTCAGATGTTTCATTGTTTCAATCCTTTCCTATCAGTACAGTTTTGAATTTATTACAATTTTCCACAGGCTTGTATGACCATGAAACAAATCAGCCGCACAATTTGACGTTCAAGAAAAATCGACTGAATTCTCTTTATCCTGTCTAAAGAAATATCCCCTCAAGGATTTACCAGTCGGGCACGCGCCACTGCTGACGTTCCTTGGCTGAAGCCGGTGTTGCCAACGCTTTGGGTTCGAGCAAGTCTCCCCAGTTGGTGCGTTTTTCCATTTGTTCGATATTATCTTTGGAGACAAAATTTTGTCCTTCACGGATCTGCCAGCCGCCCCCCAGCGCTTTATACATGGCAATCAGATTGACAATAGCACTGCCGCGGGTTGCCGTCCACGCATCATGCTGGTCTGCTAAAAACCGCTGAGAATCCAGCACACGCTGGAAATCGACCAGGCCTTCTTTGTACTGAAGCATTGAAAGATCCACCGACCGTTGGGAGGCTTTAACACTGTCCATCAAAAATCCGGCTTCCTGCTGTTTTCGTAGAAAACCGATCATCGAATCTTCCACTTCCAGCTGCGCTCTGAGCACGGTGTCTTCATAGTTGACAATCAGCTGTTGTAAAAGGGCATCTTCCACACGCACCTGGTTACTGATGCGGCCATAATTAAACAGGTTCCAGCGAATAGACGGCCCTCCGAAAAATTCAAAACTGTCGGAATCAAAAAGATCGCTAAAGCTGCTGCCGTTTCGACCGCCGGCCTGGGTGTTTCTGGAACTGCTGGTGAGCAGTCCAAATGAGCCGAACAGTTGAAAGCTGGGAAATAAGTCGGCTTTAGATACCCCGATCAATGGGGTCTGGGAGGCTATTTGATATTCAGCCAGCTGAATATCGGGCCTGCGGCGCAACAATTCCGCCGGAACGTCGACCACGATTTCCAACGGCGCTTTGGGAATAAGCTTGGCGCCGCCGATCAGGTGATCGATTTGTCCCGGCAACCGGCCCAGCAGAATGGCCAGGGCATTTTTGGTCTGACGGATGCGGGCTTCAAACCGCGGAATAGATGCTTCGGTGTTTTTTAACAGCGATTTGGCCTGCGCCACGTCCAACTCGGTAACGGCTCCGGCTTTAAAGCGGACTTCGGCGATGTCCAGGGAGCGCTCCTGAATTTTCACATTTCCCCTGGCGATCTCGAGGCGTTCTTCAAATGTTCGCAGCAGAACATAGGTGCGGGCCACTTCGGCGGTTAACGAAATCAGAACGTTGTCATAGTCCGCGATGGACGCTTCCAGATTTGCCACACCGGACTCAATCGCGCGCCGGAATTTTCCCCAGACATCCAGTTCCCAGGCAACATCGAAGCCGGCATCATATTGCCAGAAGGAATCATCAGCCCCGATGCTATTGGGGGCATTTTCGCTGATTCGATTATATTGGGCACCACCTCTTCCCTGTTGCTGCTGGGGATAGAAATTGCCGACGATCACACCCAGCTGGGCCCGGGCCTGCAGAATTCGGATTCCGGAAATCTGCAACGGCAGGTTCTGCTGATAGGCAATTTCAACCAGGCTATCGAGCACCGGATCATGGAATGCCGACCACCATGCTTTGTAGTCTGAAGGCGCGGTTTTTATTTCCGGATCGCGGGCTTCCAGCCATGCGGTCTCCACCGGCGCCTCAGGTTTTACAAAATCCGGCCCGACCATGCTGCAGCCGGTGATTAAAAAGATCACAGCGACCAAACCGCAAACAAATTGTTTGTGAAAAGTACCACAACGGTTTTTAAAAGATTTTTTGTTAAATAATTGCGATCGCATAACAATAACCTCTTGACGATATTTGGGTTGTCTTCTGTCGGTGTGTTTCAGCTAAATCTTTTTAGCGCAGGATGCCGGCTATTGTAAACCATTAATTGCCGCTATCGACTCGGCTAAACTCGTCGCAGGCCGCTTTGCGATAATAGTACAGGGTATGATGTTGTCAAAAAAAACTAAAGCAAAGCATTTAAAGGCCATCTGCGATTATCGGTTCGCAAAAAAAAGGATGATCACGGTCACTCATCAATCACCTGGCCGCGGGAAACAAAAGAAATTCCCTGGCCGGAGCGGGTGCCGATCATCACGCCTTCGATCAGGGGCGGATTGACTTTTGCTTCCGATTTCCATTTAACCAGAAAATTCGCACCCGAGCCCCCGCTGGTATCCCCCTCGGGCAGAATATAGCGGGTGGATGCCATGGCTTTTAATTCAGTTGGCTTATCCAGGTATTCTTTGACGAGCTTGCCGTCGGAATCATAAAATTTTATCGAAACAAGGATGATTGAATGCTTGAGGTCGGTATTGCGGATGCTGAGGGTGGCGGCGAGGCTAAACGGGTTCCCCTTCAGGCCGCTGTATATATGGGAATAGATGGGTACATAAACGTTTTGGCCGGTAGATAAAGAGATGCCGGAATCCGCATGGCTCGGGGTCGCCAAGCTTGCGGTCAGCAAAAAGAAAAACAATACCGACGCTATCTGTTTGATTATTCTGTGGTTTTTCATTCTTTTTTCTCCTCGATTTGTTCCGTTGTCTGTGACTCTATTATTTCGAAAGTGCGTTCAGCCAATCAGGTGCCAGCTTCTGCATAGAAATTGTATTGGGACTTATTTATTCCAGAAATTCAATATGTTGATTTGGTTTTAAAACGGATAAGATTGATTTGGTGTTCTCGATACTAAGCTTGTAAATATAATGTCTACCCTGCCTTGGTCAATATAAATAACACCAAGCTGCCGAAATTCAGCTTCAATTTATTGAACAAAACCAACAAGATGGAATTAGAAATATTGATCCTGGTTCATCGGCTTTCATCTTGACTAAAAGTAATACAGAAATTTTGTCTGAAATCGCCATTTTTGTAGTAAAAGCGACAGGCCTAAACATCACGCGGACAATCTTTATGGAATCCATTTGCAAAAATCGATTGCTACTGATACCACTTAGAAAGAATCGACGAGTTATAAGCTGCGCCTTTTGAGTTGAGAGTCCATATGGACCGAATGGAGAAGCAGGCATGCACCGCATAAGCCTAACTGCCGTCCTCTTATTTCACCTCATTTTAGCCCTTCTTTTTTTATCCATAAATGCAACCGAAACCCGGGCCATTGGATCCGATTTGGAACTTGGCAAGAAATGGTCCGGTGATTTCGATGGGATGTCTGAAAGACATCTGATCCGGGCCCTGGTGCCCCCCAGCAAGACATTTTATTTTTTGGATGGTGGCGATCAGCGCGGTCTGATCTACGAGCTTCTCAAAGAATTTGAAACCTACCTGAATAAAAAGCTTGAGCGCAAGGCGCTTAAAATCAAAGTGGTTGTTATTCCCACCAGGCGAGACCGACTGTTGCCGGGATTGGTGGAGGGGTATGGAGATATTGCCGCCGGGAATCTGACCATCACACCGGCGCGGCAAAAAAAAGTTGATTTTTCTGCTCCCCATCTGACCGGTGTTGATGAAATTATTATTACGGGGCCCGCCTCACCACCGATCAAAACCCTTGTTGATTTGTCCGGCAAAGAAATTCATGTGAGAAAATCCAGCAGTTACTATGAAAGCCTGATACAGCTCAACGCCCGGTTTAAAAATTCCGGCAGGCCGCCAATCAAGATCGTGCCGGCCGACGAGTACCTGGAAGATGAAGATCTTTTGGAAATGATGAATGTCGGCCTGGTCCCGATGATTGTGATTGATAGTCATAAGGCCAAATTTTGGGTTCAGCTGTTTAAGGAGTTAAGGCTTCACCCGGACATCAAACTCAGAAGCGGTGGGCAGATCGCCTGGGCCATTCGCAAAAAAAGTCCCCGGCTGAAAAAAGTTATCGATCGATTTATCAAATCGCACAAGAAAGGAACGTTAAAAGGCAACATCCTGTATAAACGTTATCTGCAAAACACCAAATGGGTGCGCAACGCCCTGGTCGAGAAAGAGTTTCAACGATTTAAAGGTGCGGTTGGTTTTTTTAAACGCTATTCGAAGCAATACAACTTTGACTGGCTGATGATTGCCGCCCAGGCCTATCAGGAATCCGGCATCGATCAGAGCAAGCGTAGCCCGGCCGGCGCCATAGGTGTCATGCAGCTGCTGCCCAGCACCGCTGCCGATCCCAATGTCAATATACGCAAAATAGAGGTCATGGAGCACAACATTCATGCGGGAGTTAAATATCTTCGGTTTCTCTATGATCGCTATTTTAAAAACGAACCGCTGGATGCGCTCAATAAGATGCTTTTTACGTTTGCCAGCTATAATGCCGGTCCCGCCAGCGTCATTAAGTTACGGCAGGAGGCCCAGCAATCCGGATTCGATCCCAATATCTGGTTTCGTAACGTGGAAATCATTGCGGCCCGGCGAATCGGGGCGGAGACGGTGCAGTACGTGAGCAACATCTATAAGTACTATATCGCCTACCGGTTTATTGTGAAGGAATTCAGGCCAAAGAAAGAAGAGAAAACCCGGGCAAATTGAATGGGTAAATCTGAACGGTTTATAGGCTGCGGAAGTTCCAGAAACTCCAACGACATTTTCAAAATGTCGGTGATTCGGGATTTGCTGTGTTGGATTCTAGTTCGGTCTCTGATTTTTCTTTTTCAGCTCGTGTCAGCTCTTCAGTGGCGCGTTCAAATTCGGCGATCACCTGGGCTCCTAAAAGGAAGATAATCGAGGCGATTTCGATGCTGAGCAGCACCACCACCGCGGTTGCAAAGGAACCGTATATGACGCTGACCAGGGAGAGTTTCGCAAAATACCAGACCAGCACGTGCCGGGTGATCTCCCACAGAATGGCGGCGGTGGTCCCGCCCAGAAGTGCGTGACGAATGGTGATCTGGCCGACCGGCATGATGAGATACAATGATGTCAGCATTAATATCAAGCCGGCGAGCCCCACCAGATAAAGCCCGATCCCGGAAGCCCATGCGAGACCAAAGCTTTTGCCGAAGATGGTCAGGGTTTCGCCTTCGATGGCGTCCAGCACACCGGCAATGACCGTTACGATCACAATGCCTACCCCCATTAAAATCATATAGACGTAGGGAATGATTGCCGAGATCAGAAAATGGCGCCGGTGGGTTTTGATACGGTGGTAAAAGATGACCGACATGGCGTTTTCCAGCATGGTAAAGGCCATGGAGCTGAAAAACAGCATGACGCCGATACCGATAATGCCGACAAACTTGCTCGATAAATTGGGAAAGCCCGATTAAAATCAGGGCCAGCATAGGGATAATGGACAACAGGGAATTGTAGGCAACGCCTCCGGAAAGAAGTAAACCCTGATTGCGTTTAAATCCTTTCAGCACCCGCCACATAAATTTGCCCGGATGCCGCAGGACTTTTCTTGAATATCTTTTGGAATTCGACATGCGTCGTTACTTAAAAATTGTTAGAACCTTACGACCGAAATTTTTGCCTTTTTGTTAAAAAAAACATAACCACGAAAACACGAAGACTAGAAAAACACGAAATTAAATATCATTTTTTCCATCTTTTCGTGCTTTCGTGGTGAATAAATCCAGTTTGGCTGCAGCTCGCATGGGTCAGGCTTTAAGGTTTATCCAGCTTTAAATTTTTAAGAACCGCAAATTTATTGGAGCCGGGCTCACGTTTGCACCCGCAATCTCCCTGGTTGAGATCCGACCCGCATTCCGGGCACAGGCCCTTGCAGTTTTCATCGCAGAGTGGCTTCAAGGGGAATGCCATCACGACCTGCTCCTGGATTCCTTGCTGAAGATTGATCTCTTCCCCCTTGAAATAGATCATTCCGATTTCCTCAACCCTTAACTCGATCTCTTCCTCATCGAAAACATCCATAAGGCCCGGCATTTCTTTGGTGTAGGTTAACTCGAAATCGGACGCCAATGGGGTATCAAAATCTTTCAGGCAGCGGCTACAGGGCAGGCGAACGCTGGTCTGTAATGTTCCCTGCACCTCAAAAAGTTCCCTTACACGAAAGGCCTTTAAACGGATATTTAAAGGCTTGAGGAATTCGCACTGCCGGTTTTCAACCATTTCGGCGACTATCGGAAAGACCTGCGGATTTTCTTCAAATTCGCGGGAAAATTCTTTTTCCTTGAGCTGTTCGACATGCAGGATCAAATTTTTTATTTTTTGACGGGTTTGCGACATGAGAATTTTCAATTCAGGTATTTCTTTAACAGAGGCCATCAATATGATAATGCAAATTTCTTGGTTAATCAAATGCCCATTTTTATGCGCTCCAAATAAAATTGTGAATTGGTGCTCACTTTGCTATATTTTCACTATGGTTTCAGATTTGCAAAATAAAGGTGAAGAATCCAACGCAACGGCAGAAGCCGGGAAGGAAAAGCTCCTTTCAGAATGCCGTCGCTGCGGAACCTGCTGCAAGAAGGGCGGACCGTCATTTCACCATGCGGATAAAGCACTGATTGAAAAGGGTGTGATCCATTCAAAATATCTCTATACCATCCGAAAGGGTGAAATGGCCTATGACAATGTCAGACAGTGTCTGGAACCGGTCAGTTCCGACATAATAAAGTTAAAAGGCAAAGGTGAAAGCTGGACCTGTATATTTTTTGATGAAAAACAAAATGAATGTACCATCTATGAAAACCGCCCGATTGAATGTCGCGCCCTCAAATGCTGGGATACCAAAGCGCTTGAAGATCTGTATGTCCACAAGCGCCTGAAGCGCGAAGACCTGATCGCAGATATCGAAGGGCTGTGGGGCATAATTAAAGACCATCAGGCGCGCTGCAGTTACCAAACCATTCAGAAACTGGTGAATACCATAAACAGCGGCAGGGGGGGTGAAGCCCGGCAAAAACTTGCTGAAATCATTCAATTTGATATTGAAATTCGAAAACTGGTGGTGTCCCGGGGCGGACTGGACGTGGAAATGCTTGATTTTTTGTTCGGCCGGCCATTGAAACAGACCTTGAAGCATTTCGGTTTAAAGATGTGATCCAAAAATTTTCAATTTGAAACGCTCATTTTAGGTGGGTTAGACCTGAGATAGTTCATTCTCATCAATGGTCTCGATGGTTTCAGTTGCCGCCTCGGAAATCGGCTCACCGGCTGATTTTGCAGCGGGATTTTCGATAGCCGCTTCTCCCCAGATATACCTGCCGTACTTGGCATAGCCAAGGACATTGTTGAGACGCGCATCTTTACTTGAATCAATCGGTATGACGTTTCCGGTAATGAGCGGCTGAAGATATTTGGCCAACTCCCGGCAGCCCCCACCGGTCAGGATGATGGTATCGATATCCCAATCATCGGCCCAGAGCCGGTCAAGATCGTTGGCGATGGTTGACGCCAGCTGCGAATAGACCTGATCCCTGATTTTTTCAAAAGAGAAACCATGTCCCCGCATCTTTATGGTGCCCTCCTCGGCGGCTTTGTATAAGCGGTATAGTTCAACACTGACACCGCATTTTTCTCTCAGCTTGTTTGAAATCACACTGAATCCCTTTGAAATACCGGTATCGACGGTACGGCTGCCGCGATCAATATAGCGCAGATGATCGAGGATCGTGAAATCGGTGGTGCGAAACCCGATATCGACGACGCCCACTTTCTGGGTGGCCAGCTCTTCATTTATTATTTTACCGTCATTATCCATCAACTGATTTAAAATGCTGCCCAGCGGTTGCGGCAGCATGCGGACCTTGTTGATATAAATTTCCCGGGTATTCTGATTACCGTTATGGGAGTGATAGGTTACCCTGTGATGACCGGTTAAAATTTCATTAAAGCGCTCATGATTTTGTTTAAAATAACCAATAGGCAATCCGGAGACGACGTTGATGGGCACATTGA
>WOR8_10002217_pt1 | contig 19337 bp, 16 predicted proteins | sample DeeMarSeWOR38_10_FD_19890 | JGI IMG/M metagenome (IMG submission 19890)
CTTCAACTAAGTTTTTCAGTCTCTCGGTGCTACTGAAAATTGTCTGCATATAATTCTTCTTATCATCCTCGGAAATAGAATCTGCCTTAATTAATATAGTTTCTATATAACCCTGTATTGTTGCAAGAGGAGTTCTTAAATCGTGAGATACATTTGCCACGAGTTCTCTTCTTAAATTATCCATCGTTTTCATCTCTTCTATATTACTTACAATTGTATCAGCCATTTCATTAAATGAATCTGCAAACTCAGCTAATTCGTCCCCCCCCTTTAATTTTATTCTGGCATTCAGATCACCATCTTTAAACTTTCGTATTACATAAATAATTTTGCTTAAGTTTCTCGTAATAAGCGCAAGTGCAATTAAACTTATTATTGCAGCGGCAATGAGAGTTATTGCCATTGAACGAACTCCCAGCCGTAACATAAAACTGCCAAAAACGAACTGGGTTGCGTTCTCATATTCTTCTCCACCAAGTATAACGTATATATAACCCATGAGAACAGAGTCTTCATAAACTTCTGCTGCAGAAAAACCTTTCATTGCATGTTCATTTTTTGGATCAACACCCATAACAAACGTGGATGCTCCAACTTTCAAAAATTCCTTAATCGGATCTAAGGGAACATAATCCAGCTTGATAATTTTATTTGGGGCAAAGTATGTTAAAATTTTTCCTTCAGTGTTTAGCAGATAAACTTCTATGCTCGGATTTATTACCATAACACTATGGAAGACTTCTTTAAGACCTTCTTCGTTTGCTTCGCCATTAACAAAACACTTGTTCTCGGCTGCAATATGCGGGGCTACTTCCGCATTTAGTTTCTGCCCGGCTTCCTGAAAATACATCTCAGCTGTGTAAACAGAGATGTAAAGGTAAATAACCGATAAAACCAGCAGCGTTACTAAAAAGATTGCACTAATCTTCCAGAATATGCTTGTAAAAAAACGATTTTTCTTTCTTTGATTTTCATTCATAACAACCTCAAATATCTTCGCTCTCATTAAATCTGTACCCAACTCCCCACGAAGTTAGAATATATTTTGTGTTTGATAGATCGGGTTCAATTTTACTTCTTAACCTGTTTATATGCGAGTTAACAGTATGTTCATATCCGTTATATTGATAACCCCAAAGTATATTCAGTAATTGTTCTCTTGTATATGTTCTGCCGGGATGGGATGCAAGCAGATGCAACAGATCAAATTCTTTTGGAGTTAACTCTATTCTTTCTCCATTCAAAAGTACTTTCCTTTTTGCAACTTCTATGGTTAAGTCTCCAAAAATAATATCAGCTTCGTTATCTATTTCCTTTTGAATAGCTTCGATTCGTCTGAAGATTGCTTTCACCCGTGCTATAAATTCTCTTATTCCAAATGGCTTGGTGAGGTAATCATCTGCTCCTACTTCAAGTCCAAGCACTTTATCAAACTCTTCGGATTTTGAGGTAAGCATCAATACGGGTGTATAGATGTCCTTCCTTCGTACCTCTTTACAAATTTCGAGACCATCTAACTTCGGCAACATTAAATCCAGAACTATCAAATCATATTGGTCATTTAAAGCATGCTTTAATCCATCCTCACCATCATATGATTGCGTTACTTCACAATTCAAATCAGTTAAGTGTATCTTGAGCAGATCGGATATAGATTTATCATCTTCAACTACTAGTACTTTTTTCATAATATTCCCGGGTGATTATTTCAGTACAAAAATAATATGAAATTATAACAAAACTATCACAATAAGATAAACAATGACAATATTTGCGTAAAGAATTAAAGGGCTGCTAAATTTCTAACAGCCCTTTATGGAGAGAGTTATCTGGATACCGTTCCATTTGGGAACGAAGAAAGGTTTGAGTTCATAATATAAGTTTTATGGTCTGTTGCACCTACCGGTATGTTACCAACTAATGGTTTCAGAGTAAAGGGATCTGCGCTGTTATCAGGTGATGGCTCAATCGATATAACTGCAACACCTCCGGCGATATCCGTAGGGAAAGTTAATCCTGCCGGAGGGTTGGATAAAAAGTCCTCTCCTGGGAAAGGAGGCCCTGGATTCATATTGCTGCTGTAAGGGTCAGCATCATCAAAGTCAGAAATGCTAGTAAATGTTCCGGTTGTAACCGGAATGCCATTAATAACCGTCCATCCCTCATATTTCCAGCCAGCCGGCAGGGTTGGTAAAGTTAATCCTGCTGATGGGCCGGTAAAGGTGATAGCTACAATTCCCGTGGGATTGACTGCGGCATTATTATCCATTGCATATGTAACATGATCAGTAGCATCAGCCGGTATCATTCCAACCAGAGGTTTTAATGTAAAAGGAGATGCGTCATCATCCGGAAAAGGTTCAATCGATATAACTGCAACATCTCCGGCGATATCTGTAGGAAAAGTTAATCCTGCAGGTGCATTTACCAGAAAGTCCTCACCGGGGAAAGGTGGACCGGGCATAGTACTGCTATAAGGATCTGCATCATCAAAATCAGTTGTGCTTGTAAAGGTTCCTGTTGAAACAGGCAAACCATCAATAACTGTCCATCCCTCATATTTCCAACCTGCCGGGAGAGTTGGGAGAAATAATCCTTGTGCGGGCATTCCTGAAGATAAATCAAGAAACCATATGCCGCTGTTTTCATCTGTCGCCGGGCCATTTGTTGGTGTGGCGAGAATGTAATTTCCTGTCGAGCTTAAAAAGTCGTCACCCAATGCAGATGAATGACCGACGCTCAATGTTGCACTACCTCCTGAAACATCACCTGCTACGTAATGAGTCATAGCGGGAATATCATCAGTATCGCCTGCAGGTTCAATAGTTAGTACAAATTCGGAGGCTGAGCTAAGATCCCCTCCTACAACAAATTCACCATTTGTAATTTCTTCGCCATTTAAGTCTACAAGATTTCCATTTGAATCCAGATTGAATTTACCTGTTGATACCGCTGAGCCGCCAATTATAGCCCATCCTTCATAATGATAACCATTTAGCAGCGGATTCAATCCTGTAAAATTTAAGGCAAAAGTAGTGGCTGGAGGATTTAAAAACCAAATTCCACTGTTCTCGTTTGTATTTGGACCATCAGTAGGTGTGGCTAATATATAATTTCCAGTCGAAGATGCAAAATCAACTCCTAAGGCAGCGCCATGATCTGTAGATATACTTGCAGAATTTGTACTGAAATCGCCTCCCAATATATGTACTTCACTTGGATTTGGATCCGGGTCTGGATTTGGCTCAATAGTTAAAACGAAAGCTGTCGCAGCTGAAAGGTTTTCAGGATTAACATCAAAAACTGTCTGGCTTAAATTCCCACTTGCATCAACAGTAAATGTTCCTGTGGATATAGGTGTTTCAGCAGCAGTTCCACCGGTCTTAGCTGTTCCTGGAACAATTATCCATCCCTCATATACCGCATTTGCACCAAGGTCTTCCAACCCATTTATGTTAAGTGTTAATTTGGAAGTTGCTGGTGGATTTTGTGTTGGTGTTTCTTCCTCCGAACATCCGAAGAGGATAATAATTGAGATTGCCCCAATCAAAATTAATCTTTTCATTTTTTCTCCTGTTTTTTTAGTGAAATAATTTCAGGAGAAAAGTTAGTTTTAGAATGTCACGGAAAAGTCACAAAAGGATAAATTTTATATAATGAGGAACAATCAACTTGTTTTTAATGAATTAAAACCCAAAGAAATAATATACGAGCAATGAGCAGAAACCTAAATATATTTCCTTTTACTTTTTTTATTTAAATTCAGTGCTTAATAATAGCATTTTCTTTCCGTTTTTATAATTCTTAAGTAAATCCTTTGCTTTCATAGTTTGCATCAAAAGTATTTTTTAACCATTTTGATATCTCCAACTTACAGAGCACTATATAAACCGGACTTTTTCTATTAGATAATAAAGAAAGGTTTAATGAACAATAACGAGGACATACTAAAAACAATTTTAGCAATTGTATTTTTGTTCTTTGCAGCAATGAAAATTATTGGGATTAAACCTATGAAGGAGATGTTTCGTGATTTTAAATTAAACCGGCTGGCAATGATTCTTTTAGGAATGATTGAAATTATATTTGTTGTAGCACTGTTCATCCCAAAATTTGCATTTTATGCATGCATTGGTTTTATCTATATATCCGCTTCTGCACTTTACAAGCATTTTAAAGTCAATCATCCATTGATTAAGTATTTACCAGCGGTCGTGTTATTAATATTAAGTATAATTACTGCGATTGTATTGTTAAAACCAATTTAACAGTGTCTTTAATCTTCAAACATATACCCTGCACTGCGCACGCTTTTAATATAAACAGGTTTTGAGGGATTAACTTCAAAATATTTTCTTAACCGTGCTACAAAATTATCTACTGTACGTGTTTCAATATCCGGATTCATATGCCACACATTTTCCAACAGTTCTTTGCGTGAGACTATCTTTCCTTTATTCTCAATCATATATTTCATTACCATTGCTTCCTGAGGAGTAAGGGTGAAATTGCTGTTAGCATTGCTGCAGGTAAGGTTTTCAAAATTGATTTTGTTCTTCCCGAAACTAACTACCGGCTTCTCGGAAGTAACAACTTTATACCACGTTTTACGTTTAATCATTCCCTTTACACGCAAAAGCAGTTCTTCAAGATGAAATGGTTTTGTTATGTAATCATCTGCCCCTAATTCTAATCCCTTTACTTTGTCTTCCCTGGTTGTTCTGGCGGTTAACATTAGTATAGGCATTTGAGGATCTTTCTTTCGCACTCTGCGGGCTATTTCAAATCCATCGAGATAAGGTATCATTATATCGAGGATAATTAGATCTACTTCCTTCGTTTCAAAAATTTTTAATGCTTCTCTGCCGTCTTTGGCTAATTCAACTATAAATCCTTCTTCAGTAAGATTGTACTGCAAACCTATCGCAAGGTTTTCTTCATCCTCAACCAATAAAATTCTGTGCTTTTCGAAGGTGCTGTTATTCATTACTTGATTCCACTTGTTTCATTTGCTCACTTTGTTTAAGAAGTTTGGCTACAAACCGTTTTTTAAACACTTGATAAATTGGCAGTTCAATTTTAAATGTTGTCCCCTTATCATCGCCTTCACTAAATACATAAATTTTGCCACCATGATTTTTTATTATCTCCTTTACCTGGTAGAGTCCTAATCCTGTGCCTTTTACATTTGGTATGTTTTGATGATAAACCCGATGAAATTTGTTAAAGATTTTCTTCAGTTCTTTAGAATCAATACCAATCCCGTTATCAGTAAATTCAATAACAACATTTTGCGTATTACATCTAATGTTTACATTAATTTTAGCCGGCTGTAATGAATATTTTACAGCATTATCAATCAAGTTATCAAAAACTGTTTTCAAACCGTCTATATCAATAACAAACTTACAGACCGCATTCTCTTCAATATTAATGGTATCGGCTGGTAAACGAAACTGTTCAAGAGATTCGTTTAATATTTGTTTTATAGCTGAACCTGCCGAGAACACCTGGTAAGAATATGCGATTTTTTTCTGCTCCAGCGCCGGGATTTGTAGAATTGAATTGATCAGCCTTGTCAGCCGGTTCACATCTTTTATCATCATGCCAACAAATTCCTTTTGTTTTTCCCGCGGTACATCCCGCGATTTCAGTGTTTCAAGTGAAAGCTGGATAGATGATAATGGCGACTTTAACTCGTGCGTTACGTTACTAATGAAATTATCGTAAAGATTTGTTAGTCTCAGCTGAACGGTTAAATGCCGGAATATCCAGATGGTTATTAAAGATAATCCGACTAACAGAATCAAACCAATTACAAAAGGACCAACATTTGTAATATCATAACTAACTTCAGGAGAAACCCGATCACCAACTTCTTTATATACTATATAATTATAAACGTACCAATATATCCATAATCCTATTAATGACAGCCATGCGATTTGGGCAATTATAAAAATAACAACATGATAAAAGAAAAAGTGTTTTCTTTTCATTGTATTGCTCTGCTGTTATAATTATTTAACATTTGTATATCATAATTTTAAATGTAAATATCCCAGATTATAGTAAAAAGTCCAAGTGATGCGTCTGAAATTTATGCTTATTAGAGATAAGATCTATTTGATTCCTTACTATTCGAATTAAATGCTGACAATTCCCATCGTACAATTTCCGATGTGATAATTAATATACATATGAGAATTATAGTATAAAAAAGATATTTGTTCTTTATCATCAAGAGCAGTGTATTATAATCTTTGCCAAAGGGGTATCCTCCAAATTCCCTCACGGTAATTACCTTAAATCTTTAGCAGCTCAGGGTCCTGGCTTATTTATTCTCTTGCTGGATGTAATCCGACCCATTAAGTCTGTATATGTTTGGGAAGGCATTTTTGTTTAATATTTCTGTAGTTAATTTTAAATATGCAATCGCACCCCTGGATTGCACATCATATAGCATTGAGGGTTTTCCGTAAAATTCTGCTTCGGAGATAGCAATACTTTTTGGTATAACTGATTCGAACAGGTATTCTCTAAAGTGCTTTTTTAATGCTTTAATTGTAAGAGCCCATGCTTTTGTACGTGGCTCATACATATTTAACAGAATACCTTCAATCTTCAATTCACTGTTTATTGTTGTTTTCACCCACTCAATTTGAGTAAACATTTTATTTAACGCAGCGACTGAAAATTGTCCGGCACGCAGAGGTATTATGACAGAGTCGGAAGCAGCCAATGCAACAGTTGTTAACCCTTTCATATAAGGCGGACAATCAATTATAATAAAATCATATTCAGTAAGCGCCTGCTGATCCAGTATATTTGAAAACAGGTAAATGTTGCGGCTTAATCTGTTAATCCGTTCCTCAAGATCAAAAGTGTTTATTATACAAGGAATGAAATCTAAATTAGGAAGTTCGGTTTTATGGACAACGGCATCAATATATTTGGTAAAACTAAAAACCTGAAAGATATCGCCATGCATATTCCCCTCATTAAAGCCAAGAGAAACTGCACAGGCTCCCGCAGGATCAAAATCAATGAGGAGAGTTTTTTTTTCCGCAATGGCAAATCCGGCAGCTAAATTAACAGCAGTAGTTGTTTTTCCAACACCCCCCTTCGGAATGCTTATAGCTATTTTTTTTGCCACAAAACTCCTAAAATCTTAATCTTTAAACGGAATATTTGTTTAACTAAATAAAAACTATGAATTTAATTAGATAAACACAATCATTTCAGACTGAAAATTTAGTGGAATCAACACCATATTTATATTTTGAGATTATTTTCGTCATCTCTGGACCCGGATAAGTTTTTAAGAAAATGTTTTTGATTAGCAATGAACGAATAGGTAAAATTTTTATCCGCATCTTTAAGAAACAATTTTACTAATATTTTATTAAGTTTAATTATATTAATTTTTTATTCGGAGGTTAGATGAAACTTTTCATTTTTTATCCCTTTCTTTTGCTCGTTATTGCAACCGCTTGCTCAACACTTAAATTGCAGCAGGCAGATTTTGCCTGGCCGGTAGAATCTGTAATTGCTGTTGATGAAAATGGAAAAGTTAGTGACGAAAGATATTCAATGAGCTTTGATACAAAAAGTTTATTTTTCGAAGAAACAGAAGATTCCTCAGCTTTTGAAAACAAAAGATTAAGGATACTTCGTGACATAAACGGTTTTTATTTTATTACTGCGGAGATGTTTAAAAATGTTTATGTGTTTCAAATGGATAATGGGGCGATGGTATTACGCAATAAAATTTTTGTGTCCGAATCTGGAATAAAAGACCCTGCACTAAATCAACGCGCACCGTACATTGAATTAATCAACAGCGGTGAAAGCTTGTATTTAACAAATAGCGGAATAGACAGGAATAAAAAATGAAATATCATTCGTTTCTAAATAAAATTATAATTTCACTTATTCTGTTGGTTTTTACAAATCAATTATATGCTCAATCCGATTACGAAATATCCCAAAGTTTCAAACAAAAGCGTAAGCAGCTAGAAGAAAAAATTCATAACGCAAAAAACCTTGAAGAGCTGAATTCAATAGTTGCAGACATAGACAGGTTAAGAAATGAATACGTTGAACACAAAACACTTTTAGATAAAAGCCTGTACCCTGATAATTTTGATAAAAGTTTCGAAAAATTGGATTTGTCATTTGTAATAAGAAACAAGGACTTTACAACTATTGATATTCTTCAAACAGAAAACCTGCAATTGAAAGAACAGGTAGCATTACTTAACAAACGAAGCACAGAATTGATGAACAAAATTCAGGAGTTTGAATATTCGAATAAAAAGGATGTTAATAAAGTTTCTGAGCTTGAAGAAGCGGTAAGGGAATTAAAAAGATCATTAAGAAAAAGAGATGAATTAATAATTAGTATTGTAGATAGTCTTATGCCACAGCCAATGATGGGGGAAACCCGATTAAGTTCGCAAGAAAGAAACTCAATATATATTGAAGCGGAAAATAATGATGTACTTTCTAATGTTAAACTTTCGTTGCTGGATCAAATAAAATTTTTAGAGTTAACAACTCTGGAACCCGGTGATCTTACAGAGATAAAGAAGCAAAAAAATCAGTTTGCAGAATTTTGGCAGGATACCGGTGCCAGGCTGGTTGATATTTATGCCGGGAAAAACAAAAACAGCGAAGAGATAAAAGAGATTGACTCACTCTTTTCAAAATGGGATTTTACTCTCGCACAGGAAGTGTGGAAAAACATTAGAGAAGAATTTTTATATAACAAAATCAATCTGATTGAATTTACGAACGGGGAGGAGTTTACAAATGTGCTTATCTCATTTATTGATGATGCAATTAAAAACATTGGCGTAAAAAGTCCTGATGAATCAAACCTTACTTACTCATTATTTTCAGACAGCACATGGTTTAAAATTATAACTCCTAACTGGATTCCATTCTTAATTGATAACGAAATGTTAGATATCTCACAAAAACAGAAGGTTGAAAGTAAAATATCTGAATGGAAAGGAAGGTTAACACCATCATCTTTTGACTGGATTTATGTCTTAGTTGCTATATTAGCCGTGGCTGGTCTTGGATATATGAACAGAAGAAGGTTATTTAAAAACAAACAATCCTGATAAAGTTTTGAATAGTTTATTGAGCCCCGGTTTTTATCGGGGCTTTTTATTATATCTAAACCAAACGTCTATATTTTTTCCAAAATAATAATTTTAATTTTGTTTACTTTTCAATATTAACATCATCACAGCAGATAGTACCCCAAGCACAAAACAACCTGTCCATAAAACAAATGAACCGAGACTATCAAGCACTTCAGTTCCCAACCATGGTCCAATCATAAAAGAGAAACTAAAGGTCATCTGATAATACCCCATGTATTCACCTCTTTGCTTTTCAGGAGATACTTCTGCAACAAAAACACCTCCCGAGGGAAGAAAAATCATCTCACCAAATGTCCAGACCACGATTGAAATTACAAGAGGTGTCAGGTCTGTAATAACTGCCATCATTCCAAAACCAATTCCGTAAAGCAGCGCGCCCAGACTTAAAGCTTTTAAATTTGACCACTTTGTCATAGCATCATTTAGCGGAACCTCAATCAATATTATCAAAATAGTGTTGACGGCTACTAAGAGTCCAAATGTTGAAGTAGAATACCCCAGTTCATTAACTATGAATAACGGCATTGCACCAATGTGCTGGAAAAATACGAGTTGAACAGGAATAGTTGCCACTAAAAAGAAAATAAACTTTGTGTTCTTAAATACACTGCCTTTCTCAAATTTTATCAACTCTTCATTATCATTTGAATGTTCAGGTTCATGAGATTTTTGCCAAGGAGAATAAACTATAAAGATTGCTGCTGCAATTGATGTTATACCATCGACATAAAACAGAAGTGAAAAATTTATTGTGCTTAAAAAGCCGCCAATAACCGGACCTATACTCATTCCCAAGTTTAATGCCAGCCGATAAAGTGCGAATGCAGTTTTTCTTCTATCGGATGAGATCTCTTGTGAAATAAAAGACATACTTGCTGGTCGGAATGCTTCGTTTATTACAGCCCATATTAAACAAAGGATGAGGAATGCAATAAAATTCGTAATGAAAGAGAATAAGATTAGAAAAATGCCTGATGCGAATAAAGAAATTTTCATCAGGTTTAGAGATCCAAGCTTATCGCTTAACTTGCCGACGAATGGAGCAGAAATAAAAGCACCGATACCATAAAAAGCTAATACAAGTCCTGCAGTCCCTGTGCTTACACCTAACTCTTTTGTTGAATATAAGGCAATGAAAGGAAGTACCATCATACCGGCTCTATTGATAAGAGAAGCTACTGACAACAGCCAGATATTACGTGGAATATATTTTAGTCCGCTCCAGGGATGTTTCAATTCTGCATCTATTTATTATTATAACTACCATAATTTAATTGTGCAGGATTTCCCTATCAAATTGTATTTGTGATTTGTATATTTTTAAATGAAAACGGAATTAAAAGAGGATTAAAATGAAAAGATTAATAATATCTATAACTGTAATTTATTTTGGCAGCTCAATTAGTATTGCCCAGAATGTTACTGAGGCTTCCGGTGAAGAAAATCTTTACAATACAAAGGTTATAATTTTTCAATCTAAAATTATTGAAGATGAATTTTACCTGTTTATAAGTTTGCCGGATGATTATGATAAATCGGATAAAAAATATCCTGTGTTGTATGTGCTGGATGGAGATGTTTCTTTTGGTATGGCTGCAAGTATAGCACGATACCTTCAGTTTGGGAATACAATTCCTGATTTAATTATTGTTGGAATTGGATATGGTGCCTTGAGAAAAAATGAGGGAAATCTGAGAAGGAGAGATTATTCCATCTCCTCGAAAATGGGAAGATCAGAAACAGGTGGTGCTCCAAAGTTTCGTGCTTTTCTAAAAGAGGAATTGATTCCATATATAGAGGGTAGTTACAGAGCCACCCCAAATTACAGAACTATAAGTGGATATTCCCTTGGTGGTTTGTTTGCTGTTTATACTTTATTTACCGAACCTGAATTGTTTGAAAATTATATTATAGGGAGTCCGCACTTATACTGGGATGATTATAAAATATTTACCGTTCAGGAGGAGGCATTTGAAATGATGGATGATATAGCAGCAAACATTTTTATATCTGTGGGAAGCGAGGAAGATGAGGAAAAGTATTTTAATCCTATAGATGAAATGGTGACTTTGATTGAGGAAAAAGGATATGAAAGCTTAAAGATGGATACAAAAGTATTCGATGGCGGAACTCATCTTATATGTCCACCAGAAGCGCTGGCTTACGGATTGGTATCTGTATTCAGTAAGAATTAAAAAAAACAGATTAAAATGGAAAAGCATGCAGTCACATGCAACCAAGCAGTTATGCTATTATTCGTTCTTTCTCAGTTTGCATGAATGCATGACTGCATGAAGATCGTTAGGTTGCTATAAGTTATTAATGTTTTTCTCCCCACATCTTTTCTCCGGCTGTTATTTCCAGTTTTAGAAAATTTTGTTTTGGCGGGAATGAGCAGGTAGCATATTTAGTAAAAACGCAAGGTGGATTATAAGCCAGGTTGAAATCAACAACTGTCTTACCGGTTGAATCGGGTTTATCAATATACAAATATCTGCCAGCACCGTAAGTTTCTTTACCGCTTGTTTCATCTGCAAAAATAAGCCACAATCTTCTGCCGGTATCCACTGCATCAATCCTGTATGTCTGTTCATCCTTTGAAAAAACTACTGCACCGGGAGAGGGCTCTTCTACAACTGTTCCAAGCTGTGTTGGTAAAGATATTACTTTTGGCGGATCGTATTCTTCGAATAAAGCAGTAATTTTCCAATCTTCATTCACCGGAAATCTTTGAATATCTTTAAACTTATTTTTTAAAGGTGCATTTATATCACGCAGTCTTATCCCGTATTTATCTCCGCGTTTAATAATGTACCACCTGAAAGAATCCAAATCCAAAATAGTTGGATTGCCGGTTAAATCGTGTTCTAGTTTTATTTCTTTAATAAGATTGCCTTCATTTGTAACATTAACTTCTTCGTTTACTTGTAAAGTAATAACGGAATCTTTCAAAATAATTTTACCAATGTTCTGTGGAGCGTTTTCGGGGAAGACAATATCATTATTCTTACCTGATCCAAAAATGTTATCACCTTCTTTCAGCCAATACAGTCCGGCAAGTGTAAGCCAGCCGTTTTCATCTTTCAGTCTTTCAATTCTTTTCTGATGCCATTGATCAATTTCCGCAATGTATTCGGGAGTTCCTTTTGGATCGGGAATTTCAGTTTTGCAGGAATAAATTGAAAGGGCTATTATTAAAACAGCGAGAAGGAAAATAATTTTTTTCATTTAGGATCTCCATGGTATAAAGTGATAAGCAAAGTTAGTTGTTCAATTAGGAAAATTCAAACGAGGAATAGATACACAAGATTTCATTCGAGAAGTATCATCTTCTTCGTCTCAATATAATTTCCATCATTTAATCGGTAGAAGTAAACACCACTCGGTAAAGATGTTGTTTTAAATTCTATTTCATAACTACCAATAGGTTTTTCTTCATTAACTAATGTTATAATCTCACTACCTAAAACATCATAAACTTTAAGTGTAACAAAACTTAATTCTGGGATTAGGTATTTAATTATTGTCGTAGGTTAAATGGATTAGGATAATTCTGTTCTAACTTAAAGTAACCTGGTTGCGAATGAATATCATCCTGCACTTCTGAAATAGCACCAAAAAAAAGTTCATCAATAAACCATTGAGAACCAATGTGTAAGTAATTGCTGACTTCGGAACTATCAATCGTAAAACTTATTACAGCTTCATTTGGAGTATCACTAACAGTGTATTCAATATTCACCACAAATTCAGTAAAGTTAGGAACATATACAGTTGATTTTAGTTCTCCTGATCCAACAACTATACTGTCTTGAAGCACTCTAATTTCTGCAATGAAAATGTCCCCGCCTATTGGTAAATATTTATAAAAGCCATGAAGTGCCTCAGGTTTTTCAGTAATCGTGAAAATATTAGAAGTTAGTTGAGGTAAATAAGTAAATTCTAATTCCTCACAACTATCAACAATACTCATGACACATAAATCGCCAGCATAAGCTTGTAAATCTGCAAAAACCTGCCTGCAATCCAGCGGTGGCGGGTAAATATTATTTGTGGTGTAATCTACAGGATCGCATAAACAAGTTGAATAAAAATCAAAACAAATAAAGAATCTTTTTTTATAAATTTACCCAAATCGGTAATCCTTCTGAGTTTATTATCAATGAATGTTATTTACTAACCAATTAAAATTGGAATTTATTTCATCAACATCTATCAACCTCAGTGCAAACGTATCAGGATCATTTTCCGATTCTTCACTAGAAAACTCTTAAATATTCCGGCTCTTCATCTGGATAGCTAGCAAGGAGTTATTTTGTTTTTTTATAAATCCACTAAAAATTATAAACAAATCCTATCCAGGGAAGAAAAGGGAAACCATCTGTCGAAACATCTGTACTTGTAACCAGACCAAAGTCTGCAGCAATATTATCTCCGAAAAATCTTATTCCTCAAGAAATAATAACAAAATCGGTGTCAGGAGGGAGCCAATTTTCAGTAAGAAGCTTTATACTATTTGATACCTGTACTTCTCCACCAAGTATTATTACTGGAGTGCCTGAAAATTCCCAATCTTCATAACCCCAGCCTAATCCTAAGGTTACGGTGGTTCTCTGAGAACCAATGCTTACTACTCCGTACGCTGTCCCGAAGTCTGTATCTGAAACATGTGCATAGATGAATCCACCACCTAAGGTAACCACTTCTGACTCAAAAATTCCTACTTTGGCTCCTGCATATATTACTTGCTCATCAGCTCCCGGAATAAGCGAGATACCTCCGCTAAGAGTAATAATATCGGACACTCCATAAGCAATAGATGGAAAATAAATTTCATAAGTTGAGAAATAACCTGTGCCCTTTTTAAGCGTACGTGCAGTTGGCCCAAATAAAAGTCTAGTCCGATTTGGATCGAATCTAATTAATTCACCATCTGATATTTCTCCCTCAATAAATTCGTTTTTCTTAACCAGACTTGTGTCTATTTCCATTCTTATACCTGAAATAGACCGGAAAAAGATTAACGAATCTCTCTCTTCTATTATATATCCCATCACCTCAGAACCATCTTGTAGAGTTAGCCTTGTAACTGCGGAAGTATCACTTTGAGCTAAGCTTAAGGATGATACCAGGATGATGTATGAAACCATTATAATAAAAGAATAGAAACTTATAGTCCTTTCCATTTTTGATCTCCTTTAATTCTGGTTCATATTTTTACTTTAAGAGTTTCATCTTTTTAACATCTGTAAATTCATTTGCACGGAAATGATAAAAGTAAACTCCACTCGTTAATCCCATTGCATCGAAATCGACCTCAAAACTTCCAGCTGGTTTTTCTTCATTTATAAGTGTTGCAACTTCACTACCCAAGACATCATAAACTTTAAGTGTAACAAAACTTAATTCGGAATTATTGTATTTCTTAAATGTCCCATATTTATTATAAAAATAAAATATGGCTAATGTAAAATGATTTCCAATACCGGAGAAGAAAGAGTATTATCAAATAATATAAATTGAAATTTCAAACGAAAAGTTAATCCCGCATAGGTGAATCCCAGGGGCATGGTTTCTGAATCTAATCCCAGAGCAATCATACCCGCACCTCCTTTATATGTTGATTGAAATCCCCGGGAATATCCAAAGGCAATACGGGGATAGAAGATGTTGAGAACAGGCATTTTAATTCCAAATCCCAAATCGACCTGTAATAACCAGTCTTTGTTCTCGCTAAAAAAATACATCCCGGAGAAACTTACCGAGGGCTTAGTGATAACAAAAAGAAATTCATCTGCAAATCCCCAACCAATTCCCAGAGAGGCACCGAATTTATTTATATCGTTATTGAATACAATCGTACCGGCGGCAATTAATAAAAAACCTTGATAAGATGGCGGCAGATATCTCTTTTGCATATAACGTACGGAAGCAACATCGGGGTGATATCTTATTAAATTTTGCAAGGTGTCATCAGGTAAAAATTCAGGTATCATCCAGTTGGGTACTGAACTCCTAGAATAAAGAAACTCTATATCAATCTCATTTGAATCCGGATCATGGAATTTTTCTTCACTAAGCTGCGGATAATGTTTACGCTTATGAATACCGTATTCATCTATCTGTTCGGTAGGGACACTCCATGTGGCAGCAACAGGCATCGGTATACAAAAAAGTGCCGGCATATTAATTTCTGAAAAATATTTCTCACCATTATGTGTATTTATCCACAACTTAACTAATTCTTCAGGGTTTAAACTACCATTCATTAAGTTTGCCCATTTACTCAGCTGCTGAGGTATTTCAATATTATTACTGATATAATAGACAAGAAAGAGTTCACGTAAAGATTTAACACAAGCCTCAACTACACGTTTGAAAGAAGGGGAATACCATTGCATTAGCTCATCTCCAAATGTACGCCAGCAATCACCCTGTGCATTTAAAACATAAACTCCCTCGGAACAATAAAAGTCATGAGCTATTTTATTGTTATAGCTGCTGAACGGAGCCAGAAATTCAGGGAAGTAAAGCAGTAAATGTCCGGCAGAGAAAGCATCACTAAGATAGCTTTGAGCAGCAGCTTCATAAACAAGAGCATAGCGCAAAAATTCCTTGCCATCAATATTCTCTTTACCGGAAAGTTCGGCAAAACGTAATGCAATCAGGTGATAGAGAAGATAATTAAAAACTACATTTTGATTTGCAACCTCAACACTTTTAATATCCTCCGGTGAATTTTTAATCCTTTCCCATACATTGTCAATAATTTCAGATGAAATCGGCTCAAGCTGCTGAAGGATTGTATATCCTCTTACCTGGCATCGGGATTGTGAAATATCATCTCCTGAATAATTTGCAGAAATTTCCCCGAATGTTTTACCGTTCCAAAACCTTTGACTAAGTAAGATTTCATCATTCTGTCCAGGAATGAAAATCAAAGAGTCAGTGAATTTTATACTACAAAAAACAAGTGTAGAATCAAGCGCCAAATTTGCTAAGATTTGATGCTCATTTTTTTCCCACGAAAATGTTTCAGCTGGATAGAGAAATAAGGACAGCATAACAAACAATTTATATTTTAAACAAAATTTCACCTTATTAGATATTCCTTTTCCAATTAGTCCCAATAAAATCAATAATATTTTTAGCAAGTATGTTTTCAACTATTTCTTCAGAACCAAACTCTTTCAACAAAAGCACCCGAAGCTTTTCAATCTGGCAAAGTCTGTTTATATCACTGAGACTCGGAATATATGCACCAAAATCACTTCCAATACATACGTTTTTAAACGAGTTAGTTATTTTCACTACATACCTGATGGTCCTGACCACTTCGCGAAGAGAGCCACGTTTTTCAGCATCCACTACATTAGAATAATTAGAAAGCCAATAAGGATGAAAGATTATGCCAATCATTCCCCCGCGTTTTACTATTTCCTGAATATGTTCATCGTAAATTGAAATTGCATGATCACCCAGAGTTCTTGCAGACATATGTGTTGCTACAAGAGGTTTTGATGATATTCTTAATATGTCATTAAGTGCAGTCGACGTTGTGTGAGTAACATCCACAATAATTCCAAGATTTTCCATTTCACTAATAACATCACCGCCGAATGAACTCAATCCCTGGAGGGGGTGTGGACTATTGTCATCCGGGAAAAAAGGAAAGGCATTTGGTGCAGTTGCAATTCCTTTGTTGTAAAAATGTCCAATCGTAATCAGGACAACACCTCTCTTAGCAAATTCATTCAACGGTTCAAGACTACCGCCAAGTGCGTGTCCACCCTCAAGTGAATGTAAGACTGCAATACGGAAGTTCGGATCATTTTTGTCATACTGATTATTAAAGTGGTTTTTAAACTCTTCCGGTGTCCGAATCATTTTTGCATAATTGGCTGATGGACCTTCTACTTCCTCCTCAAGTAAATCTATCATTCGAAGAGTATTTACCGGAGCAACCGGATTGGGATCTGTCGGCATTCCTAACCATTCATCAAACAAATTAAAATGAGTTGCACAAATTAAATCTATACCCGCATCGCGAGCAGTTTGCAAATTTGTGTCTGTCCTATCAAATAACTTACGTGTTAAATACTCTAAAGAAGGTGATTGAACCGCCATGGGTGTTTTCAAAATCCAATCGTTAAGCACAAGATGATTGTGGATATCTGCAAGTACATATTTATGTTTTTTTACCGGGTTAATGCAATTGTTTACAGATGAACAACCTTTTAGCGGGCTTAAAGATAAGCCTGATAACAAACCGGCTCCCGCTAAAGTAGACGAACGTATAAACTTGCGACGTGATATCATTACTAATTTCTGCAGAGTTATTTAAAATAAATTATCATATGGAGTAATTGCGCAATTATGAATCAATTCTTTCAAGAGTATATAATATGTTTTTTCTTCTCTTTCCTTTTAACGTAACTTCATCTATTATTTTTTTTGAATATCGATTTTTAATCTGAAGCACATCAAGCAATTCTTTTGATACCAAAAGCCTTTCTCCATAAGTATTGCATAATTCCTGAATCCTTGAAGCCGTGTTTAAAACATCACCTGTAAATACAATTTCCTTTTTAATAACTCCCACTTCACCAATAGTGATATTACCACAGTGCAGACCAGCTTTAAAATCCGGAACAAGACCGAACCTTTTGATATACTTGTTTGAATTACTTTCTATTTTATCTCTAATACTAAAAAAACATCGTAGACAATTTTCATTCTCAATTCCTTTTTTCATTATCCACGAAACTGTTATTTCATCTCCTATGTATTGGTAAATTTCACCTTTAGTGAAGATGATTGAATCATTTATATCATCAAAGAAATCATTAAGAAGATTATGATACTTTATATGACCTAATTTTTCGGCAATGGTTGTTGATGATTTTAAATCCAGGAACATAAATATTCTGCATTCCTCTTGCGGCTGATTGTACCTGCCAAGGATAAAATTAGGTAATACACCATATCCAAAGCTATCACGCACCTGCATAAAAATTTGGGTTAAGATTATAATTGCTGTCCAGTATACCACAAATGCCCAGACACCGGTGCCGGATAGAAATGTTACAACTGCTTCAGCTACCTCGGGATGGAAGATACTTTTATCGGTACTAAAACTTTGATCAAAAAATAAGCCGACTATAATAAGAAAAACCATTGCAAAAGAATATATCAGGCTTTTAATAAACACGGTATAACTGAAAGACTTTTTCCTGAAAAGTTCCTGGAAATAGAATATTTCAAAAGTACCAATTGATAAACCGGCTATGATTGCGGCAAGTACTGTTTCAGAAATAGAGCGACCAAAATCATAAGTAGAAATGTGAACTACCGGTGTTAAGTGTTGTATATTTTCTATTTTGGCAGCAGGATAAACAAGCAGGTATTCGATAACTGTAAAAAAGATACCCGCAAATACCCAGAAAAGAGTTAAGTTCAGCACCCTTTTTATTTTAATTTGAAATTTTACAGATTTTAAAATCATATTCAGACCTAATTAAATCCCAGCCCTATTCCCAGGTAAATCTGAAAATATTGAGGGTGAATTTTTTCAGATCCTTCTCCCAGTTGCTGCGGTACAGAAAAACTTTTCAAATATCTTACACCGCCATCAATTGCAAATGCATTTGAAAAATTCAAATCAATTCCGAGTGTAATATCATAACCTGCAACAACATGACTTTCATTTCTCACATTCTGTACAATTTCTTCCCCGGTATAACTATCAGCAACTATAAGATCTGTGGAAATACCGTAGACTACCATAGCCACGTTCATTCCTGCATGTGGTCGAAAAAATGCATTTCCGTGACCTCCTACCTGCGCACCAAGATAAAGCCTGAAATAGTTTTGATTTGTATTCTGATCAATTAATAGTCCTGTGTACCTATCTCGAAATTGAACTGTTTTATCAAGCAGGTTTATAAATTCTAATCCGGCTGTTCCTGCTAAAATATTAGCAAGCTGAGGTACAGGTACTACGATATGAAGTCCAAAGCCCCATCCGGGGCGGCTGTAGTTTTCCGCATCATCACCTCTTGGAACCATGTAAATTCCATAAACTCCTGCTTTTCCTCCTGCAATTGCGTCGGAATGAATAATGGATAAAATTATGATGAGGGTAAGAATAACAGACAAATT
>WOR8_10002218_pt1 | contig 19336 bp, 18 predicted proteins | sample DeeMarSeWOR38_10_FD_19890 | JGI IMG/M metagenome (IMG submission 19890)
AAACATAAAGCTACGGCATTTGTATAAGGCACGCGCCAAAAACAAGAAGCTGCATGCCGATTCATACCCAGTTTAATGCCCATAAAGGAGGTACTATCGTTTTTTTGTGCGCCCCCCCATCCGCAAACTGACTGCATTTATTTAAAAGCCGATCATTTTGATATCGTTAGGTAAGAATTAATTATTGATAATGATATTTAATTGCGTCTAGCTTCAAATCATGAATAGCAATTAGCCATTTTCGTGCCAGGATATAAATTCAAACTTCTTTTGATTTTATATTTAATTTTTTCAGATAGTTAAAAATATACGGGTGAGAGCTCGAACGGAATGAAGCAGGGAGATTTGGCGCTTCAATTTGTCCCATTTCGGAGTGGTCGAAAGGTATCTATTAATAATTATTACTACTTAGATCAGGTATGCCATTTTGGGATAGTTAATTTTGGATATCTGAGTATTCACCGCAAAGACGAAGAGATCGCAGAGAGTTTTTCTTTGGTAAAAGCATGACGCAAAAAGGGTGTCAAATCTTGAATAGTGAATAGGAAAAGAGAGGGGATATCCTTTATTTAGGAACTTATTTTATCGAGGCTTGAAGACCATAAACTTTGGAGGCTGGGAAGCTGAAAAAAATGCTCAAGGTTCAAAGGGAACCAAAGATAAATATTATCTGCAAATTAAACTTGACCTGTCTGTGAAATTTGTATATGATGTCGTCATATTTCATGGAAAAATGACGACATGGTGGTCAAATGTTGTTGAAGAGAATGTTCGAAGCCCCGCAGCAAAGCTTCTTTCTGATGGGTCCGCGCGGCTCCGGTAAGAGTACATGGCTGGGGGCCAATTTTCCCGATGCTTATGTTATCGATCTTTTGTCCGAGCGCACCTATCAGAGGCTGTTGGCGAATCCCGGTCAATTCGCAGACGAACTGCGCGCAGTCTCTGCTGACCGAAGGGTGATCGTTGATGAAGTGCAGCGGCTGCCCGGCCTGCTCAACGAGGTTCATCGATTCATCGAAGAAAGGCACCTGCGTTTTGTTCTTTGCGGGTCGAGTGCCCGCAAGCTCAGACGCGCCGGAGTCAATCTGCTGGCTGGACGTGCCCTGCACCGAGCCATGCATCCGTTTGTGCCTGAGGAACTTGGTGACCAGTTTAATATAGAAGAGAGCCTTCGATATGGAATGTTGCCTATCGTCTGGGACTCAACGGACAGAGAAGAGACCCTCACCGCCTATGCGCAGCTATACCTTAAAGAGGAAATCCAGGCAGAGGCGCTTGTTCGAAACTTGCCGGGATTTGCTCGTTTTCTGCCGTTGGCGGCCCTTTTTCACGGTCAGGTCATCAACGTCAGCACGATTGCCCGGGAGTCCGGGGTAGCAAGAACGACGGTCGCAGGATACCTCGATATTTTGGAAGAAACTCTCCTGTGCTTCCGATTGCCTGCATACGAAGCTAGACTTCGCGTACGGGAACGGAAATTGCCCAAATGGTACTGGTGTGATCCCGGTATTGTGCGAGCGATGAAGCGTTCAATCGGGATAATCACACCGGAAGAAAGAGGGGCGTTATTCGAAGGAATGGTGGCGCAGTTAATCCGGGCTTACAGAGACTATCGCAACATCTGTGACGACATGTATTACTGGGCACCCGCCGGCAGGTCCGCTACCGAAGTTGATTTTTTGATCGTGCGAGGCAGTGATCTGATCGCCATCGAAACAAAGTCCGGCAACACTTTCACGGAAGGCTGGTGTAGGGGTCTACGCGCGGTTGCAAAGCTCAGGGGACTGCGACGCCGGATCATCGTTTGCCCTGAGGGGCCGCTATTGCGAACAAAAGACGGCATCGATGTCATCACGTTCAAAAATTTTGCCGATGAACTGGCCGCCGGCTCCCTGTGGCCGTGAAACGCTATAGCTAAAAAAGGGTGTCAAATCTTGAATAGTGAATAGGAAAAGCGAGGGGACATCCTTTACTCATGAACTTATTTTATTGAGGCCTGAAGACCATAAAGCTTGGAAGTTGGGAAACCGGGAGGATAGAAAGCTTGGAAGCCGTTAGGCTGAAGGCAAGAAAAAAACGGTGAGAGGTAAAGATTGAATTGTGAATAATGGTCTAAAGACGAGAATATGCCCTTAAACTAAGGAATGGTGCTTAATTCGACACCGTAATGGTCGATAAGGTCTGTCAGTTTTTGGATTTGTGCGTCGGTGAGGTCGGTGAACTGCACGCCGCGGAGCCTGCACTCAGCACCGGTGAAAGTCCGGCCTTCGGCCAGAACGCCGATGTCGTAAATGCGGCGGCAGGCGATGCCCGAGAGGTAAAATCGATCCGGTCCGGGCCCCAGAATGTCGATTGCCCGGCATTCGGTCATTTTTCCGGGGCCTGGTTCAAACTGAAAGGCCAGCCCGCCTTTGCTGATGTTGGCCAGCGTGCCGCTGATCTGAATGCCGTGGCTGAAGACATGGAACTCCATATCCCGGATGCGGTAACGCGGGTGCTGGCGTTGCTCTGCTTTCACGTCGATCCTTTCTGAAGTCCCGATTTTTGCCGGGCTTTCGTCTATAAGAGACGTGTGGCAATTGGCATGCCAGTTTGATGGGATCATCGCAAAAATCCTAAAAGCATATTATTTCAATATGTTGAAGTTTATTTTCGCTACCGGCGAAATCCGGCTGCCCCGGCGCCACGGTACGGGAAGTGTTCCAAATTGGACCGGCGGGATAGCCGGATATTATTTGATTTCAACGACTTGCTTAGATTTGTGCCAATTTCGAGCAGTCCAATCTGGATCGATTCTTTTTCTCAGCAATTCGGCGGCAAGCCGGGTGATGAGAGGGCTGTGAGCTATTAACCCTTAACGCCGGGGAATGCCCCACACCCCTTTCGCGTCCCGGACGGCCATTCCGTAATAGGTCCGCTGACCGTCCGGCAAGTTAAGTCGCTGGACGTAACGGCGAGAGTAACTGCCATCAGCCAGCTTGAAAGTTCCTTTGGGGATAATTTCACCGGAAACAGCGGCCTGCGGCGCCGACCACGAGACGGACTCACCGCTTCTCTTAAATTCCATGGCCTGCTGAAAGCTCTTGTTCAATTTACGCCGTGCAACTATGGGAATCCCGTCATAAGGCGGTAAAACGGCCAGCAGTTCCTGCCGCCGGGAAGGCTTGTCGTAATAATAACTGCTGGTCATCAACACATAGTGTTCGATCTCGGGTGAATAATACCAGGTTCTGGTTTCCCTCGCGCGAGTTGTGCCCGATGAAGTGGGAACGGAATATCGAGTGCACACAATTTTCCAGGTATCGAATTCGCCGGCCATTACCGAAACGCGCTCGGTACCCTCGACCCTGCACGACCAGTTGGCCCGGTATGAATTGGCGGGTTCTTCTTTCCGCTGCCAGATACCCGTCTCCGAATAACTTGCCGCATTGGACCGTTTCAAGGGCCACAGTGATGTACTTTTATGAATCAGCAAGTCGTTTCGGGCGGTGTACTGCCGGGTTCCTCGCCGGGTCCGGCTTTGCCATTTCGCCGCGCGATAGGTAAAGTCCGGCGACCCGCTGGAGATAACCCCGCGGTGGTCGGTCCAGGTCACCATTCCCGGTGCGGTGGCCGTGACCGTTTCCCAGGCGCCGTTCGAATAGATGAAGGTGGTGCCGACTTTGTACGTCGGAAGCGGGGCGGAAGGCAGCTTGTTTGCGGTGTCCTGCTGAGCTGCTGCGACACCGTAACTGATTGAATACATAAAAGCCACCATAATAATCAGGATAAAAAAGTAGAATAGGTTGCGTTTTGTTTTGTTCATAACCAACTCCAAAAAGAAAATAGATCCAATTAAGCCGCGCTCAATTGAATATTACTGGTAAAATACAGCTTTTGTTTTCCATTTGCCGCTTGCGGTGCGGTACGCCAGGCCCCTGACCTGTTGATTTTCACGTTCTGCTTTGACTTCCAGACGGTATTCCCGGTAATACAGGCCGCTCCCGTCGCGGTAAGTCTTAACAGGCGTTACACGAACGACGGCAGCGCTTCGCGGTACCTGCAATTCTCTGGGGGTACCGCTCAAGTTATATTCCAGGGCTTGATCGACCACCTCGTTATAGCGAGGCGGCAACGCCGTGGTCAGTATGGAAAAACTTTCATTGCTATCACGTTCTAAAAATGATCCGGCCCCGAAACCCAGCAGGACCAATAAAATAGCAGCGGCCATGCGAAACAACGGATGGATCACAATGTTTCGTCGCTCCTTTTTCTCCGGTTGGGGCCGGATTGCAGCGATAAGACGTTCGGGAATGTTCTCATTCAGATCCTCGTTCATAAAACTCCGCAAACGCGCAGTCGCCCGGATGGCATTCAGCACATATTTCCGTGCGGTTTTGTCCTGCTCCAGAAACGAATCGACTTCCCGCATGGTATCCGGATCGAGTTCGCCGTCGATATAGGCCGAAAGCGTTAATTCATCAAATTGTTGATTCATTTTCTCCCCTCCATTCCGTCTCCTTCCATTGATTGGAGGACTTTTCGCGGTTCCTCAAAAAGAATTCTGCCGAGCATACTCCTCGCCCGGGCCACCCGGCTGGCGACCGTGCCTGCCGGCACATCCAGTACGGCCGCTGCTTCCGCATACGAATAGCCTTCCACACCAACCAGCATAAGGGCGACATTGTGCTCTTCCGGCAGGGTTCGGAGGGCTTTGCGCAAATCGATGGCCGCGTCAAGCCGGGCCCCCGGATTGTCGGCGGTGGTGACCGTCTCGTTTTCATTGGACAGTAGGACCAGCTTGGCGGACCGGGTTGAAGACCGGCGCAGCCTGTCAATCCACTGTGTGTAAATGATCCGGTAAAGCCAGCTGTCGAGACGGGTTCCCTGGCGGAGCTGGTCCAGCCTGTTCAGAGCGCGCTCGCACGCCGCCTGTACTAGATCGTCGGCCTTGTCGGGATCTTTGGCCAGCGTTCTTGCGAAACGGCGCAGACGCGGAAGTAAACCGACCATCTGATATCGCAGTTCGTCCTCCCGGGCGGTAACATTCTTCATACGATTTCAATTCCAGCTGTCATGATTTAAATTATCAATCCCCGGCCCTGCGCTGAATTGAGCGCGGGCCGGGGAAAACGCATTTCAAAAAACTCAGTTAAATGGAGATATCGGTCGCGGGGTGTTATTCGCTGGATGATTTTCCCCAGTTTCCGACCAGAGAAGCTTCATCCTCTGAAGAAACCTCCTTTAGACCCTTCATACCCCCAACTTCGAACAGCTCATCGTTACTGTCAGCGGAGCTGTCTCTGTCGGAGTTGCCGTCATGGGAAGATTTATCATCGTCGCTGTCGCCATCATCTTTATCTTCGCCGTCATCCTTACCTTCGTCTTCGCCGTCATCGTCGCCGTCGTCATCGTCTCCGTCGTCATCGTCGCCGTCGTCACCATCGTGGTCGCCGTCATCACCACTATCATCGCCGCCGTCGTCACCACCGTCATCGCCATCGTGCCCGCCGTCACCACCACCATCATCACCGTCGTGTCCGCCGTCACCATCACCGTCACCGTGGCCGCCATCGTCATCTGCGAGTAAAACGGTTGATTTCATCGAACCCTTATGAAAATCAACTTTGTAAGGCAGAACAACCAGAGCAAACACAGCCAGCGCAATGACGGCTAATTTGCAAAACCTGCTGAAAACAGGGGTTGGCATTGAACTATTTTTCTTGATTGCTTTCATGTGGGTCTCCTTGTTTATTATCTTTGATGTTTACCCTGATAACGTTTGAAAGCACCTTTTTTTTCCCTTCTAATAGTTATTTTTTAAAAAAATTCACAATTGGAATGAGGGGCAGATTATATTCGCACCGGGATTCGTTAGTTCACTCCATAGGATCCCAGTTTTCTTCTGAGGGTGTTCAGACCAACCCCCAGGGCCCGGGCGGCATGGGACTTGTTGCGACCCATCTTTTCATAAACACTGAGAATATGTGCTTTTTCCATCTGAGCGAGGGTAGAAACCGAAACGGTGGTCGCAGGGTTTTTGGCATTTGATTTCGATATTTGTTTTCTCAAATTTTCGGGAAGATATTTTATGGAAATGGGTCTGCCCTGGGCAATGTTTACGACCGCCTGCACGATGGCCTTCAATTCCCGGATGTTGCCGGGATAATCGTAGTTCATTAGCAAGGACATGGCTTCTTCTTCAATGGAGGCACCCTTCGAACCGCAATATTCTTCCAGAAATTTGGCCATCAGCAGCGGAATGTCATCGCGCCGCTGCCTGAGCGGCGGCAGGTGCAGCCATCCGCCTTTGAGCCGGTAATAGAGATCTTTGCGGAATCGATTTTGCGTCACCAGCCGGTCGAGGTCGGAATTCGTTGCTGCGATAAACCGAATGTCCACTGTGCGCGGCGCAGATGTGCCGATCTTAATGAATTCGCCTTCCTGCAAAACCCGCAGCAACTTGCCCTGCAATTCAAGGGGCAGATTTCCGATTTCATCCAGAAACAATGTGCCTCGATGGGTGCTTTCCAGATAGCCCATGCGATCTTTAGCCGCTCCGGTGAAAGCTCCCTTGGTATGGCCAAAAAACTGGGATTCGAAAAGCTGGAGATTCAGGGATTCCATGTTGACCGGCGTAAAGATTCTTCCGGATCGAAGACTTGCAGCGTGAATGGCTCTGGCCAGCAGCTCTTTGCCGGTGCCGGTTTCGCCGGTGATCAAAATGGGAATGTTGCTGGCGGCATGCAGCTCGGCCTCCTTCAGTACTCGAATCACATCGGGTGTGCGGGTGAAAATGGCTTTAAAGGCCTTTTCATTTATGAGCCTGGGCAGGGTCGTGCGTTTTCGGAGATTCAGGATTTCAATCAGGCGCTGGCGCTCCAGCGCCCGGTTGATGGTAGACACCAGGTCTTCCTTGGATATCGGTTTCACCAGGTAATCGTAGGCGCCTTTTTTCAGACAGTTGATGGCGACCCGGGCTTCGTCCACTGCTGTGACCATGATGCATTCGGTGGCCGGGCTGGTGCTCTTAATGATTTCAAGCAGCCTAATGCCGTCCACCTCCGGCATGGTGACGTCGATCAGGGCGATGTCGAATTCTTGGCCCTCCTTGAAGTCGGCGGCTGCTTTGCGGGGATCCGCCTCGGTGCGCACATTTTTGATACCGGAGGTGATCAACCCCCGCCGAACGCTGTCAAGAAAATCGCGCTCGTCATCGACCACAATGATGCTGTTTTCCATGTTTTCTCTTTCTCTTGTAGCTCGTCAGAAATCATTTCAATTAAAGATTTAACGTCATGCCCTTGGCTCTTGCCTGCGTTCCCTGTCAGGCAGAAAAACCCGAAAGACGCTGCCCTTGCCGGGCGTGCTGTCCACATCGATGCGCCCTTTAAGGCTCTGAACCAGGTTGTGGGTCACGTACAAACCCAGGCCGGTGCCCCCTGCGGCTGACTTCTTGGTAAAAAACGGATCAAATATTTTCTGCAGGGATTTTTCATCCATCCCGCGGCCGTTGTCCTTAACTTCCAATTTTGTGTGATCCAGCCAGCTGTCACGAACCTCCACGCTCAGTTCTACCCGCGAATCTTCTTTGTCCGAAGCCTGAGCGGCATTGATCAGAAGATTGAGCAGGATTTGCTCCAGGGCATAAGGATCGGACCAGATGCGCGGCAGATTCGGTGGTATACGGGTGACGAGAGAGTTGACATTTTTTTTCAGCTGGAGCCGGCAGATGGAAAGCACTTTTTCGATGACAGAATTCAGATCGATCCAATCTTTTTCAACCTTATCTTTGACCTGGCTGAACTCCTTCAGATTCGAAACGAAGCTGTTAATCCTATCAGATCCATGTGCAATGTTGTCGAGCAGACTTGAGATATCCTTGCGAAACTCAGGATACGCCATATGGCCGATTTCCAGATCCGGGTGCGCTTCGGCATAGGTGTCGACAATGGGCATCAGCGCGTTGATGTAGTCTTTTAGAATTGGAATATTGAAACTGATAAAACTGTTGGGATTGTTGATCTCATGGGCGATGCTGGATACCATTGTCCCCAGGGAAGCCATTTTTTCACTCTGGATGAGTTGCTTCTCAAACAAGCGCTGCTCGGTGATGTCACTGATGCGCAGGAGCAGATCTTCGCCCCGGCTGTCCTTTCCCTTTACCGGATACACGAAAACATGCTCCAGCCTTTCAGGGTCCATAAAGCCCTTGCGTTCAAACATCATGCTTTCGCCGTTTGAAATAGCAGCAGGAACCTCGCACCCTTCACAGGGCGTAAATTTTTCCCTTAGCACCTGATGGCAACGTGAACCGATGAATTCCTGGAATTTTGAGACGCCGTAGTAATCGATTGCCGAATTGTTGAGCATCTTAACCTTCATCGCCCTGTCAATCAAAACCAGAGGGTCGGAAATACCATCCACCACCGCCTGCAGCATGGACTTGTTATGCTCCAATTGCGCCTCGAAGCGAACGCGCTCCTCTATTTCGGCTGTGAGCTGCTCGTTTGCACTCACCAGATCGGCGGTGCGCTCCTTTACGCGCTTGTCGAGTTCATCTTTAGCCTGTTGCAAGGCTTCTTCCGCCCGGTTTCGTTGAATAGCCAGTGCATAAAACTCAGCCACCCGACCGATGACCTCCAGATCCCGGTCGGTGTAATCCGCGGCCTTATTGGCCAGCGCGATTTGACCGACCAATTGTTGGCCTAACATGACCGGAATAGATAAAAAACGGTGAATCGGAATGTGCCCTTCAGGCACTCCCTTTGATGCTTTATGTGTGGCGGGTGAATTAGTGTAAACAGGTTCTAGCGTATTTAAAGAGTGCCCCCAGAGGTTTGGGTAATGGCCATCTTTTTCCGGTTGGAAAATGAGTCTTCTATTTGCTCCGGTGACTCTGCATTGATCTTTTAACATTTCGGTATGGGTATGGACAACCATATCACCACCATCCGGATCGATAGAGGACACATACCCATGTGGGCTATTTGTCAGACCCTTGGCCTCACTCAGAACGGTATGGGCAATATCATCGATTGTAGCTGACGGGGAAATCAACGGCCTGTATAGTTCCGAAAGCGCAGCATTTAATGCCGATTCCTGTTTGAGCTCATCCTCGGCCCGCCGGCGATTAGTGATCTCGCGCTCGAGCATCATATTGGTTTCGCTAAGGTCTGCAGTGCGGGCCATGACCTGCCGGTCCAGAGTGTCACGCTGCTCTTTGATCGTTTCTTCAGCCTGCCGCAATTCAGAAATATACTTCAAAAAGGTTCGAAAAAAACCAAAGTAAAGCACCGGTGACAGCAAAACCACCAGCAAAGCGGCGTCAAAAAGTGCATGCATCCAGATGGAAAAGGAAAGCATAGAGGACAAAATAAACGTAACCAGGGTTTCGCAAACAAATACCGTAAATGCAATCAAAATCACAAGTCGCATATGTGGCTGGATGCCGGTTGACTGGGTTAGGGCCACTTGCCCTGAAGACCGGATCCCTGTTCGGTTGAAAACGCTAGTGAGGATTTTTGGGGAATTTTTCACAACTAAATCTCCTCTGCGATCAAAATTATTTCAATCAACTCCATAACCATGGGGTACAATTCGTATAATTTGATTTTCAAGATCTGGGCGAATTGATTTTCCTTTTAATGGGACAGGCTTTATCCAGACAGTCTAATTTCCAGTCAAGTGCCCTGGTTGTCAAGACCTATATGGTCTGCGCTTTAGATTCCGCAATGTTTTTTTGGGAATAGAACGAATAAAAGAACTACAATGAGGCCTTTAGGAAAAGGCTGCCAGGGCGGGTGACCACTCCAATACCTGAAAGGTTTGCCGGTATTTTTCAAAAACCGGTTTCGGCAATTTTAATTGGGTTGCATAATCTACCTTGGCGTTCGTAAGTATGGTACCGTGCATATCGGTATTTTTCAGGTTCGTACCATATAGATCTGCGTCGGTTAACTTAGCGCCTTTGAGATTGGCGCCTTCCAGGTTGGCGAATCGAAGGTTGGCGCCCTGCATTTTGGTGCCCTCAAGATTGGCCCATCGTAGATCAGCCCCTTGAAAAGAAGCGCGTTGAAGTTTGGCCCCATCAAGACTTGCCCATTCAAGGATGGTATCGTCCAGATTGGCGTCCTGAAGATTGGCTCCGTACAAATCGGCCTCGGCCAGGTCGGCGCCCTGAAGATCGGCACCCTTAAGATTTATACGTGAAAGACACGCCGCATAAAGATCGGCTTCCTTGAGCTTGGCGTGAGCTAAATTCGCTCTTTTCCCCTTTTGCCCCTCGGATTCGAGCCAGCGTCTGTGGTCCTTTAAAATCTTTTTGAGTTCATCCGGCTTTAACACCCGCGCAGCTGCTGAGGGAATGGTCGATTGAGAAGGTTCAGCTTTTTCAATGCCCACGGCTTCCGCATTGAGTCTGTCTTTCAGCCTTTTATAACACTTGAAGGTTACCACCCGCTTGGCCGGCAGCTGCATGATTTCGCTGGTAAAAGGGCTGCGCCATCTGCGGGCCTTCTTTTCTTTAATATCGAATTTACCGAAGTGACTGATTGTAATATTCTCACCCGATTCGAGTGTACTTTTGATGATTTCGATAAGGGTATTTACGGTATGGCGGGATTTTTTCTTGGAGAATGCCGTACGGTCGGACACGGCCCCGATGATATTTGCTTTTATAAGGGTCATGTTAGCAGGTATTTTAGAAGGTTATGGGTATGAATGGCCTGTAGATGCTCGTATTGGCTAAACCCCCCTAGCGGTTCCCTTATAAAAGACTCGCTGCCCTTAATCAACAAAATTTTTAGGTCGCCCCAATTTAATTCAGGCGGAAATATTTTTGCCACCCGCTCTGCGGGTGGTCGGTGACGCCGAAAATTATTTACATAACCTCGGCAATAATTTATTCTATAAACTGCGGGCAAAATAAACCGACCGATTTGGAGCGACACCGATAAATAATCGGATGACGGACGTTGTGAAACCTGTTATTCTTTTGTTGAATAATAACGTCGCTTGATTTAGTATTTAAGCCTGTGTCAAATTAGAAACCCGTGAGCGAATCCATTTAATCCAGGCTTTTTTACCTATCAAAATTCTGAAGGAGCACAAAATCTATGGTGCGAAAAATTAAAAATGACCGTGGATTTACCTTAATTGAATTAATGGTTGTTGTGATTATACTCGGCATCCTGGCGCTTTACATCGGACCCAAAATAATGGGGGAACCGGAAAAAGCAAAACGGGTAAAAGTGAAAATGGATATCGCCACCCTGGAAACCGCTTTAAAGATGTATAAGCTTGACAACGGCGTGTATCCGACAACCGAACAGGGGCTTCAGGCCTTAGTCGAAGCACCTGAAACCGGTGCTATACCGAAAAACTGGCGCAAAGGCGGATATCTTGAAAAAAACAAAGTCATGAAAGACCCCTGGGGAAATGAATTTGTATATATTTCTCCCGGCCTGCACGGGGACTTTGACATTATCTCCTATGGACTCGATGGCGTTCCCGGAGGAGAAGATGAGGATAGTAAGGATATAAACAACTGGGACATAGAATAAAAAAGATGTCCGTCGTTCGTTGTCAGTTGTCCGTCGCATAAAAAACGTTGAATAACCCCTTTAACCATGTGCTTACCATCAAAATACCTTTTAAGATATTGTCAGGCCAAAACATCTTCAAACAACGGACAACGGACGACGGACAACGGACACCGAAGCGGTTTTACGCTGCTGGAGCTGATCGTGGTCATAACACTGCTGGGCATCATGCTTGTTTTTACCGTTCCTCGCTTCCATGACACCTTGTTTTTAGACGAGGGTAAAAAAGGCGCCCGCTGGATTATCGGTAAAGTTCGGACTTTAAAAGAGGCGGCCGTACAAAATCAAAAAAACTATACCCTGCATATCGATCTGGATACGCAACGGTACTGGGAAACCGATGAATCGATGTCGGCCGAGGATCGTGAAACTGCCGCCCTGAAAGCCGTTTCAATTCCGGGTGATCTGAACATAGCCGATATTGAATATCCAATCCGGGGAAAAATAAATTCGGGTCAGGCGGATATAACGTTTTATAAGACCGGCTATACGGATAAACTCCTAATCCATCTTCAAGATGATGCGGAATTTGTATCTTTTTTAATTGAGCCGTTTCTCTCAGATATAACAAGATATGAGACATACGCCAGCTTCGATGATTAAACCACCGGTCCAAGCGAAACCACCACATTAATTGTGCCTGGCTGTTTTTCTCTGATCCGTTTGTATTCTCCCTTTTAAAAAATATATTGTATAACGAGTGTTGATTTTTGTATAATGATGTAAAGCAAACATGTATAAAATAGTGCACAGTTAATGATTGATTTAAAATCCGGATATTGCAAAGCCGACCCCGAAGCTGCAGAAAGCGATTTCGGCTTCACACTGCTTGAGGTTATGGTCGCCCTGGCGGTTATGTCCATCGTATTGGTCAGTGTATATCGTATGCATTCCCAGAGCCTCGCAATGAACACCGCCGCCCAGTTTTATACCCAGGCGCCCATGCTGGCTCAGAGCAAAATGGTTGAGATAGAGGCCCTTTCCTCGGGCGGATTTCCGGAGGATTCGGGCGATTTCGGGGAAGAATTCCCCGGCTACAGCTGGAAGGCCTCGATCGTCGACGTATCTTCCGAGGTATTGGGTGAAGTGGCCGAAGATCTAAAACGATTCGATATCACGGTATCGCTTTATGAAAATCAATTTGTCTATAACCTGAGAGCGTACAGGTTCCAGAGGGATTAGGCGAAAGTCAGAGGTCGGAAGACAGAGGTCAGATGTCAGAGGACAGAAATCAAAAGATAAATTCCATAATTGCGGATTGCGGATTTGGGATTTGGGATTTTAAGAAGGTTATTATCTGATTTAAATATTTCTACTGATTGTTTGCATTATGGGTCAGTCTCAAACTTCAAATTTCAAGTTTCACGTCACCAACGGCCTGAGGCGAGAAACCGGTTACAAGCGATTAACTGACGGTTTCACCCTGATGGAGGTCCTGGTGGCGATTGCGATACTGGCGATCGTAGTGACGACCATCCTGGCATCGTTTAATTCCGTGTTTTCAACGACGGAGGTTTTAGACGAAAACGCGGATATATATGCAATGGCCAAAAATTGTATGAAGCGCATCGTGCTGGACCTCGAATCGATCCACATTATCCAGCGTCCGATCTACAAGCCACCCGAGCTTGATCAGCCACCGGATCCATACCGTATTGTCGCAACTACCAATGATATCGGTGGCACGGGATTTGCACAAATTAGATTTACCAGCAGGGCCCACGTCGGCTTAGAAAAAAGCCGCCGGGAAGGAATTGCTGAAATCGTATATTACGTTCAATCCAGAGATGATGGGCATCTGGTGCTCAAACGTGCGGATAATCTTTACCCGTATCCAGATTTTGAAGAAAGAGGCAGCGATCCGGTATTGTCTAAGTATGTCAAATCCTTGGCGTTCAAGTTTTATGACCCGGACGGTCTGGAATACGATGTCTGGGACTCGGATTCGGATGAATTCGGTTATGCCACTCCCAAGGTCATCGCAATTCGATTGGAATTGGCAGACAAATCCACCACCAAAACTTTTGAGACCCGGGTATTTTTGCCTCTATCACGGGAGAAAACCGAGTAAGTATGTCGGGAATGGCAAGAACGATTTGCAGCAACCGGGGCATCGCCCTTTTGCTGACGATTTCCGTGACGACAATTCTCGTGGCCCTGGCTCTGGAATACAATCGCCGGGCACGCTTTGCAGTTCTGTCAACAGCCGTTACGAGGGACCGCCTGACCCTGGCGCATATGGCATCTTCCGGCATCCATGCAGCCATGGCGCTACTGGCAAAAGATCGGGCGGAGTCAAACATCGATTCTCTTCAGGAGGATTGGGCAAATTCAGATAAAATCAATGAATTGCTGAGCGAAATTACTTTCGATGCCGGAACACTTGCGGTCACCATTGCCGATGAAATGGGCCGAATTCAGATAAATGCCCTGGTAACATTTCCCGACAGCCGGAGTTTTAACGAATCCCAGCGCCAGCTTCTGGAGCGCTATTTAAACTATTTCAAAGATGACAATGAGGAAACACCGGAGGATAGCCAGCCGCCGGCGATTATCAATTCACTGAAAGACTGGCTCGATTCCGGCGACGATGAAGCCATTACCGGATTAAGCGGTGCCGAATCCAGTTATTATCAGGATTTAAGTCCATCTTACAGCGCTCGGAACGGTCCGATATCCGACATCAATGATTTATTGCTTGTCAAGGGTATAACGCCGGAATTATTTTACGGCAGCACCGAAAAGCCCGGAATAGCGAACTTTTTAACCGTACACGGATTGAGACAAGGCGCCGGCACTTCGTTTAATTTTCCCGGGAAAATTAACGTCAACACCGCCGAACTTCCGGTACTCGTCGCCATGCTGCCCTCTGAAAACGTGGACATGGCCCAGGCCTTTTACGATCTGCGCCAGGAAGCCGCCACGAATAAAGATGCTGACGTATCAGACACGACGTGGTATAAAGACATCGCCGGCACTAGCGGAATAAATCTGGATACAAATCTAGTCACCACCGCTAGTGACATTTTCAGAATTTTGTCAGTGGCAAAGGTGAACAGCACCGAATTGACCGTTACGGCAGTCGTCCAGCGAACACAAAATGCAAAAAGCGGCAAATGGACCTGCAAAATTCTAAGCTATCAAACTGAGTCGTGAGAACTTGCGCCAATGCGACTCGACATAAAAAAACAAAAACGAAAACACAAAATACGAAAAGCAGGTAAATAATCAATTTCGTGTCTTCGATTTTTCGTGCTTTCGTGTTAATAATTATTCAATAACATATCGAATAAAGCGACTTAAGAAATAAATACCCAATGAGCAGAAAAGTTCTCGGCATCGATATCCGAAATCACTCCGTAAGTGCAGTGCTTTTAAACAGCAGCCTGCGGGAATACCGGGTGGATGATTATATCCACATCCCCATTTCCGATCCGGATGACCCCGAAAATGGACTGACGGCCGCTCTGGAAACCCTCACGGAAAAAATGGATCTCAGCGGCTGTGACTATGTCGCTTCCATTCCCGGGAGTCATTTTACCTTTCGCAATCTTCAAGTCCCTTTCGACAATACGAAGAAAATCCGAATGGTGCTCCCATTTGAACTTGAACCGACGCTGCCCTATGCCGTGGATAACCTGGTTGTTGATTTTCAGCCCTTGAATAGTTCCCCTGATGGAGAACAGACAGAACTTATAGCAGCGGCGATTGAAAAAAGCCGATTAACGCCGTACATTGATGCCCTGGCGGCGATTGAAGTTGATCCTGAAAAGCTTACTTTCAGTGGATTACCCACCGCCCTGTGCCTGGCCCATCAGGCAGAGCTGGAGGAAGAGCAGCTTTTTATCGAAATTGATGAAGCCGCCGGCACCCTTTTTATGCTCGCGGGCGATCGCCCGCAGCTTATAAGATCGTTTCCATTGCCGGCTGCCGGGCCGTCCAAAGCAAAGCTGCTTTGTGCACAAATTCAGCAAACCCTGGCGGCCTTTCAGGAATCCTCCGATCTGAACCTTCAACCCATCGAGGTGGTGGCAAGTGGAATCGGACTGGATGAGGCCAATATGGCCGCTGATATCAGCAAGACGTTGGATATACCGGTTACGGCTGCCGCGGTGGCCGATCGGATGAACATTCCGGTGGAAAGTTACACGGGGAACCCCTGGATACCGGCTCAAATGGACAATGCCCTGGCGCTGGCGCTGATGGAAGTCGAGGGCTTCGATACGCTCAATTTTCACAAAGGCCAGTTTGCAGCCCAGAAATTTTTATCCAAACACAAGAGCCATCTGACAAAAACCGGCATACTCGCAGCAGTCGTATTGGCGTTGATGTTTTTTAACGTACTGATGGAAACCTATACCGTAAACAAGCAGGTCCGCGGAATCGAAAGCCAGATGAATCAGATCTTTAAGACCACTTTTCCGGAAGTAAAAACGATCCGTTATCCCTATCAGGAGATGCAGGCCCGGATGCGGGAAGTTAAGAAAAATGCAGCCTTTCAGGCCGAAGCCGGACCCCATATTCGCAGCATCGATATTTTAAACAGCATCAGCGAGAAAATTCCAAATAATATCAAGGTGGATTTCACGCGCCTGGTCATTCAGCCGGAAAATGTGTTAATCTCCGGTACCACCGACACATTCAATTCCGTGGATGACATTAAAAGCCGCCTGGAGCAAATCCAGTATTTTGAAAAAGTCACCATCAGTTCAGCCAACATCGACCGCTCGGGAAATGAAGTTCGTTTTATGTTAAAGGCGGCATTATAAAAAGTTAGCAAAGATACTTACGATGGAATTCATCAAAAAATACCTGAATCTTAAAAAGCTCAACCGGCGCGAAAAATACATTATATGCGCAGCCGGCGGCATCGTCTCATTGCTGATCCTGGTCCACTTTGTTGTCACACCCTTTTTTGAAAGCAGAAAACAGATGCAACGAAGCCTGCAGACCAAAAAAGGTGAGCTTGAAGAAATGCGACGCCTGCATGCGGAACATAAAGCCTTACAGGAAAAGATGCAGCTGTCGAAGACCCGCTTTGGCAAGAGAGAAAAGGGGTTTACCCTTTTTTCGTTCCTTGACCAGCTGGCCGGCCAGGCCGGAATCAAGGACCGTATCAGCTATATGAAGCCGTCGAAAACGATTCAGAAAAACAGCAATTATAAAATTTCACGGGTTGAGATGAAATTAGACAGCATTACCCTGGAACAGCTTGCCAAATACCTGTACAGCGTTGAAACATCAAAAAATATGGTCCTGGTGAAGAAAGTTTCCATTTCGAAAAAAGAAAAAAAACAGGGCCTCATTGACGTAATCTTGCAAGTTGAAACCTTGGAGGCCTAAAAAAGCCCGATTGAGTTAAACCTCAATCGGCAGTTACTTGTTATAGATGGTTACCTAAATTGAGCGATTGTCGAGGTTGCCGCAGCTACAAGGAAGATGTTGTTCCGCTATAGTCGCCTATGCGGGACGACATCTGACACCGTAGATGCGGTAAGATCGGCAATCCCGAAGGGTTTCAAGTTTTAAAATTATAATAGACAGAATTCATTGAAGATAATATTAAATGGTTTCTTTTTAAAATTTGAAACGATCAATTTAGGTATTGGTTAATCGTGTAAACATATGCAAATTTTTAACAGTCGGATTTTATGGGCGATATACATCATTTGCGCGGCCCTGTTCTTTTTTTATTATCTTTTTCCGTCCGATGCGATAAAAGAATACCTGGCGGATCGGGTTCGTCTGGCACAGCCGGATCTGACGGTGAAAATTAGTCGCGTAAAACCCGCTTTTCCACCGGGGTTAAAACTTTATAATGTCAGCGTGTATTATCTGGGGCAGGCCATTGCCGGTCTCGACGATTTAAAAATATCTCCGGATATTTTATCATTATTTTTAACCACAACCCATCTGAGGTTTGAGGGTAACGGCTATGGGGGAATTTTAAAAGGTCGTGCGGACATCATCAAAAAATCTCCGACCCGGGAGCTGGTGATGGATGCGGATCTTAGCGGAATACAGGTGAATCAAATAGAGACTTTAGGTGTTTTAACGACGCACAAAATCTCGGGAAACCTGGAAGGCACCCTGGCATTTAATTCAAATACACCCGACCGCGTGCTCACAGGGGATCTGATCCTGGCAGGCGGACAAATTGAATTTTCACCTCCGGTGTTGAATCAAAACGTGATAACGTTTGACTCGATCGAAGCCGAACTGGCGCTCAACAGTCGCTCTTTGACGATTGACCGCTTTGAGCTCGAAGGCAATCAATTGGAGGCTGATGTCACCGGGTCGATAAAATTCAGCGACCCTTCAGCCAGAAAAATTCTAAATTTATCCGGAACCGTAAAGCCTCACGCGGCGCTGCTCGCCAGGCTGGGCCAGAATGTCCCGGAGCTGCTCAAAGGCACCAATTTGGAAAATCAGGGCTTTCCCTTTAAGATAAAAGGCCCCATGGATTCACCCCAATATTCATTTTATTAGAAGTGTTTTCAAAACCTCAGATCAGGTTCAAGGGCAAGGCGCAGGCCGATCGAGAAAGTCGTTGTTCTCAGCATATATGGGTATGTGAGCATTTATCGGTGACCTGCAACGCAGCCATTGGGCCTCAGATGGGGTTTTGAAACCACTTCTAATCGATTGCAGGGCAGCAGGTCTTTGCGAGTTAAGCGCAATTGCTAAAAAATCGTATGGTGTTAATTTGGCTGCGAATCAGCGCAGTAAAATGATCCGGGTCCTGAATAATGTGGATGACAATGACGCCTAAAAAATACTTTATGATCGTCAATGTGCTGCTGGTTACCGCAGGCGTTTATTTTGGCGTCAGCGCTTTTTACACCATCAGCAGCGCCTGGCTGGACACCGGCGAGATGCCGCAAGCCTATTCGAACGAAGTAATGGTTGAACAACCGGAAGACCATCCGCCGTTGTCGCGTTATCAAGCCATTACCAAACGAAATTTATTCAATACGAATCCCGAACTCGAGGCCTCCGCCGAGGCGATTGATGTTGAAAATCTGAAGGAAACGGACCTCAAGCTAAAACTTTGGGGAACGGTAACGGGGCACGATCGCAAGGCCTATGCCGTTATTGAGGATACGAAAACCCGAAAACAGCAACTGTATCATGTCGGGGATAGCATCGAGGATGCGACCGTAAAGCTTATTTTAAGGCAGAAGGTTGTTCTAAGTGTAAACGATCGCGATGAAATATTGGGGATGGAAGAAATCGGAGCTGCAAAGAAGGGTAGCGAAAGCCCGCGTGTTGCCAGAAAAGCGGCGGCCCCGCCTCCGAAACTGCCCGTATCTTCCTATCCGCGTCAGCTAACCTTGAAAAGCGATCAGATTGAAAGCGCGCTGGAAAATCTGGATCAGCTCATGGAGTCGGCCCGTATCCGTCCGCATATCGAAGAAGGCAAACCATCGGGAATCTCAATCACGGGGATCAAACCCAATACGATCTTCAGGAAAATGCGCTTGCGCAACGGAGACGTTATCACCGGAGTCAACGGTGACCCGATCGAAACGGTCGAGGATGCAATGAAAATCTTTGGCGACCTAACATCGGCTTCCGAGGTGCAGGTTGAAATAAAACGGCGCGGGCGAAAGCGCGTCCTTAATTATAAAATTGAATAGAAGTGGCTACAAAACCCCATCTGAGGCCCAATGGCTGCGTTGCAGGCCTCCGATAAATGCTCACATACCCATGTATGCTGAGAACAACGACTTTCTCGATCAGCCTGCGCCTTG
>WOR8_10002563_pt1 | contig 19315 bp, 31 predicted proteins | sample DeeMarSeWOR38_10_FD_19890 | JGI IMG/M metagenome (IMG submission 19890)
ATTCCAGGTCCTGCTAAATCTGCTTTTTTATTCATCATAGACATCAATCCTTTTCCCTGGCATACAAAATACTATATTTAAAGTTTTATTATAAACGGATTTTTATTCAAAAAAATGTAGAAGCTTTTCATCAAGCAGTCTTTTTCTAACAAGTGGATACAATTTTATTTCTTCCTCTTCTATCATAATTTTTTTCAAACCTAATTCACTCAATTTATCAAAAAAGCATTTTTTATCTGTTTTAACTGATACTATTGCAATGTTGAAATTTAAATTATATTCTTTTAAATATTCTAAAGCCTTTAATTGATTATCAAAACCATTTTTTGCACCTGTTAACATTGAAAATTCTTTTGGATTCAATCCTTTAAAACAAATTCTAAAATGAAGATTTTTAAATTTTGATAATTCCTTTATATAGGTTTTATTTTCTCCTAATAAAATACCATTGGTTTCAAGTACAAACAAATAATTTGGATCAATATTTTCTAGTAAAGTTATTAAATGTTTTTTACCTATAGTTGGTTCGCCACCAGATATTCTTATTTGATGATAGCCTTTTTTGTTTGCTATGCTATTTAATATTTCTGCAACAGATTCTGGGGAATGAAATTCTCCAACATTATCTGCATTCCAAACACTATTACTTGACCAACAAAATTTACAACGGAGGTTACAACCAACTGTATCAGCAGTCGCAATTCCTCCATAAAAACCTGCAGGACGGAATCGATAATATTTTTTCATATTATCTTTTATAACGATATCCTCAATTTTTTTTGATAGTTTGATTGGATCATACATACAATCATATCATTACATTGGAATGATATTACAAAAAAAAGATTTTAGATATTAATAATTTATTATTAAGATGAATTAGAAAATATTAAAGGGTATGAATTTAATAAATTATAATATTTTTACCTATAATATGTGACATAAAAGACATAGTTTTTTATAATCTGACATATTATCATTAAATGATGACCAATATAAATCAAGAAGTATGGAAGTTTATTGATAAAAACCCATCAATAAAAAGAACATTAAGTTACGGCCTTATCAATAAAAGAGCACTTGCAAACTATATTAAAAAACAAAAAGATTTACAAACAAGCCTTGATGCAGTGATAAGTGCGATAAGACGATATAATATTGAAAATTATGATAATTATTTTCTCACAGCACAAAAAATGATTACTCATACAACTGATCTATCTACAAGAAGTAATCTTGTAAATGTTGTTCTAAGTAAAGATACAGAAATTCAAAAACTTATTCCAGAGTTCTTCTCAATTATAAAATATGATCGAGGAGATGTTTTAAGAATTATTCAAGCAGATGAAAGTATCAAAGTTTTAATTAATGAAAAAAATCTCGAGAAAATTGTCAATGCAATTCCAAAAGAAAAGATTTTATCAATCGATGAAAATCTAGCTGAGATTAATCTCCATTTAACAAATGAAGCGAAATATACCCCAGGTGTTCTTGCAATAATTACAAATGAATTAGCTCTTAACGGTGTGAGCATTGTTGAGGTACTATCATGTTTTCCAGAACTTCTATGGTTTGTATATCAAAGAGATTTATTGAAAGCATACAATGTATTATATCAACTATGTCAACCTAATAAAAAATAAATTATCCTACATATTATTCTAAAAAAATTTGAGATTTTAATATTATTTTTCAAAAAATTTATAAATAAATATATTATAAAATTTATTTAATAAGGGAAGTGAATGAAAGATAGACTACAAACTACAATAGTTATTCTTCTTATTTTAATAATAACTCTTGGAATTTTTACTGGTTGTATAGAAGAAGAAAAAAAATATATGAAAATTGAAGAGATAACAAAATCCAATGATGAATTAGACCAAGCATCTATACTGCCAGATTGGAAAAATGGGGAGTATCATAGTTATTATGAAACATTTAAAAAATTAGAAAAATTCAATTATGAATATCCTGAATTAGTAAATATTTTTTCAATTGGCAAAAGTGTTGGAAACAGAGATATTTTTTGTATAAAAATTACTAATGAAAGTAATGATCAAAAAAAGTTCTCTTGTCTTATCGATGGTTGTATACATGGCAATGAATGGGAGGGGGGAGAGGCTTGTTTGTATATAGCTGAGTATCTACTTATCAACTATAAAACAAATAAAACTATATTTAATATTTTGAATGGAAGTGAAATCTATATTATTCCCATTTTAAATCCTGATGGTCGTGAAAATGATGATAGGTTTAATGAAAATGGAATTGATCTTAATCGAAATTTTGATGTTCATTTTGGTAGGATATTAGGTTATAGTATACCTCTTGGAAAAATATTTGGATTTATCAAGATTAGGTGGTTAGGAATTCCTGGTACAAGATTTTTCGTGACAAACAGTGGTCGCCATCCTTTTTCATAACCTGAAAGTCGATCTCTAAGAGATTTTATGGAAAAAATTGATAATGGATATTTTTCTTTTTATTTAAGTTGTCATACGGCAACCCATAGTATTGTTTCTCCATCTTATGATGTAAAGAGAGCTGAATATGAAATTACTTCACAAGAATTAGCAGTGTTTGATTATGCAAAAAACTGGGTTGCTAGTAATACAGAATATAGAGCTGCAAATAGTAAGGGTGGATATGGCACAGGTTGTTCCATGTCATGGTGTTTTAAAGAATTTCGAATTCCTTCTTTTACTTTCGAACTTCTTACACCTGATTATGATCCCTGGTTTGGTCATGGGAAACATAATCATCTTATGCATTGGATGAAAACTGGCGTTCCTGTTTTTCTTTATATGCTTATTAATATCGAAAATCTACATAACTGGGAAATACCAGATATCATACCCCATTTACCTGATGGAATACCTCCTAAGCCCTTATCATGATTTATGTCTGAAGTTATTATTCTTAATTTTCAACTTTTAGTCTTTATTAACTATTTTTGGAACTACTGTTCCAGCAAAAACATTTATATATAATACTTATTATGCCATATTTCCCTGTCATTACCAGACACTCATCGGGCAATTCTTTGTGAATCCCGGAATCATACAGCCTTATCAATATTTTTGGCTGATTGTGAAATGTCACGGTTTTGACAGATATTGAAGATAATATATATCATATTAAAATAATGATATTGTGAGGGTACGTTATGCCTGAGAAACATCATCCAAGAAGAGGATCCATGGGCTATTCGCCACGAAAAAGAGCTAGAGCTCAAACACCACATATTAAAAGTTGGCCAGAAGGAAATGACAAACCAAAGATACAAGGTTTTTTAGGTTATAAAGCAGGTATGACACATGCTTTTGTTGTTGATTATAGACCTACCTCAACTACATCAGGTAGGGAAGTATTAATGCCTGTTTCTGTTGTAGAAACTCCACCTATAAAAGTTGCAGCAGTTAGAGCATATATAAAAACATATAATGGACTACAGACTATTGGAGAGAAATGGGCTATTAAATTAGACCCTGAACTTTCAAAGAGAGTATCCTTAATTAAAAACGAAAAAAAGGGAGACTGGGACTTTACAAAAGATGCCGATGAAATTAGAGTTATTATTTATACCCAACCTAAACTTGTTTCAAGTATTCCAAAAAAAATACCAGAGATACGAGAGATGAGAATAAGTGGTGGAAGTATTGAAGACCAGATAAAATATGCAAAGGAAATTCTAGGTAAAGAATTGAAGATTAAAGATGTTATTAAAGAAGGAGATATGCTTGATACAATTGCCGTTACCACTGGAAAAGGATTCCAAGGTCATGTAAAAAGGTGGGGGGTAAAACTTTTAACACATAAAAACTCAAAACATCGCAGGATGATTGGAACTCAAGGTGCATGGCATCCTAACTGGGTTCAGGCAACTGTCCCTAATGCTGGACAAATGGGTTATCATCAAAGGACAGAACATAATAAGCGTGTACTAAAAATTGGTGAAAAAGGTGAAGAGATTACACCGGCAGGTGGTTTCCCTCATTATGGCATTGTTAAAAATTCATATATTTTATTACATGGATCAATTCCAGGACCTACTAAAAGATTAATCAGTCTTAGAGATGCAGTTAGATATCAACGAGGTGTTAAAATCGAAAAACCTGAGATTTCGTATATCTCTACCACAAGTAAGCAAGGTGTATAATCATGGTTAAAGTAAATGTTTATAAAACGGATGGGACTTCATCTGAGAAAATTGATTTACCAAATATTTTCAATACACCATATAGGCCTGATATTATAAGAAAATCCTTCAATACACTTCATTCTAATAAAAGACAACCATATGGTTCTGATCCATTAGCTGGTCTAAGACATGCAACTGCATCAGTAGGAAAAGGTCGTGGACAATCCAGAGTTCCTAGACTTACTCAAGGGAGGGTAGCAGCACTTGCGCCTTGTGTAGTTGGTGGAAGAAGGGCACATCCTCCAAAATCAGAAAAGAATTGGAAAGAAAAAATCAATAAAAAAGAAAAACTTTTAGCAAAAAATTCCGCATTTGCAGCAACTGCAATAAAAGAGATGGTAATTAATCGTGGCCATAAATTTGATGAAAAGATTACATTACCGATAATTGTTGAAGATAAATTTGAAAAAATCAATAAGACCAAAGATGTAATTGAAGCTCTAGATAAAATAGGAGTTTATAATGATATTTTACGAGCTACTAATGGAAAAAATATAAGAGCTGGAAAAGGAAAAAGTAGAGGAAGGAAGTACAAAACACCAAAATCAATATTGATTATTTCAAATAAAGATGAAATTAGTAAAAGTTCACGGAATTTAACTGGCATTGATATTGTTAAACCAAAACTTGTAAACATTGAACATCTTGCTCCTGGCGGAGATGCGGGAAGGCTTACAATTATTACAAAATCTGCTTTAAAGGAAATTGGAGGAGATGCTTAATGGATCCTTATGATATTATTTACCATCCTTATGTTACAGAAAAAACAATGAACTTTATGGAGAAAAATAATGCTTTAGAGTTTGTTGTGAAAAGAAATGCAAATAAGAAGCAGATCAAAGCAGCAATAGAAAAATTATTTGAAGCAAAAGTTAAAGATATTAATACTAGAATCACTAAGAGAGGAAAACACGCCATTGTGGTATTTAAGCCTGAATTTAAAGCAGAAGATATTGGTATGAGAATTGGAATATTCTAGAGGTAATAATATGGGTAAGAGATTAATCCAACAAAGACGAGGGAGAACCCAAAGCAAATTTAATTCACCTTCGCATAGATTTAAGGGTAAAATAAAATATGCTCAAATAAATGGAAAAAATGAGGGAAAAATAATTGATATTCTTCATGATCCTGGTCGAACCGCGCCCCTTGCAAGTGTTATTATAAATGATAATAAAAAAATATTAATATTAGCTCCAGAAGGAATAAAAATTGGAGATCGTATAAAATTTACAGATAATAAAAATGAAATTGAAGTTGGAAATGTCCTGCCCTTAGGAAAAATACCAGAAGGAATGCCGATTTTTAATATTGAATTATCACCGGGAGATGGAGGTAAATTAGCTCGAGCAGGCGGAACTAACGCTACAATTGTTTCACATGACAGAAAAAAGACAGTAATACAACTTCCATCTGGAAGTTTTAAGACACTTGACTCAACATGCAAAGCAACAATAGGAGTTATTGCAGGCGGAGGAAGAAAAGATAAACCCTTTTTAAAAGCAGGAAGTAAACATATTGCTTATAAAAAAAGAGGAAAACAATATCCTACAGTTCGAGGAGTTGCTATGAATCCTGTTAATCATCCTCATGGCGGTGGTAGCCATCAACATGTTGGAAAGCCTTCTTCTGTAAAAAGAGGAGCACCACCTGGTAGAAAGGTTGGAAGTATTGCTCCAAAAAGAACTGGGAGGAGGTAAATAAATGGCTTCAAAAAAAGGATTTAGGAGTTCTGCAAGAAGTAGAAGAAAAGCAAGAAGAAAGAAAATTGAGATTAAAAAGAAGGAATTCTCATATCGTGGTTTGAGTTTGGAAGAACTACAAAAACTAACAATCGAAGAATTGATGCCACTTCTTCCTTCAAGAATGCGAAGGACCCTAAAAAGAGGACTTACCGTTAAACAAGACAAGTTACTTAGAGACATTGAAAAAGCAAAAATTGGAGATATGATAAAAACTCATTGTAGAGATATGGTAATTCTCCCAAGTTTTGTGGGTCATACTATTAATATTCATAATGGTAAAGAGTTTCAAAGACTGGATATACAACCAAATATGATAGGGCATTATCTTGGGGAATTCGCTCTAACTCGAAAATCTGTCAAACATACCGGACCAGGTGTTGGAGCTACAAGATCCTCAAAGTTTATGCCATTGAAGTGATGAAAAATGAAATATTCAACTGAAATTGATCCTGATAAAAGTGCAAAAGCCTTTGGATATGAGCTTCATTGCTCAAGAAAAGATTCTATTAATTTAGCTCGTGCGATAAAAGGTATGAAAACAGAAAACGCAAAAAAATATTTACAAGATGTAATTGAAATGAAACGGCCTCTTCCTACTGTTGTTCATAAGTCAAAAAGAGCCCATCAAAAGAGCATTGGTCCTGGCAGCTATCCACAAAAAGCAGCTAAATATATGCTAAAGACTCTAGAAAATGCAGAGAATAATGCAGAATATAAAGGATTTGATGTAGAAAATATGAAAATTTCCCATATTTCAACCTATGGTGGAAGAAAAATTCGTGGTATCATGCCAAGAGCCCATGGTAGAGTTGGTGAAATAAAAACAAAAACAACCAATATTGAAATAATCATTGAAGAGGTAGACTAATGACAGGTGAGCGAAAATTCATAAGGGAAAATACAAACAGGATTTTAATTAAAGAGTTTTTAATTAAAAAAATTGAAGGTGCTGGCTTTGGCGGAATGAATATACAGAGAACGCCTATGGGTACAAGGATAAATATTCTTGTAGAACGCCCAGGTATGGTAATTGGTAAAAGTGGCAGTAAAATAAAAGAACTTACAGAGGCAATCAAAGAAAATTTCAATGTTGATAATCCTCAAATTGAGATTGAAGAGGCGGGAAGCAGAGCCTCCCTTAATGCAAAAATAATGGCTGAAAAACTTGCAGAAGCTCTTGAGCGTGGATGGCATTTCAGACGTGCAGGACATTCAACTGTTAGAAGGATCATGGATGCAGGCGCAAAAGGATGCCAAGTAATTATTGCTGGAAAGCTTACTGGTGCAAGGCACAGGACTGAAAAATTCACTGAGGGACATATTAAATATTGCGGAGAAACTGCAAGAGAAGTAATGGATGTTGGATATGCAACTGCAAAGCTAAAAGCAGGGGTTTTAGGAATTAAAGTTCGGATTATGGTACCCGATGCTAAGTTACCTGATGAGATTAGTCTTATTATTCCAGAATCGGAAAAATCAAAAGAAGAAACAAAAGTTGTTAAGAAAAAAGAAGAAAAACCGATTGAAAAAAAGAAAACAGATATCAAAAAAATAACTGAAATACAAGGGGTTGGCCCATCAATTGTGAAAAGATTTCAAAAAGCAGGAATTAAGACTATTGAGGAACTCTATGAAATGGACGTCGATACTATCTCAACTATAGATGGAATTGGAGGAAAAACTGCTGAAAATATATTGAAAAGTTTGAAAAAACTACTTGAAGAGGTCGCTTAAATGGTACTTAAGGCTAAAGAAATTAGAGAATTTACTCCTGAAGAGAGACGTGAAAAACTCAATGAGTTAAAAAGTGAACTAATGCATGAGAGGGGAGTTGCTGCAATGGGTGGTTCACCACCATCGCCTGGTAAGATCAGGCAGATAAGGATGGAAATTGCAAAACTTCTTACTATCATGCGGGAGGAAGGAGAAAAATAAATGAGCGAAATATGTGAAGTATGTGGTCTACCTAAAGAAATTTGTGTCTGTGAAGATATTGCCAGAGAACAACAAAAAATCACTATCGCAGTTGACAAAAGACGTTATGGTAAGATGATGACCATTGTTGATGGTATCGATCCCCATGAATTAGATATCGATTCGCTAATCACTCAACTGAAATCAAAGTGTGCATGTGGCGGTACAATAAAGGAAGGAAAAATAGAACTTCAAGGTGACCACAGAAACAGAGTAAAAGAAACATTAGAGAAAATGGGATTTACGGTTGAAGTTATATAAAATTATTTACATAATTTAACCACTCCTATTCATACAATATTCTCTAAGGAAAGATAGAATGAATGAAAAGAATCTTGCAAGAGATGAACTCATTGGACTTCACGTAAAAATAAAGGATTGTAAAGACCCAAGTCTAATCAAACAATCTGGATTAATAATATTTGAGACAAAAAATACCTTCCATGTTGAGATAAAAAATAAAAAGAAAATAATTGCAAAAAAATCTGCAATATTTGAATTTGAATATGGTGGAAATAAAATTACGCTTGATGGTTCAAAAATTGCATATAGACCTGAAGATAGAATAAAAAAAATAAGGTGAAAAAATTGGCAGAAAAAAAAGAAGCGAGAAATATAGGGTTAAATGCTAAACCTCCGATTGATAAATGCAATGATATAAACTGCCCATTTCATGGGAGTTTATCAGTTAGAGGTCAAGTTATTACAGGTTTTGTATACTCTTCAAAGATGCAAGACACAATTCTAGTAAAAAAGGAATTTATGCATTATGTACCAAAATTTGAAAGATATGAGAAAAGAACCTCAAAATATTCTGCACATTGTCCTCCTTGTATAAAAATTAAGGTCGGCGACAAAGTTAGAATTGCAGAATGTAGACCAATTAGTAAGACAACCTCGTTTGTAACAATTGAAAAATTATAATGGTGAGATATTATGAAAGGTATCGCAGGCAGAGCAATAAGAGGGCTTCCGGTAGGGGCCCGTCTTGAATGCATCGATAATACTGGTGCAAAAGTGGTACAGATAGTTATGACCCCAAAGCTGAAGGGAACACATAGACGTTATCCTAAGGCAGGGATCGGTGATGTAGTTATAATTAGTGTTAAAAAAGGAGCAGCTGACATGAGAAGACAGCTTTTAAGAGCTGTAATAGTAAGGCAGAAAAGACCATTTAGAAGATCAGATGGCACAATGGTACAGTTTGAAGATAACGCAGCAGTAATAGTGACAGAAACAGGGGAAACAAAAGGATCTATGATAAAGGGCCCTGTAGCACTAGAGGCAGCTGAACGTTTTCCAAAGATTGCTTCGAATGCATCAATTATTGTATGAGAGGATTGAAATGAAATCAATAAAACCTAGAAAGCAGAGAAAGGAATTGTATAACGCTCCTGGTCATATAAAAAGAAATTGGATTTCTTCACATCTTGAAGAAAATCTTTTAATTAAATATGATAAAAGGGCTGTATCTGTTGTAAAAGGCGATACCGTAAGAGTTATGAGAGGTAGTTTCAAAGGTCATGAAGACAAAGTTGCTAGGGTAGACGTTGGTAAAAGCTATCTTGAAATTGAAGGCATAACAATGTCAAAAGCAGATGGAAATAAAATTGCAAAACCAATCCATCCAAGTAATGTAATGATTATAAAACTTAATTTAACTGATAAATGGCGAAGAAAGAAACTTGAGAGAGGACTTTCTGAGGAAACCAAAAAAGAAATAGAAAAAGAAGCTGAAAAACAAATCAAAGAAGTGGAAGAAGAAAAAAGAAAAGAAGAAGAGACAAAAAAACTCGAAGAGGAAGAAAAAGAAACTACCGAAGAAAAAGAGGAAGAACCAGAAAAGATGGAAAAACCTAAAGAACTAGATACAAAGGAGGTTAAAACTCCCTCAAAACCTAAACCTATAAAAGAAGAGCAAGAAAAACCAAAAACAAAAGAAAAAACAGGTTCAGCAAAAAAATCATCTGATAAAGATAAAAAAATAACTGGGAAGAAAAAACCAATTGCAACTAAAACAAAGACCTCAAAAGAAGTGGAGGAAAAGAAATGAGTAAACATTTAAAAAGGCTAAATGCACCAAGAACATTAAATCTTCATAGAAAAGAAAGAATGTGGACTATTAAATCATCACCTGGCCCACATCCTCTTGAAAAATCAATACCTCTAGGTCTAATTACTAGAGATTACCTAAAACTTGTTGATACTTTAAGTGAAACAAAATTAATTTTATCAAATGGTGAAATTTTAGTTGATAATATTATAAGAAAAAACCATAAATTTTCATGTGGATTTATGGATGTAATTTCTATTCCAAATATTAAGAAAGATTTCCGAATTTTATTTAACAATAGAGGAAAACTTACCCTTGTTCCAATAGATTCCAAAGATGCATCTTGGAAACTGTGCAGAATCGAAAATAAAACAATTGTTAAAGGTAAAAATATTCAGCTTAACCTACATGATGGAAGAAATCAAATTGTAAAAAAAGATGAATATAAAACAGGAGACGTTTTGAAATTTTCCTTTAAAGATAAAAAAATTGATGATAGCTATAAGTTTGAAAAAGGAACTGTATCAATGATTATTGGCGGTAGCCATATAGGAGAAATAGCAAATATTGAAGATATTGAAATTATTGCTTCATCAAAGCCGAATCTGGTGAAAATGAAAGGAAAAACCGATTTTTTAACAATTCAGAATTATGTGTTTCCCATTGGTAAAACAAAGCCTGTGATAGAGCTTCCTGAGGTGAAGATGCAATGAGTACGAAAAAACCTGTTAAAAAGAAAAAAACAGAGAAAAAAGAAGAAATAAAAAAAGTTAAATCTTCAAAAAAACCTGTTGTAAAAAAATCAGTTAAGAAAACAAAGCCTAAAATGGATCCAGAATTAAAAAAGGCTCTATATTCACCTAAGATTGAAAAAATCACTATAAATATTGGAGTTGGCGAAGCAGGAGAACGACTTAAAAAAGCAGAAACAGTCCTTAAAAACATAACAGGTCATAAACCTATTGAAACTCTTTCTAAAACCACAAATAAAGATTGGAGTATTCGAAAGGATATGCCGATTGGTTGTAAAGTAACTCTTAGAGGAAAAGATGCTGATGAATTTTTAAAGGAAGCATTAAGTACAAGAGAAAACAAAATGGCTGATTATTCATTTGATGACGAAGGAAATCTATCCTTTGGGATACCTGATCATACCCTTTTTAAGAGTCAAAAATACGATCCAAATATTGGTATATTTGGTATGGACGTATGTATAACAATGAAAAAACATGGTTTCAGAATTAAACATAGAAGAATAGCAACACGAAAAATACCACATAGACACCGAGTAAAAAAAGAAGAAACAATAAAATTCTTCTCTAAAGCGTTCAATGTGGAGGTTATAGAATGAAGATAAAAGAGAAGAAAAAGATTTACGGAAGAAACAAAGGTTGCGAAAGATGTGGTAGAAAAAGAGGGCTTATCCGAGCATATGGTCTACATATGTGTAGACAATGTTTCCGGGAAAAAGCTGAGGAAATGGGGTTTAAAAAATTTTCATAAGGGGGCTAAAAAAAGATGTTAAATGATCCACTGGCAGATGCTTTATCCACAATGAAAAATGCTGAAATTAAAGGAAAAGGTATATGCATAATCCAGCCTTCTTCAAAACTTATAGGTGGGGTTTTAAATCTTTTAAAAGATAAAGGATATATCAGCGAATTCAAGCAAATCGATGATGGAAAAGCAGGTGTTTTCCAAGTAAAACTAAAAGGAAATATAAACAATTGCGGTGTTATAAAACCTAGATATCCAATAAAACGGGATGATCTGGATAAATGGGAATCAAGATATCTTCCCGCACAACATTTTGGTTTACTAATTCTTACTACTACAAAGGGAATTTTATCACAAGATGAAGCAAAACAAAACGGAATAGGAGGTAAATTACTAGCATATATTTACTAGTAAACAGAGGTGAACAACAATGGCAGCTATAAATGAAATCAAGGAAAAAGTGAAAGTGCCAGATAATGTAACTGTATCAATTGATAAGGATCTTGTCACTGTTAAAGGGGAAAAAGGTGAACTATCAAAGATATTCTCACATCCAAAAATATCTATAAAACTTAATGGAAATGTTATTGAAGTTCAGGGTAAAAATGTAAGAAGAAAGGGTAAAGCATTAATTGGTACCTTTGTTGCACATATCAATAATATGATTAGGGGAACTTCTGAAGGATTTGTTTATAAAATGAAAACCGTATTTTCCCATTTTCCAATTAAAACATCTGTTGAAGGAAATGAATTTGTGATTCAAAATTTCTTAGGGGAACGATCAGCTCGTCGTGCAAAAATTCTTGAGGGAGTCAATGTAGAAGTCAAAGGTGATGATGTTACAATTCAAGGTATTGATAAGGAAAGAGTGGGACAAACTGTTGCAAACATTGAACGAGCCACAAGGATAAGAAGACGAGATATCCGTGTATTCCAAGATGGCGTTTATCGGATCAGCAAGGGAGAAAGATAAACATGGTAAAAGAAGACATTGTTGAGGAATTGACAAAAATAAAGGGAATTGGCAAAGCAAAAGCTGAACTTTTATATGAAAAAGGTTTTAATTCCATTGATAAGCTTAAAAAAGCTTCTATTGAGGATCTTGTAAAAGTCGAAGGTATAACAGAAACAATGGCAAAAAAAATCAAAAATCAATTTAAAGAAAAAATTGAAAAAAAGGAAGTTGAATCTGATAAACCGAAAAAATCAGAATCTAAAAAGCCTGCAACTAAAAAGGCAACTGAACCTAAAGTAAAGCAAGAAAAGAAAAAAGAAAAGGAAATCAAAGAACCCAAAGAGGAAGAAACTAAACAAGAGCCAAAAGAAGAAATTGAGGAAGATGAGTACAAAGTAAAAAAGAAACCGATTCTTACTAAAGATCAAAAGGAGAAATTAATTCTTAGAAAAAATATCAAAAAAAGAACACCTCATTTTCTAAGAGAAGAATGGTTTAGATATAAAAGAATACCAAAAAACTGGAGAAAGCCTGATGGTATAACATCAAAGATGCGGATAAACTTAAAATACAGACCTAGCAAGGTGAGAGTTGGTTTCAGAGGACCAAAAGAAACACGTGGACTTCATCCGTCTGGTTTTAAGGAAGTTATTATTAAAAATGTCAATGATCTTGAAAATATAAATCCAAAAACTGAAGCTGCTAGGATAAGTGGTTCAGTTGGCACAAAAAAAAGAATTGATATTGAAAAGAAAGCAGAAGAGTTAGAAATTAGGATACTTAATATATGAGGTAATCAAGATGACAGATTTAAGAAATCAACGAAGAATGGCAGCATCACTTCTAAAATGCGGTGTGAATAGAGTTTGGATGGATCATGATAGACTTGATGAGATTGCAAAGGCTGTAACTAAAGAAGATATAAGGATTCTAATTAATGGTAAAGCTATAAAATACAAACAAATTAAAGGGATATCAAATGGACGGAAAAAAATCAATGCAAAACAAAAAAAGAAAGGTAGAAGACAAGGGCACGGATCAAGAAAAGGTGCAAAATTTGCTCGTTTACCAAAAAAGGAACGTTGGATACGAACTATCCGTCCGATTAGGACTTATCTGAGAAGCTTAAGAGAAGAAAAACATATTGATAAATCAATTTATCGTAAATACTATAGAAAAGCAAAGGGTGGTGAGTTTCGTAGTAAACATCATTTGAAAACTCATCTGATTTCTGACGGAATTTTAAAGGAGGGTAAACAATAATGCAAGGACCACGATTTAGTGTCAAACCAAGAAGAAGGCGTGAAGGAAAAACTGATTACAGAAGGAGACTTAAACTTCTTAGATCCAAAAAGATAAGAGTGGTTATAAGAAAATCAATTAAAAACACGCAGATACAGTTCGTTGATTATAAAGAAAGTGGAGATAACATACTGATATCTGCAAAATCAGATGAACTTATAAAAAAATTTAACTGGAAATACTCAACATCTACAACTCCAGCTGCATATTTAACTGGAATACTTGCAGGTAAAAGGGCAAAAGATAAGGGTATTAGTGAATGCGTGCTTGATATCGGACGACATCCGCCTGTTACAGGTTCCAAGATTTTTGCTTCAATCAAAGGAGTGATTGATGCTGGGATTAAATGCCCATATAATGAAGAAATGATGCCTGCAGATGATAGGATTATGGGCAAGCATTTAGATAATAGTATTATGGCTGCAGTTGATGACATAAAAAATAAAATCATTGGGGGTAAATAACATTGGCATTTAATAGACCGCGAAGAAATAAAGCACCTATGAAAAAAAGGGAACCAGCAACTATCGAATGGAATCCTAAAACAAAACTTGGAAAAATGGTAAAGGGTGGAAATGTTTCAACAATGAGTGATGCTTTAAAAACAGGTCTTCCAATTAGAGAACCTGAAATTATCGATATACTTCTGCAAGATGTCAACGACGAAGTAATAGATGTCAATATGGTTCAGAGAATGACTGACTCTGGCAGAAGGGTAAAATTTGTTATTACAGTTGCAGTTGGAAATAACGATGGATTTATTGGATTTGGCCAAGCCAAAGGAAAAGAAGTTGGTTCAAGTATCAGAAAAGCAATTGATAATGCAAAGTTGAACGTAATAGAAATAAGGAGAGGATGCGGATCTTGGGAATGTGGATGTGGTAAACCCCATAGTGTACCATATGCAGTCAAAGGAAAAAGTGGATCTGTAGAAATTACCTTAAAACCTGCGCCTCATGGAATTGGTCTTGCTACCGGTAATGTTGCTAAAAAAATTCTTACGCTTGCCGGAATTAAAGATTGCTGGGCATTTACCCGAGGTAAAACCAAAACAACTGTTAATTATGCAAAAGCTGTTTTCAATGCACTTGAAGAAAATTCAGAGATGCGGGTTATGAAAAGTGAGATAGGTAAGGTAGGTATTGTATCAGGAAGTATCGGTACAATCGATCAAGAAAAACCACAGGAAACAATGCAAAAGGAGGAAAAATAAATGACTTATGCTGTAATTAGAGTAAGAGGTACAGTTAATATTCATCCTGATATAAAACACACATTAAAACTACTAAATTTATCAAAGATAAATCATTGCATACTGCTTGAAGAAAAGCCAAGCGCCAAAGGTATGATTCAAGTTGCAAAAGACTATATTACTTGGGGTGAAATTGACAAAGATGTATTATCAAAACTAATATCTACAAGAGGAAGACTTGAGGGAGATAAAAATTTAACAAATGACTATATAAAGTCTTCAACTTCATATGATAGCATTGAAAGACTTAGTCAAGCAATTATTGAAAACAAATTTAGATACAAGGATATTCCAAATGTTAAACCCATTTTTAGACTCAGTCCACCAAAAAAAGGATATGAGGGAATAAAAAGATCTGTATCAAATAAAGGAGCATTAGGATATCGCAAAAAAGATATAAATAAGCTTATTGAAAGGATGATATAAAAATCATTAAATATTCCAAAAAATTTTTATATTGACCATGTTTTATTAAATCATTGAAGAGGGGTGTAATATGGAAGAAACATTATACAATATAGAGATTCATAAAGATAATAATGGGTATCTTGGAAAACTTTTTTCAGATGTTGATGGTGTAAAAGAGTTTAAAAATGAATATCTGGATCAACTTTTAAGAGATATAACAATTGATATGCAACTTGCCTTGGAAGAATTCTCCAATCGAACTGCAGAGTTTATTGACGGAACAGAAACAGTTGTACGACGTTGATCTTTTTTATATATACTCCATATAAAAATATAAAAAATACCAATTGATAATTAAAAATAATAATTTAAAATAAATTATCATGGATATTTTATATAATAATTTTATTACGGATGGAAAACATTTAAATAAATAATATCATTACATATATATACTAATTCGGGGAGATAAAAACATGAAGAAAAAAATTACAGGAATTTTAGTTATTATGCTGATGATTACTACAATGTGTGTATCAATTGCAGGTAGTATACCAAATAATTCCAATAATAATGCATATAATCAAACCAATGCAATGCTTAATTCTTTGGATAAATGTGCATATTCTGGTAAGGGCAATAATCTAGATAAATGGGGGATTACTGAATCAGTTGAAATTGAAAGCCCTGCTCAAGTAATACTATCACTTGTTAGTTCACATAAAATTAATGATCCAGATTATGGTTATATAAAGATATCAGACAATGGGGGTTCTTCCTGGGAGACTTTAAAAGAAGTACAAGGAAATACTGGAGATGTGTGGGAATCAATCGAAATCAATATCGATTCATATGCGGGAAAAACAATATTGATTGGATTTGAATATAAAACAGGATCAAACTCAAATAGTGATGGCTGGTATGTAGATAGAATTGAAGTAGATGTAAATGCTATTCCTGAATATACCGAAGATTTTGAGAACTTTGACATCGATGATTATTGGGAAGATTGGATAATAACAGTAAAAATTGCTTCACATAATCAACCACCAGATAATCCTATTATAATGGGCCCAAACAAAGGTAAAGCAGGGAAAGAATATGATTATACCTTCAAGTCAACAGATATAAACCTTGACAATGTATCTTATTATATTGATTGGGGAGACGAAACCTTTACTGATTGGACTGTATATTACAGTCATGTTTCAGCAGGTCATGTAGAGAGCCATGAATGGTCTAAGGGAACCTATGAAATAAAGGCAAAAGCAAGAGATGAAAAAGGTGCTGAAAGTGGTTGGTCTTCATTTACTGTTAAAATGCCGAGAAGTAAAACATTAAATTATAATCTCAACATTTTAGAAATTATCTTTGAAAGAGTTCCAATCTTATATAACTTAATAAAGCAATTAATCTAAAGTAAAAAATGAATTAAAATACAATAAGAGACTGAAATAAATTCTAAGCTAAAAATGTACTTTATATGTTTTAAAAAATGTGTGCTAAAAAGGGTAACTCACCCTGCCATTTTATACGAAAACTTATAATATTAGAACGTCAATTAACATTTGTTAATTTATTTCGGAGGTGAAAAAAAATTATGAGAGAAAAGATTATTGGAATAATAATCTGTTTAATGATGTTCTCTACTGTCGCAGGAGCTTTTACTAATATAAATATGACTTTAGAATCATCAAATAGTAAAATAGAATCATTTGAAAGAAGTAGTACACATAATGTTTTAGGGGAATATTTCACTTGGACCACTTGTGTTCCTTGTAAATATTCACATACCGCCTTAAAATATCTGTATGAAAACAAAACAAATTGGGATTTACCCTTTTATTATATAACATATGTCTATAATGTAAATAATTACTCAAGGGATAGAAGCATTGAGTTAGATATAGATACAACCCCAACAGTTGCATGGGATGGCGGATGGAAAAAAGATACCGGAAGTAGCCAAGATGTTGAAGAGGATATGGCAGACTTTAATATTAGTATTCTTGCAGCAAAAAATCGAAATGTGAAAGATATAAATTTATCCCTTGACGTTGAATGGCTTGGAGCTGTAAATGAAGTTCCTAGCAATCAATCAACAGGAGTTCCTGTTGAGCAGATAATGAGATGGAACAATTCGGAATTTAAGATTGATGTTGGAGTTGTTTGTAACGAGTCAGGTCAATATAATGGTCATCTGCATGTTCAAGTAACAGAAGAAGAATCTGAATGGTGGGATGATAAGTTTGACAAACCCTATACTTTTGAATTTAAAAATTGGGCATATAATAATGATGTCACCTTTAGCGGTGGTGGAACATGGTCAAAAACAATTTACTGGGATGGCGTTGATTATCATGATAGAGACGACCCTCCGCGCTATTTCTATCATGTTAAACAAGATAACATAATGGTCATTGCAACAATGTTTGATGAAGATAAAAACAACTATGTTGATGAAGTAATAGGCTTTGATGCAGGTGAAGGAACAGATCTATTCAAATATTTCTGCAACAAAATATAATAATATTACGTTGTTGGAATTTGATAAAACCTATTATTGGAAGGTTGACACATGGAATGCACAAGGTGTCAAGACACCTGGAGAGACATGGATATTTACAACCAGAGGAAATAATCCACCAAATGAGCCAAATACTCCAAATCCAGAAAATGGATCATTAGATATTGCAATCAATACAACTCTTAACTGGATAGGTGGAGACCCAAATTTTGATCCTGTAACATATGATATATATTTTGGAGATGGAATAGAGGATCCGCCTTTAATAGTGGAAGATCATAATTCTACAACTTATGAGTTTACAGGTAATCTTGAATTCCTAACACGTTATAAATGGAAAATCGTTGCAAGAGACCTTTACGGCTATGAAACAGAAGGACCGATATGGACTTTTAAAACCCAACCAAATTGGCCACCCAATATACCAACTAATCCATATCCTGCAGATGAACAAACAAACGTAAACATCGAAACAAATATCACATGGACAGGAGGCGACCCAAACCCAGGTGACCCTGTTTATTACGATGTATATTTCGGTGTAACAAATCCACCTACAAAAAAAACAAGCAACCAGACTGGAGATTCTTATAATCCTGAAGGTGATCTTTTAATTTACAAAGAATATTTCTGGTACATAGTAAGCTGGGATGAATCAGGCGAAACAGCAGTAGGACCGATTTGGAGTTTTAAAACAGGAGAGCATTTACCACCAACAAAACCAATAATAGATGGACCCACCCTAGGCACAGCAGGAAAAAAATATGAATACACTTTTGTATCAACTGATGGAAACGATGACAACATAAGATACCATATAAACTGGGGAGATGGAAATTCAGAAATAACTGATTGGTATGAATCTGGTAAAGTAGCTAGTGCAAATCATACCTGGAAAGAGGAAGATACATATACAATCAAAATAAAAGGAGAAGATTCGTCTTATAGAGTTGGGGAAACAACAAATTATATAGTAAAAATGCCAAGAGACAAAGCAATCAATAATTTCATCTTTTATAAGCTCCTTGAGAAACTGTTGTATCGTTTTCCTTTTATGCGACAAATATTAGGATTGTAAAATCCTAACTTTTCTTTTTTTTATTAATTTTAGTTTTTTAACTAATAAATTAATTAACAATCGTTATGTTTATATATAGATTATTTGTTACAATTATCCAAGGAGGTAATAAGTTATGAAAAACAATAAAGTATTTATGATATCTATAGTAGTAATGTCATTACTATTATCAGGAATATCTGTAAATGCTGGAAATAAAAATGTATCAAATGTCGATATAAGTTTGCCTCAGAAATCAAATGCCTGTGAGATCTATAATATCACAGTTTATGAAGCTTGGGATCTTTTGACAAATACTAGTGATGGAATTCAACATCCTA
>WOR8_10009121_pt1 | contig 19303 bp, 18 predicted proteins | sample DeeMarSeWOR38_10_FD_19890 | JGI IMG/M metagenome (IMG submission 19890)
CGAGCCGGGCAACCATGTGATTAAAAGAGGCCGCTAGTCTCCCTACTTCATCTTGGCCCTGCACCTGAACCCTTACATCCAGTCCCCCCTGGTCAATCTTTTGAGTAGCCTCGGCCAACGCCGCCAGAGGACTGGTCACTCGTCTAACCAGAAGGAGAGTTCCCGTCAGAGCGAGCAAAAGAATTATCAGGGTAATCCCGCTCATCTGCAGCCACAGCCTGGTCACTCGCTGCCGGTAGGGCTTTTCAGACAGGCCTAGGCGCAATATTCCCGCGTTTCCTCCGAAAATGGGCCAAGCAATATCCAGATAGCGCTCCCCGCTGGTGGAAGCGATTTCCTGGAAATGATTTTGCTCGTCTGGAACAAGTTCATTGGCGCTTATCAGCTCGACAGGAACACCTTCAGTAAAGGTGTGAGCCAGAATCAGATCGTCGCGCAGAATAAAAAGGTAGGCAATTGAGGGGTTACTTCGTAGCTGATGGTCCAGCATCTTTTGGAGGGCCACCAAATCATTGGTGAGGATCTTGTCAGTGGCCTGTAGTTCCACCGCGTGGGCCAAATTTTCTGCTTGAGCGGTCACTGCCTCAAATAGGCTTTTACTATAGCGCTGGGTGACCACCACCGAGATGAGCATGCCGCTGCCTATCACCAGGGCAGAAACAGCCAGGAGAAGTTTGCTTTTAAGGCTTAGCGGGCGCATTAGTATTCCTGTTCAGCGAGATTAGCCCCTGTTTCATTTGCCGAATGCTATCGTACCACTCTTCCTGTGGCGCTATAAATCGGTCAATCATCAAGACGCTGAGGATTTGCTGACCCGCGGGGTCCTGGTGCATGGAAAGAAGCAACCGTCGTATTGACCGTTTCAGTTCGAAAGACGAGTGTCTTGAGGCAACCAATGGCGGGATGCCGTAAGGCTCTGATTTTCTGATAATCCTGGTTCTGGAGGTAAGGGTGGGGTTGTTGTGGTGGTAGTATTCCCAGATGAGCCCGTCTATGGTGGCTCCATCCACCAACCCTCTCGCCACTGCGAGGATTGAGTTGTCGTGGCTGTAAGTATAGATTGTCTTGCCAAAGAAGGTTTCGGGCTTTTCCCCTGCCTGGGCCAACCAGTAAGTGGGTACAAGTTTTCCGGTATTGGAGTCCGGATCGGTGAAAGCAAAGATCCGGCCTCTGAGATCCTCAAGCCGGTGAAAAGGGCTATTCTTGTTGACGATCAGGTAGGAATGGTAGAAATGGCTTCCTTTGACTTGAGGGGTGGCCAGCAGTTCGAAACCGTATTTGTCTTTGCTGGTGGCGTACGGTCCTGAGCAGATAAAAGCAAGATCGATCTTGCCTTTGCCAAAAAGTTCATTTATCTCATCATAGGTTTTGCGCTGGATGAGCTCGGACTCCTTACCGATGTGACTACTGATGTAATCGAGAATCTGACGATACTAAACTGTGGTTTCTTTGGGGGAGATCATAGCCCCCACTGCAACCCGGAGATAACGGTCAGCAGAAGGCTCCTCACCAGGCCTGGCCACCTGAACAGTTTTAGAGAAATCAACTACTGTGGTGTCACCGCCGCGACTGCAGCCGGAGCAAATGAGGAAAAAAATGAAGAGAAATCGAGGTAATAGGCGAGAGAGTCTCAAACACATAATATTCGAAATCATGCGTTTCTCAACTGAAGTGGAATGAGTGAGTTATGAACACTTTTCCTATGGAATCGATGTGAATTATATCATAACAGTTTACGAATACAAGATAGATGGTCGCGGGCAGCGGGGGTACGCCCGAAGAAATCGTGTTAGGGTGACTCCTGGGGAGGGGCTAGCCCGTTCATCCCGCCAAAGGCCGGACTCTGACACGGGCATAGCGGTTTTGGCCGTTGGAGATTTGCAGATTTAGGGTTAAGCTTCGCCATCACTGCAAAGACTAAGTACCAAAAGACTCTCGCAGTTTTGAACCTAACCCTTTGATTCTATCTGAAACAGGATTGAATAATTCGAATAAACCAGTAACTCTTTTGGGAGCGACAAGAAATACCAAAAGCGCAGCTGCCAATAGAAAGAGATACCCGTACACTACAGCCCATTTCTCAGACAATGACCATACAAGCCCGGATCCAACAATGGCCGGTATTCCACAAACGATTATTACCCCCAATCTCCTCTTCAATTCCATGCTACCATCCTCCCGGAGCGAACAAGATTTGACCAAATCATGGCCCTAATCATCGACTTATCCTCATATCCTAAGCAACGGATAAGTCTTTACCTTATCGAGAAAAAACTATCTGTCTTCTCCCTGCACCTGCAGGGAAGCTGAAATCGTATCAACATTCCTAACTCAAAGAGTAAGGTAATTACAGCCGAGTAGTTGTCAACCTGCGAAGAAAGTTTCCGGAGATAATCTCTCGCGATTTTTCTAACTTCCTATGATGAAATTGTACAGGTGATAGCTCAATGCTTCAATCGGTAAAATCACCATAAAGACCCGGGGATTTCACCAGGCAATCATAGTAGCGAGTACGTTTTCAAATAGTTAACCTATTGTTATTAGTAGTTTATCCAAATACATTCTGTTCTGGCATATATATTGATATGTTTCTTGTCTGCACAAAATAGACCCTTCACTAGTTGTCGGACGGATTCGTATCCTGTTTCGCATTTCATATGAATATAGATTTATAAAAAGATCAGATGGGGGAGTACCGGTGCGATTTCAAGGGTTAATGATAATCAAATCTTGTATGCTTGCTGCGATTCTTGTGATGCTGCATTTCGGGGTTGCGCAAGCTCAATCGGAGGTACTGACCGACACGGAAAATTGCTTACTGTGTCATAGATACCCTAACATGGGTCGTTATGATAAGTCTGGTAACAAGAAGATTTATTATATCAATGACAAACTTTTCGCCGTGTCCGTTCACGGTAAGTTGAGGTGCAAAAGTTGCCACGTCGGACTCGATGAGATACCCCACAGTAATGTGAAAAAAGTTGATTGTTCATCCAAGTGCCACATCAAAGAACCATCCACCGGGAAAGAATTTTCACACGAGAATATGGTTAATAAATACCGGGCCAGCGTGCACGGCGTGGATGCGGAAATAAACCCAAAGCGGAATCCCGAAGATCTGCCAACCTGTAAATACTGTCACGATAATCCCATGTATCGTCCCCCTCGGGATATTTGGGGCAAAAGCGAGGCCTTATCCAATGAAACCCTGGCAAGGTGCTTGGGTTGCCATACTGAATCCCAGTGGGCGGAAAGATTCTATTCGCATTTTACCCACCGCATGAGGAAAAGAAGAAGTCAGGCAGAGGTGGTAAAGTTGTGTACAAGTTGCCATGAAGACAAAGAAAAAATGGCACGTCATGGCCTGGAAAGCATCCAGACCTACAAAGATACCTTTCACTGGACTCAAGTCCAATATGGGGTTGAAGATGCCCCTGACTGCATCAGTTGCCACGTGCCATTGGGTTATTCGGCTCACGACATCCGCCCGAGAACCGACCGTATTTCACCAATAAACATGGCCAACAGAGTAAAAACTTGTAGCAATCCGGGAGGCATGCAGTCATGTCATCCCGGGGCCACTCCGGAGTTTGCCACCGGCAGGGTACACGCCTATGGAATGAAGGCACAGATTATGGCTGCCAACAACGGCAAGAATTTCCTGCAAGATCAAGATATAACTCTGGTTGTGGAACGGGCTGAGAAAGATTTTTCGCCGGAAGAGGTATTTCATTACAAGATACTGAAATTAATCAGACTATTTTATAAATTATTAATAGCCTCAATAATTAGTTTCATGCTGGTACACCAAGTCTTGGACTATATGGCAAGCAGAAGACATCACAAATCTCATTGATCCCGTCCATCCATTTGTAAGGATTTAATCATGAGCGAAGAATTGGTAATTTCTGCAAGCAAACTAGATGAAAAAGCAAATGACAGAAAAAGGTATTTCATCCGGTTGAATTTTAATGAAAGAGTTCAGCACATGATTTTTCTGATCTGCTTTATTGTTTTGGCCATAACCGGATTTATGATAAAGCTTCCCGAAGATATTGTAAGTAAATTTGGTGAGGCAAAAGATGTGGTATTTTATTACCGGGGTATATTACATCGCATTGCCGGCGTTGTCATGATTCTGGTCAGCCTATATCATGTTTTCTATCTTCTCTTTAAACCGGCCGGCCGCCGCTGGCTTGTTGATATGATACCCAAATTCAAGGATCTTCATGTTATGGTTGGCACCATGCTCTATTATGTACGAGTCAAAGAGAAACCGCCTGAATACGACAGATTCTATTACAAACAGAAACTGGAGTATGGTGCCTTAATTGCCGGCGCCACCCTGATGTCCATAACCGGCCTGCTTCTCTGGACCGAAGAAATGTGGCCGAAATTTGTCCTGGATATTGCTATCATTGTCCACGGGATGGAGGCAATCCTGGCCTGCCTGGCGATTATGGTGTGGCACATGTATGAAGTTCATCTCAAGCCGCGAAAATTTCCCATCGACAATATGTGGATTACCGGCGTCATAGACGAAGAAGAGATGATGGAAGAGTTTCCCTTGCATTACCAGAAGATCATGGCTGACCCTAACCTCCAGAAAATTTTCATTCAACAGGAGGACGAAGAAGTCGAGAGACCTCGAGGGATCTTCGCCCGTGGCTCACAGTGAATCTAATGAACTGAGCTTATAGAGCAAAAAGGTTTGACCACTATGGGTAAATTAATTAACGGTATAAAAAAGGTTCCCAATCTTTTCTTGAAAAGGCTTCCCATCTTTTTACTTAAAGCCGTTTATATCCTGCCATTTCTACTGTTTGGAATATGGCTGCTTACGTTGGTTTACTTTCCCCATGAGTTACCTCACGTTGAGGCCAAAAAAGCTGACGAGGCAGCCCAGCTTGCAGGTGATGATGGCATTTTCAAGAAAATTCTGCTACAGGAAGATGTTGTGCCCCGCGAGCATTTTCACATGGTTGACGAGTATGTTTCGCGGCCGGAAACAATACAACCAATTTGTCTGACCTGTCATGGCACGTATCCTCACAGCAAGGAGCAAAAAGTCCGGTCCATTCTCAATTTTCATGGTGGTTTTATTGCCTGTTCGGTATGTCATGCCCGCGAGAAACACGATGAACACCTGATTTATTTTGCCTGGGTTGATCGCCAAACCGGGACCATATCCAAACAGGTAGAGGGGGAATACGGTAAGTACTCAGCCAAGATCTTTCCGATTCAGATCGCCAAAGGAGTCAGGACGCGGATTTTCAGACCGGTGAGTGAAGAGGCGGCACAGCAGTTCTTGCTGTATAAGGACAAATACACGCCGGATCAGATAGCCCAGGCCAAAGCAAAGCTGCACGAACACATATCAAAGAAACCGGTATTTTGTTCTGACTGCCACAAGAAGGACGGATATCTTGATTTCAAAGAACTCGGATTTCCAAAGCAGAGGATTGATCATCTGAATTCCACCGAAATCGTTGGCATGATCGAAAAATATAAGAAATTTTACCTCCCTTCCCAAATCGATTTTGGTATTGAGAAAGCCGTCGAGTAGATATTTGTGCCGACCGGAGGTTTTGCTACCTACTGTACAAGCTAAACAGGCTTAATAACAGATGGTTTAGCGGCCAAATGATAAGACTCGTCCTTTCCATTTTACTGATCTTTACAGGCTACTTTTTGTCTCTGGGGACGAGTAGTTGCTTTGCCCTTGATGAGGGCGGCTGTCTCACCTGCCACCAGTACCCTGGACTTGTCAGGCTTGGAAAAAATAGAGAGTTTAAACCGGTTCACATCGACGAAGGCAAATTTTTCAGTTCCCCCCACGGTAAGTTCCGTTGCGAAAAGTGCCATACTGAAGTGGTCAAGGTTCCCCATACCGGCGACACCGCCACTGACTGCACCACCGAATGTCATCAGAAAGATGCCGCCAAAATCGCCGACTATCCCTTGAAGACCTTGCACAAGGGTGAACACTCCTATATTGTCCGTCTGGAGGATGAATCGTCATGCAGGGCATGCCATCCTATCTACCCGCACAGTGAGAACGAACTGGTAAGAGCTTTTTTAAACATGCATACCGGGTTCATGTTCTGTGAGGTCTGTCATATAAATAGAGGTAAGGTGAATGGTCTCGTTTACGATTGGGAAAATACTGAAAACGCAGATTTTAGCGGCGAGCCTTTTGGAACTTACTTTAATCCTCGAACAAACAAAGCCCATAAAGCTGATGAACATTTCATTTCCAGAATTGCCGTTTTTTCGATAGCTGAAGGAAAAGAACGGAGCCTGATGAATATCCAAGACACCAAGGCTGCCAATGAATTCATGCTGCAGGAGAAAAGCCTGAAACCAGACGCCAAGAAGAAAAAATTAGCATATTTTCACCGGGATATTGAAAGAAAAGAAATATCCGTGGCCTGTAACGAATGCCATTCTACCGAAGGTATTTTAGACTTTAAGAAACTTGGATTTGACGAGTTTAAGACGAAACATCTCATTTATATTAATATAAAGGGATTGGTTACCAAATATAAGGTCTTTTACTTTCCGAAACTATTTGATAACTAGTTGATCATGAACTCACGCTATGATTGCAGAAGAACTGCCTCGCCCTACAAAGAAGTCTGCTAAGATCAACTTTATCCCAATGAGAGGTAACTACAGGCCATATTTTCTCTCCCTCCTTCTGCTCATAAGTAGCCTCTTCATCCTATCCACGCTTCCTGCCTTTGCCATCAGACTCATTAATGCCAGAATGATTTTTGAAATCAACAAGCAGCTGAACAAGCCGAGTGACGTGTCGGTTTCAAGAGATGGTCTGATATACGTTGTAGACGGGGTAAATAATAAAATTAAAATCTTTGATGAGAAGGGCAGGTTTGTTTCTTCCTTCGGCAAACAAGGAAGTGGCAGGGGTGAATTCAGTCAGCCGCTGGGAATCGATCTCGGCACCTCCGGCAAGGGCCATAAAGCTGATCCCACCGATGTGGCCATCGATAATTTCAACAACAAATGTTATATTTCCGACAACGACAATCACCGCATTCTGGCCTACGATCTCGCCAAGCTTACTTTGATAGCAATATACGGCGGTCGCGGCTCAGGCAGAGACAGGTTCCGGTATCCTTTTCTCATGGCCCTGGACAAGGATCAACACCTCTACGTGGTTGATGTCATCAACACCAGGGTGCAAGTACTGAACTCCCAGGGATCGTTTGAAGCAGAAATCGGCGGCTGGGGGGTTGAAAAAGGAGAGTTCTTTCGCCCTAAAGGAGTCGCCGTTGACCAAAACAACAGGGTGTATGTAGGTGACAGCTACATGGGGGTGATACAGATCTTCGAATCCAGCGGCGACTTCTACGGAGTGCTGGGCGACCCGGCAACAGCAAAGGTGAAAAAGTTCAGGACACCCATGGGGCTCTTCGTGGACCATAATAACAGGCTCTACGTGGTTGAAACCTTGGCAAACAAGGTGGGAGTATATCAACTGGAAGGGGTGACTGAGTGAATCTTAACCCGGCAAGCTGCTGAAAAGCCTGGAAACGGTGCCAAACGTCATACCGGACGAGACGAAGTCGAGATCCGGTATCCGGTAAACTATTATTTCTTTCTGGACTCCGGATAGTCGCTTCGCGCCTTCCGGAATGACGGGCTAGCGGACCTAATAAGAGATAGTGAAGAAAATACTATATATACATACCTTCCTTGTTTTCCTCATCTGCCTGGCTTTCAGCAGTGAGGCACTCGGCCAGGAGCAGAAAAATCCCAATTCGGCCAAGGCATGTGCCATATGTCATTATCGCTGGATCGACACCTTCTTTGTCGAAGGCAAAGGTTCCGATCTGGTGGAATATCAATCCGAAAAGGTGGTGGCTACACCCGACATGTGCTTTTCCTGTCATGACGGCAGCGTCATGGATTCCAGGGAGAAGTTGGCGAAAAATACAGGGCACAAAATCAACAAGCAGCCGCCAAAGCACATGAAAATACCTGAGATATTTCCCCTGGATGATAAAGGCCGGATGCAATGTTCCACCTGTCATACGGCTCACGGTGTACAGGGCGGAGCGGGTAGCGAAGATACCATCTTCATGAGAACCTCTAACCGAGAATCCGCCATGTGCCGCATGTGCCATCCCAGCGCAGATGGCGGGGTAACCGGCGGCAATCACCCGGCGGGCATGATGCAGAGGGAGATACCCGCAAAGCTAGTTTCCCTGGGTGCTTTGACAGACAAAAAAAACAAGCAGATAATTTGCCAGACCTGTCACGCTCCACACGGATCACCGTATGAGAGCTACTTGATCCAGGGTGCAGGAAACTCAGCTCTTTGTTTGGATTGTCATGGAGACAAGAATATTTTTACCTCCGACGGCAGACGAAAGCCTTTTCATGTCATAAATGTCCCCCCTGGAACTGCAATGATACCTGAAGAGTTTAGCAACAAAGGCTCCAAGCTAGGTTACAAGGGGGTAATAACCTGTCTGACCTGCCATGTAGTGCACAATAACAAACCACAGGAACAATTCCTCTTGGTGGCCAGGGATGAAAGATCTTCTCTATGCCTGCAATGCCATCCAGATAAAAAATATGTCGCCGATACCAAGCATAACCTGAAGGACTCTGCACCCCGCGAGAGGAATCTAGAGGGAAAAACGGTGGCGCAGGCAGGTGTATGTTCGGCCTGCCACCTGGTGCACAAACCAGCCAGAAAACTTACAGGGGAAAAAGATTTAACCACTCGGCTCTGTGTGAGTTGTCACAGCAAAGGAAACATCGGTGAGAAAGTTGTTCCCCCCGGATATACTCATCCCCTAAATGTAGGTCCATTTGAGCAGCAAGAGAAAACTCCGGTCTTTGCAGCTGTGGAGGTGGAAAAAGGAAACCTAATACTTCCGCTTTTCAATAAATACAACGTTCAGGACGAAGATGGTAAAATGACATGTTCAACCTGCCATGCGACCCATGGATTACCGGGAATTTCAACCAAAGGACAATCAACAAGAGGAGATAAAGATGATAAAACTAAAGCCCTTCTGATAAAAAAGTCGCCAGATATCTGCGGTGAATGCCATAAGAATAAGTTTGATGTCGCCAACTCCAAACATGATCTCAGTAAAGTTGCTGCAGCAAAGGATATCTTGAAACAAAAACCGTCAGAACCTGGACTCTGTGGGGGTTGCCATCTGGTGCACGGCGCTGAGAGAGGTTTTTTGTGGCTCAAGGAAGGACTGACTGCAAAGAATTCTGGTGGGGCGGAAGAGTTCTGTATTGGCTGTCACCATGGCGGCGGCCTGGCCAAGAAAAAAGTAATCGAAAAGTATTCTCATCCAGTTAACATCGCGCCCGCTGAAAAAGAGCTTGCCACCACTCTGCCGCTGTTTGATGGAAATGGAGGAGTTTCTAGAAACGGAGTCATGACCTGTCAAACATGCCATGATCCGCACAGGTGGGATCCACTTGAAACTTCGGATGGAGACCATTTTGATCTCGAAGGGAACTCGCAAAACAGCTTCTTGAGATTAGAAAACTCACCTTCACCCAGGCTTTGTTCCAACTGCCACCAGAAGCAGGCCACAGTTGAAAGCACAGATCACGACTTGACCATAACTGCAGCTTCTCACAAGAATATCTTAGGCCAAACACCGGTTGAATCAGGGACCTGTGGCGCGTGTCATCTTGTTCACAATAGCAAAAACGAGGTCATGCTGTGGGGTCAGGAATTTGGCGAGGGCACGCACGTGATGGAAAGGATGTGTAACTCCTGCCATGCAGAAAACGGAAGTGCCAAAGAGAAAATCCCTCTAATCGCCACTCATCCACAAGGTAAAATTGTCAATCTCGGAAAAGACATCGAGGGCAAGGTCAATTATCTGCCACTTTTTCACGACACCTCAGGTGAACCGGTAAATGTGGGAAGTATTTCATGTGCCTCATGCCATAATGTTCACCAATGGGATCCCAGATCACCTGTCAAGGGCACGGGCGTCAATGTTGAAGGCAATGCCACCAACAGTTTTCTCAGGGTACGGTCCCCTAATCTTATGTGTAAAGACTGTCATGGGTTTGATGCCCTGGCGAAGTTCAAATTCTTCCATGATCCCACGATGCGCACAACGAAGGGAAGTGGGAATCTACTAAAATAATCTAGTAGTTCAAAACCCATCACGTCTATGGACGGGATGGCACAGTTTAGCTTTCCTCGTGGAGTAAATATGCTGCGGTGATTTTCGGGAAGACAAAGGCGCAGCAAAATCCCCCTCGATCCGCCTTTGCCAAAGAGGGAAGATGACATGTTGCATGTAGAATAGTCACATTTGATGCCCCCCTTTCCTAAAGGTGCTTCCGGGTTTTCAGTGGGTAAGAACTGTCTTGAGGACTTCATTTCATGATGATTATCAAACGAGGTGAATAGTGAGCATCAGCAAATACGATCCTGGATCGAGTGATTTCTGGGCTTGTAGCAATCATGACTTGTCCTTCAGAATTGACGCCTTGAAGTCCCCCTTTGTAAAGGGGGATTTAGGGGGATTTTCAATCGCTTCCGAAATCCCCCCAGACCCCCCTTTGCCAAAGGGGGGCAGAGGAAAAGGTGCGTTACGATTTCCACCTTCAACCCATCGGGTTTCACGGGGTGTGTCCAGAAGTTCATTCGATAAGCAGCCATAGGAGGCAATGGATCCTGGCATCAGAGCCCCACTTATGCTGTAAATCTACCCACTGAAAACCCCGAAGGACCTTTCCTAAAGGGGGGTTGGGGGGATTTCGTTCGAGGGCACGGCTTTGGTCTTACCACAAGGCGTGGATCTCTGAAGCGTTCCCTATGGGAGCGCCATGCTCCGGGTCGATTCATAGATCAAAGTCATCCCGGTGTCGGGGTGGATGATTTATCTTCTGTACTCAAAATAATCTCCTGGAATATTAATGCCTTCCTACAGGAAAACACCACAGACAACATCCCAAGCCGGCACCCGGTGAGATCACCGTATATGGTTGGTGATATCACCAGAAATCCCCTAACAAATAGTAGCTTCACAAAATGATAAACTATTGTTTTTAAAGGTTTATCCAGCCATATATGGTTCTGGCACGCATATTGATATATTCCCTTCATATCATAGGAACTAGGCTCACTAAATTCATTCGTAACTAGGACACCATGGATCGCATTGTTCTCTTAGGATTGAACCACAAGACCGCCCCGGTTGAAATCCGGGAAAAATTCGCCTCCGTTTGTGTAGACGGTGTCACACCCCTGGAGCAAATCGCCAAACTCCGGTCGGTGGAGGAGGTCTTTTTCATCTCCACCTGCAATCGGATGGAAGTCCTCTTCACCACGCCAATGCTTGATCAAGGTATTGGTATGGTGACACGCTACCTGGCGGATATCTACGGCCAGACCGGTGCGGCGCTGAAACCTTACCTCTATATCTACCTGGACCATGAGGCGGTAAAGCACTTCTTTCGGGTAGTGAGCAGCCTGGATTCCATGGTAGTGGGTGAAGCCCAGATACTTGGCCAGATCAAACAGGCCTACCGGGATGCGGTGGAAGCCAAGACCTCAGGGGTGATTCTCAATCGGCTCCTGCACAAATCCTTTTCAGTGGCAAAGCGGGTGCGGACAGAGACACAGATCGGCAGCAGTGCAGTTTCCATAAGCTATGCCGCGGTGAAGCTGGCCAAGAAAATATTCCATGACCTGCAGGGCAAAAAGGCATTGTTGGTAGGGGCTGGCGAGATGGCTGAGCTGGCTGCCGAGCACCTTTTGAGTCAAGGGGTGGATGAGATTGTGGTGGCCAACCGCACCTTGGACAGGGCTTTGGCTCTGGCTAGAAGGTTCAATGGAACCACCATACCTCTGGAAGATTTGCCCCAAGAGTTGAAGCGGATTGACATCATCATCAGCTCTACTGGTTCGCCGGGTTTATCTCTACAATATCGATGATCTACAAGGGATTGTAGAGATGAATCAGGCCGAGCGGCTCAAAGAAGCAACGCGAGCCGAGCACATTATTGAAGCTGAGGCTTTGAAATTTGAGGGTTGGCTGCGCACCCTGGAAGTTGTTCCCACCATAGTCTCTCTGCGTCGGAAAGCTGAGGAGATCCGCCAGACAGAGATCCGCAGGACCTTAGGTCAGCTAGATTCTCTTGCGCCAGAACAAATCGACGCCCTCCAAGTACTGACCCAATCGATCGTCAATAAAGTGCTCCATGATCCCATCTTGTTTCTCAAGCGCACCAGCAGCAGAACCCGCAAGGACTTCTACCTGGATATGACCCGCAGACTCTTCAGCCTGGATGCAGAGCAACCAGAGTTGGTGGAAGAAGAAGCCAAGCTGTCTGTTGGGTCCAACTTCTAAGCCCGCTGTCCTGCCTCTGTCTGGAGCCGCCCTCGCTGTCACAAGCCTTAAACATCAGAAGACATTTTCAGATTTATCAATTTCGGACATCCGGCATGCGGGGTAGAAGATGTAGGCAATCGACCAACCCCACCGGTAGCCTTTCTCAGGAGGAAATGGTATCATTCATGGGAGGTCAGCTAAGGTCAAATGGTATGGCTATTTTTAATTAACTAGCCATAATCGCTTGGGAACACAAGAGTACCGGCACCCGCGCGCAAGGTCAGGTCATCTAGCAGAGTACACACCAGCAATTCAAACTCTCTCAGGTTCCCTCGATCAAATTAGACGGCAGACCGTTACCCCCTGAAACGAGCCATTTCCGCCATGAGTAGATTGCTCATTTCAATTTGTCTTTGTCTGACTATCTTACTGGGCTGCGGTGAGACAGAGCCGGAAAGAGTTGTAGAGACTGAAAGGGAGAGACCGTCCCTGGTAATCGGGCTTATTCCTGAGCGTAACGTATTCAGACAGCTTGACCGCTATGAACCCCTTGCCGATTATCTCTCGAAAAAGATTGGGGTGAATGTAGAGCTAAAGGTTCTAACCCGATATGGCAATATCATTGACAATTTCACCTCTGCAGGTTTGGACGGTGCGTTTTTTGGAAGCTTCACCTATACCCTTGCCCATGCAAAACTGGGCGTTGAAGGGATCGCCAGACCTGAGAGCATTGATGGCATATCCACCTACTACGGACTGATCTTTGTGAGAAAAGACAGTGGCATCAAAAGCGTAGGAGAGATGAAGGGAAAACGCTTCGTTTTCGTAGACCGGGCGACCACCGCCGGCTACCTCCTCCCCTTGGCATTCTTTAAAGCTCACAGAATAGAGAATTATAAGACCTTTTTCAAAGAGACTTATTTTAGTGGTACCCATGAGGATGCAATCTATGATGTCCTAAACAAAAAAACCGAGATTGGAGCTGCAAAGAACACTGTGTTCACCAGGCTGGCAGCCGCTGATAGCAGAATAAAAGATGAATTGGCCATCCTGGCAAGGTCACCTGGCGTGCCTGAGAATGGTTTGGCGGTAAGGAAGGACCTTGACCACACTATCAAGATTAAGCTGCAAGAGGCGCTGCTCAATATGCAGGATGACATCCACGGTGTAGAGGTGTTGAGAAAGTTGGGTGCGAAAAGATTCATTGAGACCACAGATGCTGATTACGCCAATGTATATAGATATGTAAAACAAATCGGTCTGGATCTTACCACCTATCAATATCAAAACGAGTAATGAAGAAAATAATTATTACAGCAATAACAATCATCTGCCTGGGTTTTACCCTGGGTGGCACCTATATAATCATCAGCATGGAGACCGCCACCTCACAGCTGGATAATGTGATATCGCTCCACCAAATTGAAATCCTCAGGGAACAGTTATTGATTCATTTAAAAAAGGTGCAGTCAGACCTCAGCCTGAAGAACACCCAACATGAAAGAAGCATTGATACGGTTATTGCCAATGTTAGATTCCTGGATGAGAGCATGGACAGATGTCTGGGTTGTCATCAATCGGCGGCTATGCTGCAAGGAAATATGCAAGCGACCAATGATTATTTACTGAGGAGGCTTTATGATTTGCAGAGCGATATTGATGAATACAAGAAGTCACTAAGCAGGTACTTGACCATGAGGGCCAATCGCGCCAGGACACAGCTAGAGTTCGATAAGGCCTTCCATACCACGGAAAGGCTAGTGACAGAAGTCAATACCATGGTACACGCCACAAATGCGCGGCTGGCTGAGAAAACTGAATCTTCTTACAGAGAAATTTCAGAAACAAAAATTATACTTTACATCATGGTGATTCTGGCCCCATTTCTTACCATCGGTTTGGGCTTTATTATTGTCAGGAAAGTTGCACAACCGGTCAAAGCGCTTTCACAGGCAACTACAAGAATAAAAGAAGGTGATTTGGATTACCGCATAGAGGGTTTGGCCGATGAGTTCGAAGAAGTGGCGGCATCTTTTAATGAGATGTCAGATACGCTGAAACACCATATACGTGAACTGGAGGAGAGTGAAAAACGTTACAGGGCGCTGTTTGAGAGTGCAGGGGATGCCATCTTTATCGTGGAAGCTGAGGGGGAAAACCCCGGTAAGATCGTGGATGCCAACCCGGCAGCGGCGGAAATGCACGGCTACACTCTTGATGAACTAATGCAGCTCAACCTGGTAAAAGATCTGGATGCACCGGATGCCGCCAAGGATGCGCCGGAGCGCATTCAGCGTATATTGAAGGGAGAGTGGATCCAGGCAGAAATTAATCATCTCAAAAAAGATGGCACGGTTTTTCCCGTTGAAATTAGTGCCGGGCTGTTAACCTACATGGGTCGTAAATACATTTTGGCTGTCGACAGAGATATCTCAGTGCGAAAGAAAATGGAAAGTATCATTCTGCAGTCAAAACTTGATTGGGAAGATACTTTTGATACCATCACCGATATGATCACCATCCATGACAAGGATTTCAATATCATCCATGCCAATAAAGCAGCTAAAGAAATACTCAAACTGCCTTCCTTGGAAGTCACAAAAGCAATAAAATGCTATCAGTATTACCATGGAACGGACTGTCCGCCTGAAAATTGTCTCAGTTGCGGTTGCTTGACGACTGGAGAGCCTGATTCCTTTGAGACATTTGAGCCCCATTTAAATAGGTACCTTGAGGTCAGAGCTATGCCACGCTTTGACCATGATAAGCAGTTGATCGGCTTAATCCATGTGATCAGGGACATATCCGAGCGCAAGAGGGTAGAGGAGGCACTGCAAAGGGCGGAACAGCTGAAAATGGTGGGTGAATGGGCCACAGGATTGGTTCATGAAATCAAAAATCCTCTGGCGGGTATCAAGGGGTCAGTGGAAGTAGTGGCCAGTGAAGCGAATATCCCGGAAGAAGACCGGGCCATTGTCTTACAAGCAGTCGAAGAAATTAAACGAATAGAACTGTTGCTGAAGAGCCTGCTCAATTTTGCCAAACCGCCCAAACCTCAACTGGCGCTGATAGACATAAATGACATCCTTGATAAAACCATTGCCTTTTCCCTGAGACATCCGTCCCTGCTGTCAGATAGCTCATTGGCTATAAACGTTTTCAAGGATTTTGATTTAAAACTTCCCAAGACCATGGCAGACCCCATGCAAATTCAACAGGTATTCCTCAATCTTCTGCTCAATGCGGTGGAGGCCATGCCGGATGGCGGCATCCTGGCTACCAAGACTTCCTATGATGCAAAGCTGGATTCCATCCAAATAACCATCTCTGATACCGGCAATGGCATGGAGCAAAGCGTAAAGAGCAAAGTCTTCCAGCCGTTTTTTACCACCAAACGAAGAGGCAGCGGCTTGGGACTGGCCATAACACGAAGACTCATCGAACAGCATGGGGGGCAGATATACTTAGAGAGCGATCTTGGGAAAGGAACGGAGTTTAACATCTTTCTCCACGCCAACAAAAAGCAAAAGGAACAGGTGTCATGAAAGACAAGGGAAAGGTGTTTCTTTTGGATGACGATGAGCTCATAGTCTCGGTGCTCTCCAGGGCCCTGAAGAAGGAGGGTTACGAGATATACCGGGAGACCGAAACAGACAGTGCTATAGAAAAGATTAAGTCATGTGACCCGGATATATTACTGCTGGATATATCAATGCCGGGCCGAGACGGCATAGATATTCTGCAAGAGATCCAGGCCAGCGAGATCAATACGCAGGTGGTCATGCTGACAGCGGATGACACTGCTGAGACCGCGGTTAAGGCAATGAAACTGGGCGCTGTTGATTATCTGACCAAACCCTTTAATACCGATGAGGTGAAAATAGTTATAAATGGCATCATAGAAAAGGAAAATCTCAAACAGGAGGTGAAATACCTCAGGAAGGCCTATTCCGAAGTAATTGACAAGGAATTGGTGGGAGAATCAAAGGCAATAAAAGAACTGAAAAATAAGGTTGAAAAGATAGCTCAGGCCGGGGTCTCGGCTATCCTGATCACAGGAGAAAGTGGCACCGGTAAGGAAGTTGTGGCAAGGCATATCCACAATTTAATGTTCGGCACCGGCGATTCCTGGCGAGCGCCGTTCGTTTCGATTAACTGTGCTGCCATGCCGGAATCTCTTCTGGAGAGCGAGCTTTTTGGTTATGAAAAAGGCTCATTTACAGACGCCAAGTCCGACAGGACAGGGCTGTTTGAGCAGGCCAAGGGAGGTTCAATTCTTCTGGACGAAATAGGTGACATGAAACCGGACCTCCAAAGTAAGTTTTTAAGAGTTCTGGAAGAAAGGACAATAAGACGGGTTGGAGGAAAAGGGGAAATACGCGTAGAGGCGACGGTAATAGCCACCAGTAACAAAAACCTGGCGGAGGCGGTGGAGAAGGGTGAATTCCGGAAGGACCTATTTTTCAGGCTCAGTCCTCTCTACCTGCATATCGTTCCGCTCAGAGAAAGAAAAGATGACATACCATTGCTTGCCAGACACTTCCTTTCACACTTTGCCTCCAAGTATAACAAACAAATGATAAAAGATTTCTCCCCGGAAGCAGAACAACTCTTAATCGACGCCAGCTGGCCCGGTAATGTGAGGGAGTTAAAGAATCTGGTTGAGAGGATTGTAGTGCTGGAGAATACCGAAGAAATACAGCCCAAACATATTCCGCTCTGGATATCTCGTCCCACCATGACCACAGACCAAGCCACGGACGGGAGATTTATACTGCCCGAGTCAGGAATATCCCTGGAGGAGCTGGAAAAAGACCTGATCCTGCAGGCCCTGGAAAAGGCCAAGCAAAACAAGACCCATGCGGCCAAGCTTCTGAACATCAGCTACGACAGTCTCAGATACCAACTAAAGAAATTCGATATACAGTAGCGAACAGTTATAAGAATTAGGATGGACCAGACTATCACCCTGACAGGCTTTCACCTGGCAGGTCTGACGACTCTGGACTCTAGAGGTCACAGTATTAGCAAGTATCTGGACTTTCTGTTGTGCAAGATAGATCTCATTTTCTTCCGACTAACTTGAGTTGATTACACAAAATAGACCTGCATGACAGCTGTCTGCTAATACAACTTCTAGAAAAGACCACCCTCTAGTCATCCGCTGTATGGTGAGGCTCTTCCTGCCTGCCGCACAAAATCATTTCAAGCCATACACTCTCACTACAATAGGGAGGTTTTTATTTTCCATCATTGATGAGGACAAGGAAGGATTACATACCAAAGAGATGTTGAGCGTTGGATTCAGGTACAAGCAAGCATTATTGGTTACCATACTAATCTGTGCTGCCATTACGGTATACATACCGGCAATGAAAGGCGGCTTCGTATGGGACGATGATGCACATATTGTCAATAATGCCAATCTAAAAAGCCTGAAGGGATTGTGGCAGATGTGGGGCAATCCGCGATCCATTCAGGCTCGACAAGTATATCCATTAACCTTTACCACCTTCTGGATAGAATATCGAATATGGGGAGACCATCCCTTAGGGTATCACATAACCAATGTTGTGCTCCACTGTCTGAGCGCTTTGCTGTTGTGGCGCATTTTGCTGAAGTTGAGGATTCCAGGAGCCTGGGTGGCAGCTTGTGTCTTCGCACTGCATCCGGTTGGCGTAGAGAGTGTGGCTTGGATATCCGAACGCAAGAATGTCCTGTCCGGTCTTTGGTATTTTATTGCTTTCCTTTTTTTCCTGAGATTCTTTGAGAACAAAAAAAATGTCTATTATGTTTGTTCTTTGTTTTCGTACTTTCTCGCCTTAACGGCAAAAACTATGACCTGTAGTCTCCCCGTAGCCATTTGGATATGTATGTGGTGGCAAAGGGGTCGTCTCACCCGAAAGGATGTGTACCTTGGGTTGCCTTTCTTTTTTATTGGAATTCCTGTCGGCTTGTTTACGGCGTGGCTTGAAAGATATCATGTAGGTGCAATGGGAGCCGCGTGGGATTTTAATTTTTATGAACGGTTGCTGATTGCCTCACGGGCCTGGTGGTTCTATATTGGCAAACTATTGTGGCCTACGCAGCTTACCTTCATATATCCTCGCTGGGAAATCAGTGTTGGGTCGCTGAGACAATGGGGGTTTGTACTGGCCGCTGCTGGTACAGTTTTTGCCTGTTGGCTATTGCGAAAAAGAATCGGACGTGGCCCCATCGCTGGACTATTGTTTTATACGGTAACTATCTTTCCAGCTTTGGGATTTTTTAATATATATCCAATGCGCTATTCGTTTGTCGCCGATCATTTTCAGTATTTAGCTAGCCTGGGGATAGTTGTCACCACTGTAGGAATAGGTTCTTATTTACTTACTCAGTGGCACTACAAAAAATCTGCTATCGCTTTGTCTGTAGTTATCATGATTGTGTTGGCAGTTTTGACTTGGCGACAGGGATTTATCTATAAAGATAAACAGACTTTGTGGGAGGATACTGTTACAAAAAACCCATCGGCCTGGATGGCCTACAATAACCTGGGTATAGTATATTACAGCCAGGGTAAGGTGGAGAGGGCTATTGCGGCCTTTCACCGTGCTATCGAGCTAAACCCAGGTGATGCTGATCCGCACAACAACCTCGGAATTGCCTATGGCAAAAAAGGATTATACAAGGATGCATATCGGGAAATCAAAAAGGCGAGGATGTTGAGAGCCAAGCAGAAACAGTCCCCTTGATATTCGAGATCTGAACTATCTTTGATTGACCTGAGGGATTGAAATGTCTCTTCCAACCCGGTACCGGTAACTCCTAGTCTTGTTCCACCAAGGTAGCCAAGGCAGACGCCACCATCTCAGAAGCCAACCTGTGGGCTGTATTGATCTTTCCCCAGTCAAAAAAGAAAACACCATCATCACCCACATTATGACTCTCGCATGCCCAAACCACTT
>WOR8_10002428_pt1 | contig 19296 bp, 11 predicted proteins | sample DeeMarSeWOR38_10_FD_19890 | JGI IMG/M metagenome (IMG submission 19890)
TTACCTCAGTGCATTAAGTGGCTCTATCGCCGCCCGGTGAGAAATGCGGGCTAGCCTATCTTCAGGCCTTTATTGTCTCAAGCCGAGGTTTGCGGTCTTCTCAATGCCGGCGGATTGTGGCCGGCGTCCGTGAGTACAAGCGTGCCCGCGCCGTCTGCGGCCGGGTAATTCCCGGTGTGAGCCCTTGCGCCGCGCTGCTGATGCGCGGGGGTTGTCAGTCGGCCCATGCAGGCTTGACCGGTTCCTGATCCAGGGCGTCGTGAAGGACGCCGGCTCCGTCTGCATTCCCGCTGCCGCAATGGCATCGGCGCACGCGCCGTGCGCCCGCGGCGTGCCGGCACGGGCGTATTCTCTTGCGTGAGCGCCGGGGTCGATGCGGAATTCCCGGCCACATCCCAATGGCCGTGAGGGCTTGACGACGTTGCGAAAAGGTGCGAGTGTTCCGTCACTATTACAGTTTTATGACAGGTGGCTTATGTAGTTACGTACAGTCAAGCGAGTAAAGCACGCGTGTAGTTTAGAGGGATCTGGGTATCGCCAGTCGAGCGATATTGGGAAAAGGGAGGGACTGCAGGTGCGCACTCATACCGTCAACCGGCGCCGGCAACAGGGCGTCTATGTCCAAAGGCTCAATCGTCTTAGCTTTCGTCGCCGCCTCGGCGGCATACTGCTGTTTGCGGCAGGCTTCAGTGTTGCGCCGCCCGCGCTGGCGATTCCGTCGCCCGATCTGGTTGTCAATCTGTCCGCCAGTGTTGCCCAGATCCTGGGTCTGGTAACCGTCGTCTTTGGCGGTCTGGCGGTGTCTTCCCGTCGCAAAGGCGGCGCCGTCGCTGTCAGGCACGCCACCGCGTGGCGCTGACTGTCGGTGTCCTTTCTGATCGCGCTGGCGGGTAACATCTTTCAGTACACGCGCCACAAGGACGCCGACAACCGCCGGCTGCACACCAACCTGGTGCGCGCTTCGGTGGAGGCGGGACAGAAGGTCGGCGACACCTCCCTCAAGACTCTTTCCTTCAGCGGTCAGCTCGCGCACCCGAGGGGGCTGCACACGGACGAACTTTCCCGGCAGCTGCAGGCGGGACGCGCGCTGAACCTGATTGACGTCAGGGAACCGGAGGAGGTCGAGGCGGGACGCATCGCCGGCTCGACACATATCCGCTATCCAGACCTGCGCGGTGACCCCTCCGGAGTGTTGCGCGAGGGAATGCAGAACGTCCTGCTGTGCTACTCCGGTAACCGGAGTTCGGAACTCTGTGACGGGTTCACTGAGCAGGGCTATGCCTGCAATTTCATGATCGGCGGCTATGAAAAATGGCTCGCCGAGGGCCGGCCCCTGCAAGGCGCCGCGTCGCGTGCCCCGAAGCAGCTGCGCGAGCTTCCGGACTACGCGAATAAGGCGACCTTGCTTGATACCCCCGAGGTCACGCGGCTCGTTCAAGAGGAGGGTGCGATTTTCGTCGATGTGCGCTACCCCGGAGACTTCGAAGCCAACCACCTGCCGGGCGCCATCAACATTGCGCTGCGCAAACAGACCAGTGATGAGATGTGGTCGCGGCTGAAGTCGCTCCCCAATCAGCCGATCATCGCCCCCTGCTACGACAAGCGGAGCTGTTTTTACGCATCTATCCTCGGGCTGCGTGTCACGCGTCTCGGTTATGACTTCCGCGGACGCTACACCGTTCCGCATGAATACAGCCTGCCGGGTTCCGAGCGCACGCACGTCAGCCAGTGGCTCGCCCGGCAGCAGGACACAACGCTGCTGTCGCTGGTGGCAACACCCCTGTCTGCCGTGCTCGACAGCGTAAGGAACATGACCGGCAGCCTGATCGCCGCGATTGCGCTGCTGGCGTTCGCGCTGCGCGTGCTGTTCGTTCCGGTCACCCTGAAAGCGGAACGGGATCAGCTGATGCAGGCGTCGCTGGCACCCGAGATCAAGGCGCTTCGCGAGCAGCTCGCCGATGACTCACAGCGGCTCTCGCGTGCCGTCATGGGGCTGTACCGCAAGGCAAACCTCACCCCGGTGCGCAATCTGATCGGCAGCCTGGCGCAGCTGGTTTTGTTCCTGGTGTTCTTCTCCGTCGTCAATCGCGCCGGCAGCGGCTCGGACGAAAGCCTGCTCTGGATTCCCGCCCTGGGCAGTCCTGACCCTGCCCACGTGTTGCCCGCGGCGGTTGGGGCCTTATTGTTCGGATACCTTTCTCTGATGAGTTCGCGCCGCCGCGCAGGCCTGCTCGCCGCCTACGTCCTTGGGGCCGGTCTCATGGCCTACCTGCTCGCGGGTTTCAATGCGGCCGTGAATCTCTACCTGCTGCTGAGCCTTGCCCTGATGTTGCTCCAGAGCGTGATCGTGCGTCATGTGCTCAAACCGACCCACGCGCGGGCTTTGCCCTCGGCGACAAGTCCGGCGCGCGGCACGCCGGGTCTGGCCTCGCCGGGTATCGTCGCGCTCAGTCAGGCGCACCGGGTGCCAGGTGCGGGCAACAAGGCCATTCGACTCGCCCGGCTGATGGCGGCGGGCCTGCCGGTACCCGACGGGTTCTGCGTCACCAGCGAACTGCTCGGCCGGCACGATGGCAGTGGCAATCAGGGGCTGCGCATCGGCCCGGAAGCGCAGCGCGAGCTCTTCAGGTTCTGGGCACGCCTCGGTGCCGACAAGGTCGCGGTGCGCAGTTCGGGGCTCAACGAGGACGGCGCCAGGCAGAGCTACGCCGGCATGTTCGAGTCAAAACTGAAAGTCACCCGGGCCGAACTCCTGTCCAGCCTGCAGGAGGTCGGCGCCTCGATGCATTCTGCGCGCGCCAGCGTTTACAGCGGTAACCGGCAGGAGGCTGGCGGAGCGCTGGTCCAGAAGATGGTTAATGCGGAGTTTGCCGGGGTGCTGTTCACGGAGCATCCGGCATCTTGCGGCCTGGCCCTGGTGGAGCTGGTCGCGGGGCTTGGGGAATCCCTGGTCAGCGGTAAGCGCACGCCGCAGGCATACTGTTTTGGCTGGGCAAGCAGGCTCGCGGTGGACGGCAAGACACCGCCCATCGATTTGCGGCCGCTTCTGGAGCTCGGCAACCGGGCGGAGAGTCTGTTCGGTCAGCCCCAGGACATCGAGTGGGCCTATGCCAAGGGTCGCTTCTTCCTGTTGCAGGCCCGGGATATCACCTGTTCGATACGCGACGGCAGCGCGCCGCGAAACGTGCGCGAGCGGGAACGTCACCGCCTGTTGCGGCTGGCGGCCGGTGTCGATCCACAGGCGCCGCTGTTCGAACAGGATGCACTCTCCGAGCTGCTGCCGCAGCCCACACCCTTCAGCGTGTCCTTTGTGGAACGCTTCTGGGCACCGGGCGGAAGCACGGATCTGGCCTGCCGGGAGCTCGGGATTGCCTACGATGTGCACGAGTTTTCACCACCCTACGTGAACACGGTCTACGGCGCGTTGTACGTCAATCGACAGGAAGGCAACCGGCGTGTGCGGCGCGGCGCGGGCGCGCTTGCCTCGTTCCGACTGGCGCGATCCGCCGAGGCAATCGAACAGCGCTACCGGGAGCAGTTCCTGCCGGACTTCCTGACGCGGGTTCGCATCCAGGCTGCGCTGGACTTTGACCGGCTGACTGTCGAGGAGTTACTCGGACTGTGGGAGAACTGGGTCGAGGCGTTTATTACCCGCGACTACGTCCAGACGGACATCATCAATGTCGCCGCGGACTTCTACTGGAAGATGGCCGCGCGGAAACTTGCCGCGGCCGACATCGACCCGGCCCACCATCTGGGACGCACGGCCGAGACCGTCGTACACAAGGCCATGTCGATGCTCCCTGCTATCCGCACCGGCGAGCGCAAGGTCGAGGAGTTCCTGGCGCTGTTTGGACATCGCGCCCCAAAGGATTACGAATTTCAGCAGGCCCGTTATGCCGAAGATCCCGCGCTGGTCCAGCGGCTGATCGATCGTGCCCAGGAATCCGAGCGCAGCGCGCCGGCGCCGGCATTCTTGCCCGGGGACACCATGCTCGCCCTGGCGGTCAGACGCGCCGAAAACTTCCAGGTCCTCAAGGAAGAGGCCAAGCATAATGGCTTGCGGGCGGTGGTGAACCTGAGACGCCTGCTGCTGGCGCTGGACGAGCGGCTGCAACTGGATCAGGGCATTTTCTATCTCAGGCTCGAGGAGCTGAGCGGGCTGCGTCAGTCGGCGTTTCGCGATCAGGCGCGCGAGCTGATCGCCAGCCGTCGCCGCGAGGCGGAAATATTCCGGGACGTCCGGCTCCCGAGCAGCCTTTCGATCCAGGATCTGGAGCGCAGCGACAGCGAGTTTGCCACCGTCCATCTGACCGACAGCGGCAACGTCCTGCGCGGCGTGCGGGTAGCGGGTCAGGGCGGTGTGGTCGGCCCGGTACGGCTGATTCACGATCCGCAAGACATCGATTCCTTCAAGGAAGGGCAGGTTCTCGTAGCCCGGTTCACCGATCCCACCTGGACGCCGCTGTTCACACGCGCCCGCGGTGTGATCACCGAGGTGGGCGGCTGGCTCAGTCACGCGGCGATCGTGGCCAGAGAGTATGACATCACCGCCATTGTCGGGGCCGTCGGGTCGGCACAGCAACTGAAGAACGGCGAACTGGTCCGGCTGAATGCCGACGGCACCATCGACAGGATCGAAAACCGCCGTCGCGATGAGCGCTGTGCGAGCGGGTCTGTCGTCTACTTGCGCAATGCGGATACCGAGACAGAAGCGACGCTCAGGGATTTCAGCTGCTCGGGGCTGTGTGTCGAGACCCGCGAACCGCTCGAACCCGGCCGCACGATCGGCATACGCCTTGCCGGAACAGACAGGGATGTGGCCGCCACCGTGGTCCGCCAGGCCGGTGCCGGCGCGTACGGCCTGCACTTCGCGCGCCCGCTCGATGCCGCGCGTTCCATGCCCGTAGGATCGGCCGCCTAGCTGAGTGCGTTTTCAAGCGGATGGTAGCGGATATGATGGCCACGGAATCCACGGAAAAACACGGAAAGAACGAATACCCATTAGAATTTTCGCTGTCCTTGCGTGGCTATAAATAAATCCACTGGCGCCCAGCTTGATTTGTCAGCATCCATTTCTACCAAGCCTACTACCAAGCCGAAAGAGTACCGGTGCATTTTCAATCGGAGACGGACGGAGAGTATGGCCACGGAATCCACGGAAAAACACGGAAAGAACGAATACCCACCAGAATCTTTAGAACTTTTCTTAGAATTTTTCCGTGTTCTTCCGTGGATTCCGTGGCCATAAAAACGAGTGGCACTCGGCTCATACTGTAAGACCGGCGGAGCACCGGGATTCTAAAAAAACCGGCTGGGCGTGTCGGCCTTGACCTGAATACCCAGCGGTTCGAGCCGCTGGATGAGGCGCTTCCAGAGCGAGTCGATGTCGCTGGCGAAGATGGCGTCCGCATCGCCGGTCACCAGATGCCAGTGCTTGTGGACCAGCTCAAAGTCCAGCTGGCCAGGTGCCCATCCGGCGTGTCCGAGGTAGAAATGCAGTTCGTTCTGCGGCTTTCCGGCCGCCAGCAGGCGCTCCAGCACCTGCCGATTGGCGCTCACAAACACGTCGCCGTCCACGGGTGTCAGCAGCGGTGCTGCCGCTTCGTTACGCAGCAACATGGTGATCTGGGAAACGCCGACGGGGCCGCCGTAGTACAGTGCATGGCGACTGGCTGCGGCTTCGTCGATCTCGGCCACGGCCTCCGACAAGCGGATGTGGCTCGGGCGGTTGACGATCAGGCCCGCTGTCCCGTGTTTGTCGTGCTCGAGGAGATAGACGACGGACTGACGGAAATGCGAGTCCTGAAGTGTCCGCCGGGCGACCAGGAACATGCCCGGGGCGGGCCCCACCGTGCTGGTCCGCGGGTTGTGGGGTGAGATCAGCACGGGCAGCAGGTCGCCACCCCCCGACGCGGCGCTAACCGGCAGGAGAGGCGCCCACAGGCAGGCCAGCAGCAGGGCAAGGAGCGATCGCATAGGTGCAAGTTTAGTCCCTGTGCACGGATGCGCCAGCCGCGCGTCGCCTGGCGCGCCAGAAAACCGGCCCGCATAGCGGGGCGCTGCAGGGGCCTCGTCACGCATGGGCCAGCCGGGACCCGATGCAACCGGTGTTCACATGCCTCGGAGCATCCCGTCGCTGCGTGCGTATGAGCCGTTCCGCACGCGACGCGCAGACCCGCTCAATCCTCAGACAGGCGCGCAGGTTCCACGACCCGGCGGTAGTTACCCGGTTCCCCCTGCAGATACAGCTCGCCGCGGTATTCGATGAACGCGATGGTCGCGACCGGTTGCTGCGCGCGGCGGAAGTGTCGTTCATCGAGCGGCAGCAGCTCGCGCCGCTCCCCGTCGGGCGTGCGCGTGAACAACCTGCTGTCTGACAGGACCACCTCCAGCCGGTCAGGCTCAGCCTCCGCTGCCGGCGTGTCGCGCGGAAACCGGTGGGTCACCGCCTCGTAGCGGCCGGTCAGCGCTTCGAGGCGTGCCGGATCCATCTGTGCAAGCGGCGGTGTGGTCGGGGTGTGGCCCTGGATCAGGTAATCCTGAATCCGCGCGCAGATTTCGCGCAACGCGCGCTGGTGGAAGGCATTGATCACCACGAAGTAGCCGAGCCCCAGCTGGCGGCTGTAGGCAAAGCGGGACAGGTAGCCGTCACCATCGCCGCCGTGGCCGTGCCACAGGAACCCTGCATACACGAACTGATAATTGCCAAGTCCGTAGCCATAGTTCAGCCCGCTGCGTGCGGCGAGCGTCGTGCGTGGCGTCTCCATACGCTCAATCGCGGCTTCGCTCAGCAGCCGTTTGCCGGCGACCTCGCCGCGATTGAGCAGCAGGTGCACGAGGCCGGCCATCTCGCGGGCCGTGGCATTGATGCCGCCAAAGGCACGAAACAGTGTGTGCCAGTAGGGAATGACGGTCTTGCCGTCCCGGTCATAGCCGGTGGCGAGGTTTGCCTGCGTGGGCGCGTCCAGGAAAAAGCCGGCCTGCTGCATGCCGAGCGGGCGAAACAGCCGGCTCGTGACATAGTCTTCAAAGCGTTGACCGGTGGCGCGCTCCAGCGCATAGGCCGCAAGTCCGGCCCCGGCGTTGGAGTAGGAAGAATGCAGGCCGGGCGGCCACAGGCAGACGCGTGCGTCGGGTTCGACCGCCAGGGCCTCCTGCAGGCTGAGCGGTTTGGGGTCACTGTGATAGAACTCGGCATGGCCAAGATCGAGCAGCCCGGCGGTATGTTCCAGCAGATGCGCGACCCGCACGGGGTCGGTCGCGGACCAGGGGTTGGTCAGCGGGGCATCGGGAGCCAGCGCTGTCACCGGATCCTCGAGTGACAGGCGCTGGTCTTCGACGGCCAAGAGGATGGCCAGTGAGGTAAAGGCCTTGGTGATCGATCCGATGCGATACAGCGTGTCGGCGGTGGCCGGTTTCCGGCTGGCGTTATCGGCATAACCGAGCGCGCCGGTCCAGAGGACGTCCTGCGTCGACACCAGGGTGAGCGCAACACTGGGGATCCGGTATTCGTTGCGCAGTGCCTCGATGTCGTGCAACAGCGTCGGCAGGCCGGGCGGTGCGGCCACGCCGGGCGCGGCGATCGCGGGAGCGGCAGATACCAGCAGGCACAGCGCAGGCCAGCGGCGCGGCCATTCAGACATTGTCATCCCGGATCATGATCGCGCGGCGCAGGCTGCTGAGCGGAGCATCCTCGCGCAGGCGTACATGCCGCGCGCCGCGCGCCTCCAGGCCGAGCTGCCGGTAGGTGGCGCGCAGATCCGGAAACGCGGTCGAATCGACGTACTGTGCATACAGACTGCGCCACACCGGGATGCCGGTGAGCGCGTCCAGTTTGTCCAGGAAGGCCCGGCCACTCCACAGCCGGTCGCTCGGCAGGCAGCAGGCCTGGAATCTGGCCAGCGCGGTGTCCAGCGATTCGCGGTCGCCGCTGCGCCGGCGCAGCTCCTTGTCGGCCATCAGAGCGATTGCGGCGCCGCTCCAGTACACGCGCATGAAGCGGCGGTTGCGGTGCATATCCTGCGAGACCTCGGTGAGCGTCTGATCCTCCGGCGTGCCCAGAATGCCGCGCTGAAAACCGGCATGCAGGTTGTCCCAGGCCGTGGTCGGCTCCAGCACGCCGGCCCGGGCGCGCAGCACGTTCTGGTAATAACTGGCGATGCCTTCATACAGCCAGGCATCGTCCGACGCCATGCGTGGATGCAGCAAATGACTCAGCTCGTGTACCAGTGTCCAGTCGTCGAGGAACTCCTGCAGCGGCCGGGTCTGGTCAATGTACAGATGCACGGCATCGCCGCCACCGCGCATGACCTGGCCCCAGGGGACCGGCTCGCGTGCAGCGCCACCCGGTACGACCAGCACCTGGGGAGAGGGGACCGGAAAGCGGCCGTAGAGCGTGGTGATCGCCTGCGCGCCGGCCGTGATCCAGCGACGCACGGCATCCCGGTCGGCAGCCGGTTCGCCCTGCAGCAGGGCAACGCGCAGGCTCGCGCCACCGACATGGATATCGAATCGATCCAGGTGGCCCAGTGCGACGCGGGCATCCCAGTCCCGCGGTCGATCCGCCAGGCGGTAGCGCGGATGACGGCCGTCCGCATCGAGCCGCGTCCAGGGCGCGGAAACCTCGATTCCCTCCGGCAGTTCGAAACCGACCTCGATGGATGCGGCCGTCCCGGTATCGGGAAGCCAGAGCCACAGACCGGGATCGGTCAGGCGGTCCGGGCCCGGGGGCCGGCCCTTGCGCCCGGGGCTGCGCGCAGCCATGCCGGTCAGTCGCACGCCATAGTCGACGCAATCCCCCGGCGCGACCCCGTTCAGGGGCAGCTCGTTGCCGGCGGCGCGCAGCCTGTGCGTATGCCCGTCGCCGCGGACCCTCGCGTTTTCCAGAAACTGGCCGGCGCGGTGATTCCCGGCCGTCAGCCGCGGCGGCACGGGCGCCTGGAAACAGGTGGAGACGGCGAGCCGCGTCAGGTCGGGCGCGACCGTCACGGTGTAGCGTTGCACCCCGCCGGCCTGGCCGAGCAGGGGCAGGGCGAGCAGACAGCCGAGCAGCAGGGCGCGAGCCTGTGTGACTGTCTTCGCCATGGTATGCCTGACTCCTGTTCAGAGGGACACGCAAAACGCAGTGCGCTGCCCGGACGACTTCGTGTCCGGCCTCCGATCGGCGATCGGTAACCGGGGGCCGGCCTCAGGCGTTACCGGTCCCCAATACCTTCTGTTTGCGGCTGCGGGCAAAGTCCAGCATACGCTGGGTGGACTTGAGCGCCTTGCGGCGCACCGCCTCGTCGACATGGATCTCGTTCTCGCCGGTCTCCAGCACCCGCGCGAGGTTGCGCAGCTCGTTCATGGCCATCCACGGGCAGTGGGCACAGGACTCGCAGGTCGCCCCCACCCCGGCGGTGGGGGCCTCGATAAAGGTCTTGTGCGGAGAGGCCTGGCGCATCTTGTAGAGGATGCCGTTATCGGTCGCGACGATGAATTCCTGGTTGGGCAGCTCCTGGGAGGCCTTGATGATCTGTGTCGTGGATCCGACGCGGTCGGCGAGTGCAATCACCGCCTCCGGTGATTCGGGATGCACCAGCACCGCGGCGTCCGGATGCCGCTGCATGAGGTTCTTCAGGGCATCCGCCTTGAAGGCGTCGTGGACGATGCAGGTCGCCTGCCACAGCACCATGTCGGCATCGGTCTGTTCCTGGATGTAACGCCCCAGGTGCCGGTCCGGCGCCCACAGGATCTTCTCACCCTGTTCGTGCAGATGGCGCACCAGGTCGACCGCGATGGAGGAGGTCACCACCCAGTCCGCTCGCGCCTTCACTTCGGCGCTGGTATTGGCATAGACCACCACGGTGCGGTCCGGATTGGCGTCGCAGTAGGGCACGAACAGCTCGGCAGGGCAGCCCAGGTCCAGCGAACACTCGGCCTCCAGCGTCGGCATCAGCACGCGTTTTTCCGGGTTCAGGATCTTGGCGGTCTCGCCCATGAACCGCACACCGGCCACCACCAGGGTGCCGGCGGGGTGCTCGTTGCCGAAGCGGGCCATGTCCAGGGAGTCCGATACGTAACCGCCGGTTTCATCGGCGATCTGCTGCAGATCCGAATCCGTGTAGTAGTGGGCGACCAGTACCGCATCCTTTTCCTTCAGCAGGCCCTTGATGCGCTCGATCAGGGCCTCGCGCTCACCCGGGGCATACTCGGGCCGCGCGATACTGCCGGGTAAAGGCAGCTCCATGTCCTGCGTGGGTGGGATAACGGGTGCTAAGGTCGCGACATTCATCATCAGACTCCCCTTACCAGGTGCCACAATGGGGCCGCGCGGCCGGATTTTCAAGCTCCCGACAGAGGTGTCCGGCGGCGCACCACCTCGACAGGGGGCCAAGCAGCCATTATTCTGCCACCGGCGGCGCGGTTATGAGGCAGCCCGCCGGCCCATGCGCGACCTCCCCACCGGTGATTGACGGCGAAACAGTATGACAGCGGAACCGCAGCAACCCGAAGCACGCCTGGACTCCCGGGGTTTGCCGGCGGCCCTGTTCCTGCTCTCTTTCGCCACGGTGCTGTTTACCATCGTGCTGTTTCGGCTGCTCACCTTCTTCATCATGCCGTCGCTGTTTTTCGATCTGCTCTTCATCGGGTTTCCGCTGGGGGCCCTGGCTGGCGCCTATTTTTTTCGCATCGGCAAACCGTCCTTTCTGCGCGCGCTATGGATTCTGCAGGGGGCGATGGTTTTCTCGGTCATCGCCATGCTGGCCTGCAAGCATTTCGATTATCTGCGGGCGCACCTCTTCGACGTCGAGCTGCGGCGGCTGTTTGTCCAGATGCTGGCGTTCACGCTGTTCTTCCTGCCTTTCTTCGTGGCCTATGGCCTGAGCGAATATGTGGGATACCAGGTTGGCCGGCGCCAGCTGCGGGGCCGCATGCCGGTGGTCTATGCGATTTACCTGTTTGGCGCGGCGGCGGCCTATCTGTTCGCCGAAGCCGTGTTTCCGCTGCTGGGTGCCGCGCGGCTGCTGGTGATCCCCTTCCTGCTGGTCGCCCTGGCGATGGTGCTGCTCGTGCCGCCGGCACGCATCCGCACGCTGTTGCTGGTCGAGCACCTTGTGCTCGTGCCCCTGCTGTTCCTGCCGCCGCTGGAGGGCGGTTTCCTGAAGCTCTACAAGGGCAGCAGCCCGCAGTCGACGCACGCCTATGCCAGCCTCGGCTGCAGATTGATCCATCAGCAATGGGGCACGTACAGCCTGATTGAGGTCATGCAGGCGCCCGGGACAGACCTCTATCTGGGGTTTTACAACGACATCATCCAGTGGATGTACGCACCCGGGAAGGGCTTCTTCCAGGCCGGTATGGGCATGCTTCCCATTGACCGGTCGCCGCCCGGCGGCCGGATCGCCATTATCGGCGCGGGCGGTGGACGCCAGGTGCAATACGCCCGCAAATCGGGGCGCGACTTCGAAAAGATCCTGGCCATCGAGATCGAGCCGGCAGTCCTCGAGGCCGTACAGGGTCCCCTGGCCGAACGCTTCGACCATGTTTACCAGGCCGAGGGGGTCGAACTGGTCAACCATGAGGCACGCAGCTACATGGAAACGACGCGGGAACGCTTTGACCTGATCTATCTGCCCAGCGTGGGCGGTTATCCGCAGATGATGCTGGAGCCCGGCAACATGATTCGCACCCTCGACGCCTTCCGGACGCTGCGTGACCGTCTGAGCGAACGGGGCGTGCTGGCAATCTGGTACCCCGCCGTACTCGACCCGCGCGGGATTCTCACCGAGCAGTACATCCGCACGCTGGAAGGCCCGCAGATCGGACTGCAGGTGCGCGCCTTCCGCAGTGGCGGCGACGTCCTGATCCTGGCCGCCGCGCGGCGTGACGCGCTGCCGACGATTGAGCAGGTGCAGGAAGCCTACCTGCTGGCAGCCGATACGGGGATGCTGGCGCCACCCGACTTCGGCGGAGTCCCCTTCGAAGTGAAAAAGACCTGGGACGACGCGGCGTTCCGGCCGATCCGCGACGATCAGCCCTTTCTCGCCGGCAACGTGCAGCACATCTTTTCCCTCCAGCAGGTCGGCAAGCTGTTCGCCCTGGTCGGCGCGCTGCTGGCGGCCTTTGCCGGGCTGCTCTACCTGCTGCTGAGGAAAAAGGCTGACCCCGGCATACCCGGCAGGCCGTTTCCGCAGGTGCTGCTGATCAGCGTGCTGGTGGGCGCCAACTTCCTGGTCATCGAGCACTACCTCATCCTGGCCCTGTTCGGCAAGCTCTACGTCTACCATGATGCGCTGGTACTGGGCGCGATCAGTTTCCTGATCGTTTCCGGCCTCGGCAGCACCTACATCACCGCACGCCGGCGGCCGGTCTTTCAGCTGGCCGGCGGCCTGTTCATCCTGGCGCTGTTGTTGAGTCATGCCAGCCTGTCCCCCTGGGCCAGCCTCGCCTTGCTCGCCCCGGTGGCCTTCGTGACCGGCAGCTTTTTCCCCGCCCTGTTCGAGGTGGCGGCGGAAAATCCGCTGGGTGTCTTCGCCGGGGATGCCATCGGCGCCGCGATCGGTTCGATGGCCTCGTTCTTTATCCCGATCGTGTTCGGCTTCGGCTGGTTTTTTGTCTTCGCCACCGCCATGTTCTGGGTCACGGCCGTCGCCACCTATGTGTTTTTTCGTGACCTGGCCGAATCCCGGCCGCCCCTCGGCGCAGATTCCCGGCTTTCGTGTCAGTGAACCGGCGGGCCTTGTACACGCGCCAGGCGCATCCGGAAAGCTTCGACCCGGGGTTGCGAGATGGCGGGTCGGCCGGCACGAGTAAGGTCAACGGGATGGCGCGGTCCGGGAATTCACCGTGACACCCGTCGGCCTTGTCTGGCCGCAGCGCGATGAACGGCGCCTGCTGGGACGCTTCTATCTCGCCGGCGGCATCGGCGAACTGTTTGATGTCATCTGGCCGTTCCAGTTCGCCTATCTGTTCATGGTGATGGAACGGCCGGAATGGGCGGTGATCCCCCTGCTGGTGGAGTCCGCGACGGCCCTGCTTGCGGAGATACCGACCGGGGCGTTCGCCGACCGCTTCGGCAGACGCCGCGCGGTCATTCTCGGCGATGTCCTGAGCGCGGCCGGCCTGCTGCTGGTGCCGCCTGCGGCTCAGCAGGCCGAAACGGTCCAGCTGATCGCAGTCTGTGCGAGCTTCGGGGTATGGGGCCTGGGGCAGGCGCTGGTGTCGGGCGCGGGTGAGGCGTGGGTGGTCGACAATCTCGCCGTGGCCGGTCGCAGGGATCTGATCGACAGTTATTTTGCCCGCATCAGCTCATTTGTTTCGCTGGGTGCGGTCGGCGCGGGGGCGCTGGCGATCCTGATCCTGCTGAGTGTCACGATCTCGCGGCCCTGGCTCGATGCCCTGTGGTACATTGCGGCCGCAGGGATGCTGGTCGCGGTGACAATAAAACTGAGCATCGCCGAGCACCGCCCGGCGCCGGACAGTCCCGCTGAGCGCGGCGCCCGACCGACGGTTCTTGTCACCATCCTGCTCGGGTTTCGCGCCATTCGGCGCGCGAGAACGCTGCTGTTTTTTGTGCTGGCACTCGTTATTGCCTCATTTCCGGAGTCTGCGGCGGATGATGCCTTCGATATGTCGCTCATCACCAAGGGGATGGATGCGCGGGGTCTGGCGCCCCTGGGGATAGTCGACAACATCATCGGCATGCTTGCCCCCCTGATCGGCATGGCCTTGTTGCGGCGCTTCGGCGCCACCCGCGTGCTGAGCCTGTTCCTGGTGATTCCGGCGCTCGCGGTGAGTACCCTGTTCATCGCGCCGGTTCTGGGGGTGCTGATTTTTCTTTACATTCTGTTCGACTTCGTCGACTGTGTCTGGGACCCGGTGGCCAATGCGCGTCTGCAGGCGATGGTCGCATCGGAGAGCCGCGCAACGGTTGCCTCAATCGTGAATCACCTCGGCGGTCTCATGGAACTGCTCGGCATTGCCGTGCTGGCGCTGCTGCTCGGTGAGCACAGCGAGCAGCTCAGTGAGCTGGTACCCGACCTGGTGGCGGCATTCTCGGGCGGGGCGAGCGGTGTCAGCGACGCACCGATGACCCGCGTTGGTCTGTCGGTGCCGGATCTCGCCATTGCGGTTTTCGTCTTCTCGCTGCTGCTGGCCCTGCCGTTTATCCTGCTCAGCGCGAGCGCTTCGCGCGGTCGGCCGCGGCCATGAGTGGCCCTGCGCAGGTGTGCCTGGCCGCCCGGCCCGGGTACTGGTCCAACGTGACAGTCGGAGTGGCATGCTATGCAGCCTGAGGAACGCTTCGAATTTCTGAAAACCGCCGATCTCAGGACGCCGGCCTTCGTGTTCGATGTCGGCGCCCTGCGAGCGGATGCGCAGCGGGCCCGCGAGGCGGTATGCGATGCCGATACGCAGCTGCTGTTCGCCATCAAATCCTATTCGGTGGCGGCGGGTCTGCAGCACATCGCGAGCGAGGTTGCGGGCTTTGCCACAAGCTCACTGTTCGAGGCCAGGCTCGCCCGCGAGATTCTCAAGCCGCAGCAGAGTGTGCATCTGACCACGCCCGGGCTGCGACCCGACGAGATCCTGCCAATCTGCGAGCTGGCCGATTACCTGAGCTTCAACTCCCTGACCCAGTGGCTGCGTTTCCGCGACGTGGCGGCAGGCCGGCTCAGTTGCGGTCTGCGCGTCAACCCCCAGCTGTCGCTGGTGAGCGATGTCCGTTACGATCCGTGCCGGCACAACTCCAAGCTCGGTGTGTCGCTCGATGAACTGCGCAGGCTGTTGCACGAGGCGCCCGAGCAGCTCGACGGGATACGCGGCATCCATGTGCACAGCAACTGTGACTCGGCAGACCTGACACCGCTGCTGATGACGGTGGAGCGCCTGCTGGAAGGTCTCGGGCCGCTGTTCGATCGGATCGAGTGGGTCAATCTGGGTGGCGGCTATCTGTTCCATGATCCGCTCAATACCGGGGCGCTGGCACAGGCCAAGGCCAGGCTGCAGGCCCGCGGTCGCTACCGCGTGTTCATGGAGCCCGGGGCCTCGATTGTCCGGCGTGCCGGGCAGATTGTCGCCTCGGTCGTCGACCTGTTCGCCAGTGGCGGCCGGCAGCTGGCGGTACTCGATACCAGCGTCAACCACATGCCCGAGGTGTTCGAGTACCAGTTCGAGCCCGATGTGGCGGGCGATTCGGCCAGCGCCGAATACGAGTACCTGCTGGCCGGCGCGTCCTGTGTGGCCGGCGACCTGTTTGGCAGCTACGGTTTCGTCGAGCCGCTGCGGGTCGGCACGCGCATCGTCTTTCCGGATATGGGGGCCTATGCCATGGTCAAGGCGAACATGTTCAATGGCATCAATCTCCCGACCATCTATGCGCTGGGTGAGGCGGGTGAACTGGCAGAGATCAAGCGTTTTGGTTATGCAGATTTCCTGACGCTCTGTGGTGCGTGAGATGTTGAGAATTTACGAAGAAGAACTGGAATTTCCCGCGATCGCCGGACATTGCGGACTGCTGCCCTATCTGGCCGGGATGGTGCGTCGGCACCTGAGGCCGGGGCTGCTGCCGGTGCGTTTCGTGATTACCGAGACGACGCCGACAAGCTACAAGTGTGAGCTGGGTGTGGTGTCGGGCCTGCTGGATGCGCAGCTCGAACACAGCTGCTCGATCTTTGACTACGCGCCGCGCGTGATCAATAACAGCGATGCGTTCAATGCCGTTCTGCTCGTCCCGACCGGGATAGGCAGCAGCATCGGCGGGCATGCCGGTGACGCCAACCCGGTGGCACGGCTGCTGGCCTCGGTCTGCGACACGCTGATTACCCATCCCAATGTGGTGAATGCCTCGGACGTCAATGACCTGCCCGAAAACGGGCTGTACGTGGAGGGCAGCGTGATCAGCCGCGTGATGATGGGCATCGCCGGCCTGCAGCCGGTGCGCGCCAATCGCGTGCTGGTCGTGATCGACGAGCATCAGGACAAGACATTCACCGATGTCGCGATAAACTCGGTGAGCGCTGCCCGCGCCTCCTATGGACTCAGCTGCCCGGCGGTGATCCGGCTCGATCCCCCGGTGTACATGAAATCGGTCTACGCCCCGTCAGGGCGCGCCGTCGGCACGGTGGAGCGACTGGAAGGCCTGATCGCGGTGCTCGAGGAATACCGGGGCCACTATGACGCCCTGGCGGTCTCCACCCAGATCGAGGTCCCCCGGCACTATCACATCGATTACTACACCGCCCGCGGCGACATGATCAATCCGTGGGGCGGGGTCGAGGCGATATTCACCCATGCCATCTCCTCGCTCTACGACATCCCGGCGGCACACGCGCCCATGCTGGAGTCACAGGACGTCGCCAACATCGAGCTCGGCCCGGTGGACCCGCGCATGGCCGCCGAGGAGATCTCCAATGGCTTCTTCATGTGCGTGCTGAAAGGGCTGCAGCGCAGCCCGCGGCTGGTCAAGGACGTGCGTGCCGGCGGCCGGCCCGGCGTGCTGACGGCCTCGGACATCGCCTGCCTGGTCATCCCGGACGGTTGTGTCGGGCTGCCGACCCTGGCGGCCCTGGAGCAGGGGATTCCGGTCATCGCCGTGGGTGAGAACAGGAACATCATGCGCAACGATCTTGCCCTGTTGCCGTGGCTGCCGGGTCAGTTGCACCGGGTGGAAAACTACTGGGAGGCGGCCGGTGTGATGTCGGCACTCAAGGGGGGCATCGCCCCGGGGTCGGTGCGCCGGCCCCTGGCGGATACCGTGCATGTCAGGCGCTCGAACCCCTGAGCCGGATGCGCGCTGCCCGCCGGGCTGCGTCGGTGGTGCCTTCAGTCCGGCCCGGTCATGGGTTTGTAGGGGGTCTCGGGATTACCCGTATAGATCTGGCGCGGGCGCGCGATCCGCGAATCGGGCGACTCGTTCTGTTCCCGCCAGTGGGCGATCCAGCCCGCCAGACGGCCGATGGCGAAGATGACGGTGAACATATTGGTGGGGATACCGATCGCGCGCAGGATGATGCCGCTGTAGAAGTCCACGTTCGGGTACAGCTTGCGTTCGACGAAGTAGCTGTCGCTGAGGGCGATGTCCTCGAGTTTGCGGGCGATGTTCAGCAGCGGGTCGTCCTGGCCCAGGAAGGCGAGCAGCCGCTCGGCGGTGCGCTGCAGAACCACGGCGCGCGGGTCATGGCTCTTGTAGACCCGGTGGCCGAACCCCATCAGGCGAACCTTGCTGGCCTTGTCTTTGGCCAGACGCAGGTACTCCTCGGGGGCCGTGCGCCCCTGGTGGATCTGCTCCAGCATATGCAGCACCTTGACATTGGCCCCTCCGTGCAGCGGCCCCCACAGGGCGCATACGCCGGCCGCACAGGAGGCGAACAGGTTGGCCTGGCTGGAACCCACCATGCGCACGGTTGAGGTGCTGCAGTTCTGTTCGTGGTCCGCGTGCAGGATCAGCACCAGGTTGAGCGCATCGCGCACCCGGTCATCGCACAGGTACTGGTCGTAGGGCTGCGAAAACATCATGTGCAGGAAATTCACGGCATAGCGCAGCTTGGGGTCGGGATAGATGTAGGGGAATCCCCGCGACCTGCGATAGGCGAATGCCGCGATGGTTCTGACCTTGCTGATCAGCCGGGCGGCAGCCGCCTCGAACTTGCCCGGTTCTTCCAGCTCGTAGAACTCCGGGTGGAAGCAGGACAGCGCATTGATCATGGCCGAGAGGATGGCCATCGGTGGCGCCGTGCGCGGGAAACCCTCGAAGTTGTGCTTCATGGCCTCGTCGATATTGGCGTTGCCGGTCAGCTCGGCACTGAAGCGCGCGTACTGTTCCGGGCTCGGCAGCGTACCGAAGATCAGCAGCCAGGCGACTTCCACGAAGTTGGGATGCTTCTCGAACTGCTCGATCGGTATGCCGCGGTAACGCAGGATCCCCCGTTCACCATCGATGTAGGTGATGGCGCTTTCGCAGCTGCCGGTGTTCCCGTAGCCGGGATCCAGGGTGATCAGCCCGGTCCGGTCGCGCAGCTTGCGAATGTCGATGCCCCGCTCGCCCTCCGTGCCCTGCACCAGGGGAAGCTCATAGTGACCGTCACCCACCACCAGCGTCGCTGTCTCATTCATTACCAGCACTCCTTTATCGAATCGCAACTCACCGGGGCAGACCCGCGCCGGGGGCACGCTGCCGGCCGCCTCGAATCCGGACTACCGACCCCTGTCACACCCGCTGCGCGTCACCGGGGTGCGCCTGCGCGAGTCCCATTTTCTCGATCGCGATCTCGCGCATGCGGAATTTCTGCAGTTTGCCGGTGACGGTCATCGGAAACTCATCGACAAACCAGATGTGTCTGGGAATCTTGAAGTGTGCGATCCTGCCCTTACAGAAATCACGGATCTCCTCCGCGCTCGCCGTTTCACCCGTGCGCAGATGGATCCAGGCCATGAGCTCTTCGCCGTAGAAGGCGTCGGGGATGCCGAACACGGCGATCTCGGCAACCTTGGGATGCGTGAAGATGAAGTCCTCGATCTCGCGCGGATAGATGTTCTCGCCGCCGCGAATGATCATCTCCTTCAGTCGTCCGGTCACCCTGACATAGCCGTCGGCATCCATGGTGCCGAGATCCCCGGAGGCCAGCCAGCCGTTGCGGTCGATGGCACTGGCGGTGGCCTCGGCATCGCCGTAATAGCCCTGCATGACGTGATAGCCGCGAAAACAGATCTCCCCGACCGCGCCGCGCGGCACGGTCATGCGGCTGGCAACATCCACGATCTTCACCTCCTGGTGCGGGAGGTTTGTGCCCACCGTGCCGATGCGGCGCTCCATGCCGTCGTCCCGGGATGTCAAATGGGTCAGGGGCGAGGCCTCGGTCTCACCGTAGCCGATCAGAATCTCGCGGCAGTGCATATCCTGCATCACGCGCTGCAAGAGCGCCGGCGGGCAGGGGGCGCCGGCCATGATGCCGGTGCGCAGGCTGGACAGGTCGAAGCTCGCGAACTGCGGATCTTCCAGTTCGGCGATGAACATCGTCGGGACCCCGTGGATGGCGGTGCAGCGCTCGGCCGCGACGGCCCTGAGGACGGCCTGCGCATCGAAATGCTCGCAGGGAATCACGATGCAGGCCCCGACCGAGAGACACAGCAGGTTCGCGAGCACCATCCCGAAGCAGTGATAAAAGGGCACCGACACGGCCAGCCGGTCGGCCTCGCCGAAGTGCATCGCGCGGGCGGAAAACCAGGCATTGTTGAGGATGTTGTGGTGTGTCAGCACCACGGCCTTGGGGAAGCCGGTCGTCCCGGAGGTGTATTGGATATTGATGGGGTCAT
>WOR8_10002228_pt1 | contig 19293 bp, 19 predicted proteins | sample DeeMarSeWOR38_10_FD_19890 | JGI IMG/M metagenome (IMG submission 19890)
AACATCACTTGGTGTCGAAAATGAGTAATCTCGAGGACTTAATTCAAAGGGTAATAAAACATACAAATTTATCTCGTGCAGATATTATAAAAATGATTGAGGAGAAAAAGAAGGAATTACTCTTTGTCAATGATATAGCAGCAATTCATATCATAGCTAAAGATTTGGATGTGCCTTTAAAAAAACCTGAACTAAAAAAATCTCCATCACTAACAATAAAAAAATTAAAGAGTATGGAAGCTGGCCTAACTGGTATTAATCTAACAGGGGTAGTGTTTCGTGTATATAACCCATTTGAATTTCAGCGAGAGGGCAATAAAGGAATATTTACACCAATCCTACTACATGATGGAACTGATATAATAAGAGTCCTATTGTGGGGGAATATGTCTCGTTACATTACAGATAAAAGACTAGAACGTGGAACAATGATTAATATCAAACAAGCTTATACAAAAATGGGAAGGACGGGAGAATTAGAAGTACATTTAAGCGATCGTGGATTACTCGAAATTGATACTGAAATTGACAGCTCAAAATTTCCAGACCCAGAGGATGAAATTGTTGAATTAGATACATTAGATGATGAAATGGGGGAAATAGATACACGAGGAACAATTTTTAAGATTGGAACACGGAGAGTTTTCAGTAGAAAAGATAATACCCAAGGATCAGTGACAAATATAACTTTAAAAGGAAAAATTAAGCTCATAAAAATGGTTTTTTGGGATAGTAGATCTGAAACACCATTTGATTTTTCAAGGGGAGATAAGGTACTTATTCAAGGAGTAAGAGTAAGAATCAATAGAGATGGTAATCCTGAACTTCATACTACTAGAACAACATCAATTACCAAGGAAGGAAAGGAAATTCTACCTGAAATTGATGATGAAAGATTAATTCAAGAAGATATTAATTACCAAACTCCAGTAATAAAAAAAATAAAAGAATTGAGTGAAAAAGATGAATTAATTACATTAATTTCCCGAAAAGGATCCATTGAAAAAGAAAAGGAATTTACACGAGCAGATGGTACCGATGGTTCCTTAAAGAGAGCTTTAATATTTGATGAAACAGGAATAATCCCTTTAGTGATTTGGGGAGACAAAATCGCATCATTCGATGCACTTGATGATGGTTCATTTGAAATTAAAGGTTTAAGGGTAATTATTTCCCGATATCAGAATCTAGAAGTCCATACTACTAGCTTTACTGAATTTATTCAATTGGAGACTTCCACAATAGGTGATGAACCTCCTCTGATAGATATTCAAGATTTATCGTCTCAAACCAATCTAGCAGCTGTTCAAGGAGTAGTAGTAGAAATAAGCGAGATAAGAGAGTTCAATCGTACTGATGGATCAACAGGAAAGGTAGCGTCAATGACGATTCAAGATAATAGTGGTGAGCTTCGTATTGTAGCATGGGATGAAAATGCAGAAAAATTAGAAACTATCAGAGAAAAAGATATGAAATATGTTAAAATCTTCTTTGGAAGGATAAGAGAACAAAATGAAGGAATAGAATTGCATTTAACACCCCTAAGCCATATTAGATCTTCTTCAAGAGTACCTGTTTCACTCCGTAGCATTGAACTCAATACTAAAGGAATAGAGGACTCTGAAACTAAAAAATCTGTCTTAGGAGAATTTAATTATAATAAAATCCAATTATCAGAACTACCTGAATCAGAGGATGGAACTCTAATAGAAGTTTTAGGTAAGATGGTACGTGTTTTTCAAACTAGTCCCTATTATTATTCATGTGGAGAATGTTGGAAGAAGGTTGAAAGCAAATCTGATGGTTGGTACTGCCCTCAACATGGTAATACTGAAGCACAATTACGTATGAGGTTAACAGGAATACTTGACGATGGTACTGGGATAATTCGTGTGACTTTTTTTGGAACTTCAGCTGAAATAATCACAGGAATGTCAAATAAAAGCATTAAAGTACTGTTAGAAAAAGGATCAACAGATGATCAAATCTTTGAAATGATCCAAAAAGAAGTAGAAGGAAAATCAGTTTTAATCCAAGGACGTGTTCAAGCCAAAACCCAAGAATATCTAGGAGAAACTATGAGTCAACAAGAATTATTTGTGAATCGAATAAATATACCTGATCCAAAGGTACTCGCTAAAGAATTGTTGATAGAGTTACAAAATACATAATTCACAGTTTAACGCAAAATAAATTATTAAAAAAGGTTATTTAATAAAAGAAAAACACTTTTTTGCAGGTAATAACACCATTAAAAAAAAGGGATGTAGTCTAGCTTGGTTTTACTTGAATTTTTCCAAAGTTCAAGGACTAAATGATTCCTGATTTGGGATCAGGCGATCGTGGGTTCAAATCCCGCCATCCCTATATTAATTTTTACTTCTAAATATTTTTAGTGATTACTTGAGATTATATTCATATAATATAGTAATAATCTCTGATAAAGGGGCTGTAGTTTTTATGGAAGCTCCAGAAAAATGAGTTCTACTGCAATTATAACCTTTATCTTTTAGTAAATCCATTAAATGAGTAATTGGCTGCAATCGCGTATTTATTTGATCTGTAATCTTAGGTATATCGAAGGACCATGGAATTGAAATTCGAATTTCTTCTTCAATTCTTTTAATCAGCTTTTTTAAGAGATATTGAGTTCCCAAGTTTGGTAAATGCGGATCATTTAGAATTTTAGTAATATAATTAACATCATGGAGCAATCCAAGATAAACTGGTCCTAAACTATAATTATCTGCTGAGTTACAGCCTGGACAGGCGTTAATTTTTCCGATAATTGAAGAATAGATTGTCTGACATTTTTTACATTGTATAATAAATCCTGTTTCAGCCAGAATCCTTTTAACTCCTCGATATCGAATAAAAAAGACACGAATAAAATGTCTATGATAGAAGGTTAAGATTGGGATTAATGTTTGATTGTGAATTAATGCTATACGTTGAATTCCTGCAATGAGAGCTCTAGCAGCAATCTCGTGAATGTTTCCTACCCGAGTGTCAAAACGACTTAATCCATATTTAGCATATAATGCTTTAGGATATATTCCAGCTAAATTAGCTAGATCAGTTGCAGTTAAAGCAATTAAACCCTTGAGATTTAATATTTTGATAGCATTTTGTACAAAAGGAATAGGACTTCCATATGGATCTATATCTATAAAATTAAAAATTTCATTTTTTTGATTTAAGTACTGGAGGAATTGATTTGCTTCCATATTAAATAATTGAATAGATTTTCGGGATTTTTGAGGTAACAGCGAAATGTTTTGTTGAAATATAGCAAGTGCTTTAGGATTTAAATCATTACGATAGAGATTTGAATTATTGATTTCTTGGGTATATCGACAACTACGAACTCCTATTCCACATAAAGGTTCACAAATTTTTATATTATCAATAGAGTGAATATCTTGGTGTGCACGAAGCATTAAAATAGATAAATCTCGATTTATTTCTTGGTAGGAATTGAAAAATGCTTCATCCGACTTGTTTGGACTGTTTGTTCTTATTGATGAGATTGGAACTAAATACTCTCTTCTCCCCTCTTCAATACGGATAAGTTCCATTTGATTCACCAATTTAAGAGTTTATTCTTTAACTAGAAATTCAGTCTGGTATAGTTCCTTAAGTATTTTCCTCCCTCGTATAGCCACAATATAGATTTCTGCACTTTGTTTACGGGAGGTTGGTGGTTTATAAATTGAAACATTTTCATAGTAAAGTTTTATTTTATCTAAAAGAACCTTTGTCAGTTCTCCTTGGAAAATTTTTGTAACAAACTTTTTTGCACAAAAAAAATTTGATATGCCTAAGGCAACCTCTGTTAACCAAATTTGACGTGCATGATCAGTTACCCAGCTCCCTGAAACATCAGGTGAACAATCAGCTAAGACAACAATCTCTTTTGTTTCTGGATTAAGATTAGATACTAGTAATTGTAATTCTTTAACTGTCGAGATTTTTGTAATATCACTTTTTATGATTCCTGTAATCCCAGGAAAAGGTTTTACACGAGCAAGATCAACAAGAAAAATAGATGCACACCCATTGGTTCTATCACGAGCAACTTGAGAAAATCCTCCTGGTGCCCCACATAAATCGATAATTATCTGATCTTTAGCAAATATCTTAAATTTCGAATCCAATTGTTGGAGTTTATAGACCGCACGACTTCGATATCCTTCTTTTTTCGCTTTTTTTGTAAAAATATCCCTCTTTTTTCTCACGGTATGTCTCACTCTATTTTATTATAGTTACAAAATTTACCGACGTCTTTTCGGCTTAAAATCCTTCGATTCCTGACCTGATTTAGGTTTTGAAATCATTTGAGGTCTAATTTTTGGTTTCTTAGCTTCTTTTATAATTTCCTTTTTTTGTTTCTCTAAAGCGGGTCGGATGATATTTTTAACAGTCTTTCCTATGTTAACAAGGAGTTGTTGCTTTGGTTCCTTATTTTCGATTAAGATTAAGCCCTTTGGATTCCACCATTGCCGTGAATAAGCTGAATCTTTTTTTATCTCATATTTATACTCCATTTTTTCTGCAGCGAGTTTTATTTCAAGAAGAGTAGGATTTTCTATTGCAATCGAAAGTGGGAGACGTCTTCCCTCTTTACGAGTGAGAGACTGGTCAAAATATTCGGGATATACAAAGTAATGAAAATTATCTCGTCTCAATAAAATATGAATCTCCTTTTATATTGTTTATTATTGATTAATTTCATTTAAAAATATCATTTATGGTTGATATATTTTTTTTTTCTCCTTCATAGAATAAAGAGGAATGTAAATCAATAAAATCTAATTTCAATAACATTAGGGATAAATTACTTATAACGGATTAGTGTGGAAAGATCACTCATTTCCAATTTACTAATGTCATACTTTTCATAGATTTTAGTATATTATCAGTTATTATATTTTGTTTGTATTAAATTATGATAAAATCGAGAATAATATATTTTATTAGGTCAGTGAAGATAATGACAGATGAAGAGACAAAGAATGTTCTCATGAGGAGTCCAATTACTGTCATATTAGGTCATGTGGATTCAGGAAAAACTAGTTTACTTGATAAAGTTCGTGGAACAGCTGTTCAGTCAAGAGAGTCGGGAGGAATAACCCAACATATTGGAGCTAGTTTTTTTCCAATTGAGACTGTTTATTCATTATGCAGCACCCTTATAAGTAAGAGCCATAAAAAATTACAGATCCCTGGAATTTTGATAATTGATACTCCTGGCCATTCTTCCTTTATGAATTTAAGGCAAAGAGGAGCTAGTGTAGCTAATTTTGCCATTTTAGTTATTGATGTAAGAAGAGGAATTCAACCTCAAACAGTAGAATCACTCCGTATTCTAGTGAGGCAAAAAGTGCCTTTTGTAATAGCTGCAAATAAAATTGACCGTTTATCTGGTTGGAAAAGTTATCCTAATGAGCTTCTTTCACGATCTATATCTAAACAATCTTCAATGGCTCAAGAAGCATTACAAAACGTGATATATGATATTATGGGGGAATTAAGTCATTTTAAACTTCAAGCTGAGAGATTTGATAAAATAAAATCATTTGCAAAACAGATTGCAGTAATTCCTACATCAGCAGTTACTGGGGAAGGCATTCCTGAACTCTTTTTAGTGCTTTCTACTTTAACTGAGCAATATTTAAAACAACAACTTCAATTACATCTTACAAAAGGAAAAGGTGTTGTTTTAGAAGTTAAGAAGGAAATAGGTCTGGGTACAACTTTAGATGTAATACTCTTTGACGGTATTATACATCAAAACTCTCAAATAGTAATTGCTGGAGCAAATGGTCCGATATCAACCTATATCAGAGCCATTCTTGTTCCTAAAGAGTTAGATGAAATTCGTGATCCAAGAAATAAATTTACTCATGTTGATCAAGCAGTAGCTGCTATTGGTGTCAAAATTGTAGCTCCAAATATAGATGAAGCAATTGCAGGATCATCCCTCTATGTTGTCGATGAAAATACTGAAGAAGAAGCTATTCAGCAGATAAATGATGAACTAGCCAGTATACTTATAGAAACCGATAAAGCAGGTGTTATTGTTAAAGCTGATACCCTTGGATCTCTAGAAGCATTAGTAAATTTTTTAAAGGATTCTAATATACAAATAAGATTTGCTTCAGTAGGTGACATTAACAAAAAAGATGTTTATCAGGCCTTATTGTCAAAAGAAAAAAAAGAAGATTATGGGATTATTCTTGGATTTCGTACTAAAGTTTTACAAGATGCAAGTGAAGAAGCAAAACGTATCAGTATTCCTATAATTCAAGACGATATTATTTATCGTTTAGGAGAAGAATATGATAATTTCCGATTAACTGTTCAAGAGCGTTTACAAAGAGATTCATTGAAGGACCTTAAACGTCCTGCTAAGGTCAAAGTTCTGCCTTATGTATTTCGTCAATCAAATCCTTGCATCATAGGAGTTGAGATCGCTTCAGGATTACTTACACCACAAATGCATTTAATCAACAGGGAAAACAAGAGAATTGGTTTGATACTACAAATACAGGACAAGGGAAAAAGTATACAAGAAGCAAAAGTTGGTGATCAAGTTGCAATAGGTATTAAAGGACCTACTGCAGGACGTCAAATAAAAGAGGGGGATGAACTTTGGATAGATGTTCCTGAATCTGACGCAAGAAGAATGATTGAAGATAAAATGATTTCAGGAACCGAAATGGATGCTTTGACTGAATTAATCGAAATAAAAAAGCGTACCGTCAACAAATATTGGGCAGTTTAGCAATATAATTCAAAAGAAGTATGAATTATTATTATGTGAAAAATCACTTGATCAGAGCAGAGTATACTTGTTTACAGATAAAGAGAAGCACCAGTCAAAAGTATAATAACTATTAAGAATCGTTAACTTAAACTCCTCTATGACGTTTATAAATGATTAACAGGTATAGTAAAAATAATTAGGATTGTTTACGTATATTAATTTGCTCAGTCTGTAAGTGATGAAAAAATGGTTCGTTTTCAATTAAATTTAGCCGATAGCAAACAAAGTTATAAGAAAGAAATTGATGCAGATAGTATGACTCGTCATCTAATTGGTAAAAAAATCGGTGACGAAATTGATGGAAGTTTAATAGGATTTGATGGCTATAAACTGAAGGTCACAGGAGGTTCAGACCAATCTGGATTTCCAATGGCTTCGGGGGTGGAAGGGGGTTCTCCAAAACGAATTCTAATAGGTCATCGAGCAGTTGGGTATAAACCCAAACGTAAAGGAAGAAGAAGACGAAAACGAGTTCGTGGAAGCCTGATTTCGGAAGATATCTACCAAATCAACTTAAAAATTATAGAAAAGACAAGTAAAGCAAAAGCTATTGAAGAGTTGCTTTAACTTATATTTGAGGTTTCTTATGCCAGCTAGAAAAAAGCGATCAACAACTAAGAAGAAAACAACTGCTGTTGAATCCATTAGTGCTGATAAAACAGAGAAAATTTCTGAAAAACCTGTTATTAATCAAGCAGAAGTTTCTATAGGTATGATAGGACATGTTGACCATGGAAAATCTACATTAACTCAAGCTTTAACAGGAAAGTTCCCTGATACTCACAGTGAAGAAATCCGTCGGGGAATTTCAATACGGCTTGGTTACGCTGAGTGTGAATTCCGAGAGTGTCCAAATTGTAAAAGTCCAGTAAAGTACACAACTGAAAAAATTTGTTCAGCATGTGGCAAAGAGACTATTTTATTACGTAGAGTAGCTTTTGTTGATGCACCAGGCCATGAAGTTCTAATGGCAACCATGTTATCAGGAGCAAGCATTATGGATGGAGCTCTTCTTGTAGTTGCTGCAAACGAAAGGGTTCCTATGCCTCAAACCCGAGAACATCTAGCTGCAATGGATATTATTGGAATGGAAAATGTAATAGTCTGTCAAAACAAAATCGAACTTGTTTCTGAAAAAGATGCTCTAAAAAATTATAAAGATCTCAAGTCATTTATAGCTAACACCTCTGCTAAAGAAAGTCCAATCATTCCGATTAGTGCAATACATAAATCAAATATTGACCTGTTGATTCAAAATATACAAGAGAAAATTCCTACTCCGAAACGAGATGGATCATTAGTCCCCCAGATGCTTGTAGCACGCTCTTTTGATATAAATAAGCCTGGTCAATCTCCAAGTGGATTGAAAGGTGGTGTTGTAGGAGGAAGTATAATACAAGGCAAATTTTCTGTCAATGATGAAGTTGAGATTCGCCCTGGGCATCGAAGGGGAAATAAATGGCATTTAATACAAACTAAAATTACTAGCCTTCGAAGTGGATTTGGAGAATTAGAAACAGCACTCCCCGGAGGATTAATTGGACTAGGAACGGTTTTAGATCCAGCACTAACTAAAAGCGATTCACTGGTTGGACAAGTGGTAGGATATCCAGATCAACTTCCTCCAATATGGGATACACTCGAATTTAATGCAACATTAATGGAGCGTGTAGTAGGGAGTGAGACACAGTCTATAGTTCAAAATATAGAACCAAATGAAAATTTAATGTTAAGTGTAGGAACAGCAAAAACGGTTGGTAAAGTCATAAAATCATCTAAAAAGGGTGTACATGTCGAATTACGTATTCCAGTCTGTTCGAATTTAGGTACACGAATCGCTATAAGTCGCATGATAGATAGACGATGGCGATTAATCGGTTGGGGATTAATAAATGGAGGCAAGGAATTACGGGTGAATTAATAAATTCCTCAAATAGAGAAGATTTCCTTCCTATATTTCTTGATACTAATTTCTTAATGGCATTGGGACAGTTCTCAAATTTCAATATTTCATCTGAATTAGATAGAGTTATTCCCAGATCTAGAAAATTAATAGTATTGGATCCAATTTTTCAAGAAATTCGGAAACTTTATGAAACTGGAAAACCGAAAACAAAAATTGAAGCAAAATTAGCATTAGATTTTGTAGAAAAGAATTGTATAATACGTTCATCCCCTTATAAACATAGAAACGTTGATTTTGTACTATTGTTCAATTCTAAAAAAGAAAATGGGATTATTGCAACTAATGATAATCGTTTGAAGAAGATGGCTAGAAATAAACAAATTAAAACACTTTATATCCGAAATAAACGAATATTAGAGCTTCGTTGAGTTATAGACAATGAAATTAAATCAAATTAAAATAATTCGCATCTAATAGGGTCATTATTAATTATTCAAAATGAATGAAACAAATTTAAATTCATTTAAAATCGGAAATATTAGAAGCAAAACATGCTTTTTTACCTAATAGATCAATCATCAACAGCTTTGAGTCTAAAGGATAAATATTAATAATGTAAAAGGTTATTTATTCGTATTACGAAGTCGGTAGGAATTTATGAAGGGTTTTAATTGAGATTAATACCATTTATTGCCGCTGTGGCTTAGTTGGTAGAGCGACAGACTTGTAAGATATTAAAACTTCTTGATATCCATGAGATCTGTTGGTCGGGGGTTCAAGTCCCCCCAGCGGCTTATTAATCTTGAATATAGGAAAAAATGAGATGAAAAGTATGAAAGATTCAAATTTAATTACTTCTTGGAATTATCTAGATAAAGGACATTGTGCATTTAAATCATCCTCCAGTGAGAAAATAATGAGATGTAATCATTTATTTACAGTTACTGGTGTTCATGCATTAAATGACTGTCCTCTTGTTCAGCCAAAATACATTTCATTCCAACAACAAGAAGGAATTGTTTATTTAATTGAAAAAAATCCTGATGCAGCACCTGCATCGATGTGGGGATTCACCGAACTTCCTATTGACCGGGAAAAAGCTAAAAAAGTTGTTGAAAAGGTTTTAAAGAATATTAATGAAGATTTGCATAATTCAATTTGGAGAAAATTTGAACAGCGGTTTGATGTTGCTAAAATAATTCAAACATCAAAGGAATTAGAGGAAGAAGAAGATTCCTAAAAAATTTATGAAATTATTCAAATTAAATGGATAACGGGCGTTATGATGAAACCTGACAAGAATGAGTTTTTCAATGAATTATTATAGTTACTCTGATACGCTCGTTATTTTTTATCTCTTAATACTAAAATTACTGTTTTCTAACCTTAAATTTACCTGATCAGTAATTTTAGTGCGAACAGGACAACTATTCTTAATTAAAAAGTTAAACAGGTTGAGATCGGATACCTTTAATTAAGACTAGGATGATGAACAATCACAAAACAACACAAGATCTTCAAATGGTACTAAATTTCCTATAAATTCCGAAATAAGTAAGATTTGTTCCTAAAGGGCTAATTATTCTATATTGTGAATATAAGGAACGATCTATCAAGATATCTTAATTTAGTATCATATGATATTTATTTAATTGAATATTTATAGCAAAAAAATCAGGAATGACTTTTTTATGAATGATCTAGCTTCTCTAGTTTGTAAACAAGTAATTTTAATACGTTCAGGAGGAGAATTAGGGGTAAAAAGTCGACGAACGCGTAAACGAATGGTTTCAAACCTCATAAAGACCTTGAAAGAATATAGTGGTTATAATCAAGGATTTAAGATTTTTGAATATCGAGATCGATTGATATTGGAGTTAGATGATAATACCTACATCAATGAATATGCAGAGTCGATTAGTAAAACTATCAGCGGAATTTCTTCTTTAAGTATCGCTTTTGTAGGATCTTCAAACGAAGAAGACCTCTTAAAGTTTGGTTTAACATTTTCTAAAAAAAATATTAATACAGAAGGGAGTTTTGCCGTACGTGTGAATAGGGAAGGTAAGCATCCATATAGTTCACTTGAAATCGCATCTAAATTAGGAGCATTGATTAAAGCGAAAATTTCTGATCTCAAAGTAGATCTAGATACCCCTGAAAATAAGATTTACCTGGATATTCGTGGAGATTATGTTTTTTATTATACAGATAAAATTGTAGGAATTGATGGGATTCCTACCAAATCTCAAGGTAAATCTGTAGCAATTATAAAACCAAACACGAGTTCTCTTTTTGCTGCTTGGTTGATGAAGAAGCGAGGAGTTGAAGTCATTCCAATATTCTTCAAGACTGATAAGAAAAATTATCTTGATTATATGCATCTAATTACAAAGGAATTTAGCCCTAATTCCTATCTTATTGATATCTCAGGGTTCCTAAATGAAAATCAATCAGAATTTGAACTCTGTTTAATATGTCAATTATATTGTGAAAAATATGCAGAAAAATTTGCGCAAAGAGAAAACCTTACTACAATTATCTCTCCAACATGCTTTAACTGTAAGAATGAAACAATGAATCTTAAGGCATTAACTTTTTTAGAGAAAAATCTTAATATATCAGTAATTCGACCAATTCAAATGCATTATTATGGGGATAGGTCTCTATTTCAAGGAATTGATGCATTAGCTTGTTGTACCTATAAAACTAAGATCGAAATCATTAAATCTAACGATAAAACGTACAATTTAAACATCAATTCCGATCTAGAATAATTATAGTTAAACTCCATTTATTTCATGATAATAGGACCATTAGGAGATGTTTCACTAAATATTAATCCTTGAAACCGATATAATTTAGTCTGATTGTCTCTCCAAGAATGAGGTGGAAGTCCTGCTTTTAAACAAACGTGATTTAAATATTGTATAAGATCCCATTTTTGTTCTACAGGTACTTGTGGTAATAATAAACCACGTTGGTATGCTGATCTCTGCGCAATTAAACCATGCTTACCAATTATAATATGATTCTTGTATTCATCTGAATGATCAACTTTGATTAGTTCTGGAATGGTAAGAATTGTCACTTCTATAGTTATATGCTTCATTTCGTCCATGGTTACAACAGGGAATCTTGGATCGTTAATAGCTGCATCGATTGCGCTACTAATAGTGGATTGAATAAGAGTACTGTTTGGGCTCTCTATACGGCCAATACAGCCACGAAGATCATGTTTCATGGAATTTTTAATTTTATGAAGAGTAACAAATACACCTGATTGGTCAAAGAGATCATTAGGAGCATCAGTAGGTACTGAAATGGTTATTTTTTTATTACTTTTTAGAAAGGTCTCTATTGCTGTTCTTGCAAGTTTGACCAAATATTTTCCAGAATAACTCATTAAATCAGCTCAATTTTTTATTCTAAAAAGCTTCTAATTGATTTCGTTATATATCTAATTTTGGAGATAAAAAATTTTTGTAGTATAATTTGAATGAACTCCGCAAAAGGGTTATTATCGAAACTCAAAAGTTTGACTCAAGGGGAGAATTTTTGAATTCTCTAGTGAAAATAGTTGTGAATAAAAGATGAGCAAGGAAAGAAGAGATATAAGCCAGAGGAAAATACGACGAATAAAACGAGCTCAAGAAGACACTGAAACTGAAGAATCCTCTCAATTGAGCAGTCGTATTGAAAAGATCCTTACTCCAAATACCAAATTATATTATTCCAAAGTAATATTCGGGATCGCATCTGGGTCTTTAACTGGAATAGGATTCGTGATATTTAGCATTCCACCTAACTTATGGCTGGTATTCTTGATCTCAGGCCTTGCCTTATGCTTAGGATTCGTTAGATTTTTTCTCAAGATAACACAAGAAGATATCGATCTAAAACGTTTATTATTTGCTGGAACTTTTACTTATGTTATATTATTTATTGTGCTTAGTTCATTAATTTGGATGATTATTGGTGGTTGATCTTAACTTAGGTTAACCAATCTTCTCCTGAAACAAAACTTCGACTCAATTGAGCACCAAGCAATTCAAGACCGTTGCCAGTCAATGCACTTACTGGAAGAAGAGGGATATCACCCATATCTTCAATCATTTGACCCGTTCTAAGTGCAAATTCACGTGTCAATCCATAGAGCTCTTCTATATCCTCAAAAGGGTTCTCCCTCCAGTTTAGGATTCGTTCAATTTCAGATTCTTTTAATAAATCACATTTTGTCATTACATGAATTATCGGAATATTCAGTCTTAATTGAACAGAAGTCGCCAAAAGGTTAATAGATAGAAATCCAGATATGTTTGAGACAAGAGCAGAATCAAAAAGAAAAGCTAGAAGGGTAGAATCTGTGGGAAAGCTTTGTGTTATTTTTATGCCTGAAAGACGATATGCAAAAAGCTCCATTTGCCCAGGTGTGTCAACAATTACGAGATCAGAGCTTTCACCTAAATCTATAATATCTTCTTTTATTTCAGTAATATAATCTGCAACTAGATCAGCAGCAGCAATCATGGCTCCATTTGGGCCTAATTGGTATTCATCTATAAGACGCTCATAATCAATATATTCTCGAATGTCAATATCTGCTTGATAAGGTATATGCTGAACTGCAGGGTCAAGATTTACTGACGTAACAGACGCACCCTTTGTAATTAAGAACCTCATTAATGATGAAGTAAGAGTAGTTTTTCCTGATCCAGCAGTTCCAACTAAATAACAAATATTTACCATTAATATTTCACTATATTGACAGGATTAAAGGAAATGAGAAAAATTGTATTGGAGAACCTAAAATTCCACGAGATTTTATTGTTAGACTAACTAAAACTTGTTGAGATCCAGTAGTATTAAAATATCCGATGATACCACCCTCAAATACTTTGGTTCCAATATAATCATAAACAATTGTCCATTGATAATGACCAGGAACATTCTGGATTTTTACATGAAAATAGTGTATATTATTCAAAAATCCGTTAGAGGTTACTTTAATCTGTATCGGAAAAAAATAAACAGAAGTATTGTCCCATTGGGTCCATGAATATTTGATAGTTAAAGTAGTAGGATTTAAATATGTGGAATATAGGAGATTATTCGATCTTGAAGTATCATTAATATTGTATAGACCAACTGAGGATTTTGAAGATAGGGCAGAAATAATATTTGACCCTAAAAAGGAAATAAGAATAATTCCAACAGTAATAATATAAATATACTTACGTTGGAATAATATTCGTAGATTAATCCTTGGAAAACTGGATAGGTCATTTTTGTTAATTTTGATATTGTTTTTAGAAGAGTTTTCAGTATTAGTGTCGTCTCCTGAAAAAAGTATAATTATAGCAAGTGCAAGAATTATTATCCGACCCGCAGTTGACTGTATTAAAATTAAAAACCAACCAATATGAGGAATTCTAAAAACCACAACACCTCTTATGTTCGATTCATAAACAATCCAGCTATCGGGGACAACATTATTGTCTCCATTCGTTTTATAGACATATTCTCCTTTAAATTCCCATTTGTCAATAACTCTATGAACAACAGGGATATCATTGGTATTATTAGATCGATGAAAGACAATAACATCTCCTACGCTAATATTTTCAGGAGAAACTTTTCTAATTAATAAAATATCACCACGAAATGGAATAATTGGACTATAATCATCATTCTGAAAGCCATTATAAATTGGTAACATACTCCCTGTAGTAACTGCAACTTGTGGATTAGTAGATCCAGCAAGATAAATGTTTAAACCTATTGAAATCCCAAGAGCCATTGCGGCTGCTATGACTAAAAGGGAAGCAATTTCAATTATACGTTTATATTTCGGATTAATAGGCAAAAATCATCACATGAAAGGATTTTTCTGAACAAATTTTAATGTAACATGGAAAAATCGTATTTTCCAATTCACATTCATACTATTTATATAAGATAAATAAGAAATTTCCTCATAGAGTAATCACTTAACTTTTAACATAAAGCAAAAATTGAATATATTGACGTCTATTGGAAAAGTCAAGATAGATTTTCTATATTTCTTAAGGAGCATTTCTTAAATGAAAATACCAGCCAAAATGCGTACTTTCTGCCGAAACTGTAACAAACATACCCCTCATAACGTTAAGATAGAAAAAGCAAAACAACGTGGAGGAGGAATGAATCAAGGTAGTCGAAGAGCAGAACGATGGACATCAAGAATTGGTAATCATGGACGTTATTCTAGAAGACCAATAGCTTCAAGAAATATGACAACTAAAACAACTAAAAAAGTAGACCTTCGGTTAACTTGTGGAGAGTGTGGGAAAAAATGGTCACGAAGTCGTCCCAGATCTAAACGTGTCGAGTTAATAAGACGGTAGCTTTAAGTAAGAGGAATTCAACCTAGGGATTGGAAGATGAATGAGAAAAAACCCTCAAACTTAAATGAAAATGATTCGGAACAGTCAGAGGATATTGATGATGAAATATCACAAGACCCGCAACAGATAAAAGATCGATTAGGACGAACAAAGAAGCGGATATTAATTGAACTATACCGTGATTCAGTGGGTTATAAAAGATTAAGTAAAATTATTGGTGTCGGATTAGACACCGTAAGAAGTCATATTAGAACAGGAAAATATAGTAGATCCCTACTAGAAATGGGATTAGTCGAAAGAGGTGAGAAAGGATGGCAATTAACACCTCTGGGACTTCAAGTCACCGAATTATTACAACAGGATGCAGAGTATAAAGCTTTCTTCTTTGATTGAAATTTATATTACATCAATCCTTAAAAAAGAAAATGAGTGATATGTTCAACTAGATTCTTAGTAATAATCTTGGGTGAATATACAATTTCTAATCAAAAAGCGGCTTAGGGTAGCTAGGTTATCCCGCGGGGCTCATAACGTGCCTATCAAAACGTGAGAGACCCCGAGATCGGACGGTTCAAATCCTCCAGCCGCTATCTAAGTTTTAATATTAATTGCTCAAATAAAATCCTTAGCATCAAGGATTAAGCTCAAAAACAGTCTTTGATAATGATGAAAATCATTCTTATTATTCCAATTTTATAGGTTTCAGAAACGAAATTTATAGTATTCATGAATAACTACATGTTCTTCCATGATAATCTTTTTTAAGAGAGGTTATACAAAATGTACACAGAAGAGGAACCGTGAGGTGCAAAAGTTATCAAGATCAAAAACTCCTTCTGATGGCAAAAAACCTAGTAAAAAATCATTCTGGTTTGAATTCGCGGATAAACAAGGAGTTAATCCACATAAATCTGCGTGGGCTGAATTTGATGCCAAGGAAAAAAAGAAGCAACAAGCATTTATTCGATATTGCTCTCAATGTGGAAATGGACTGGTAAAGGAGTCCCGATTTTGTGAACGTTGTGGATTTAGGATTAAAAGGGATTTGTGAAAAAAGAATAAAGTGATTACATACCTGAATCTCTTCGAAATTCGGGTTGTCCAACAGGTATTTCCCTTACAATTCGCTTGATATAATTTTTCTTATTCCGTTGACTTGGAATAAGCCCTTTACGGGTTCTAGCTTCTACTTTAGGGGTTTGATTTCGAACTTTACCTGCTTTAGTAAGAGAACCGTGACTTCCAGCCATTTATAATCTTCCTTTACATTAATAAACTTTAATAATACGATTTAAATAAAAGTTCAAAAGGTTTCTTTATGTAAATAGATTGATTGTTTTTTAAAGATGAACTATGTAAATTATTTTTCAAGTTTTCTTTGATTGAGCTTTTCTTGAGATGTGTCCCCACTAAGAATTGCTGAAATTAGTTTAAATAATCTTTTAAGTTGTTTATATGGTGAATGAGAATAAAGATGATTCCAAAATTCTGGAAGAACCGCCCGAGCCAATAATGATCCATAATTTTGAGCTAAACGTGAGCTATAAGATAGATTTGTAATCTTTCTAAATTCAGTAAATCCTATCAAATTAAGATACAGGGAAGCTAAAGAAAATACAAATTTTGAATTTAAAAAAGAAAGCTGTAATCCAATTGGACTCCAGCATAACCATTCAAAAACAGATTCGAGAATTTGATCTGAATGCATCTCATTTATGTGGTTCGACTCAGAAAAAAAACTTTCAATAAGAAAATCTATATTTCGATCCTTAAATGTTCTAGAGGTTAATTCGAGGGAATTCATAAGGAGCCGAGGTCTCATCTTCCTTTGAAATTCTAATTCTTGATCTATCCTCTCTCTTTTGATTTTTTGAAAGGGATTATTGTGATCAATCTCTTCACCCCAATAACTATTATATCTATTACTGGTTTTCGCAATTAAATCCTCAATATCTTTGTTTTTAATGCGGTATTCCTGTTCTGCTACCCAATGAAAAGAATTACCTCGACATGGATTAACCCAAACCAATAGATTATCTCGGTCTACCTTCCAAAATATTAAAGGGTAGGTTTGACAAGTTAGGGGTTTATAAGATGTATGGTGTAAGCTACATTTACCTTCTGGTGTTAAAAATGGGCATCCATCACCACGTTTAAGGAAAAATAGTGAGTTTTTACGTTGAAAGTATGGTAAGAGATATGAATATTTCTCACAAATATTGTTCTTCTCATCCTGAAATAATGGTAAGTCGTATTCGCTTGCACAGCATTTATAATGACAATTAAGGCAATAAAATCCAGTTAATTTTGAGAATCCTCTGATCATATAGTGATTTCTCCATTAATACCTTGTTTACTACAAGACAAGTTTAAATTAGAGGAAATACTAAAACCTCAAAAATATGTCACTAAAATATCTTAGCTATCTCTATAACAATAATTTTCAGTAGAACCTACAATTGTTAATTCAAAATCATTCATATTAAAAGTAAAGCATACTGATTGGGAAACATTTGATGATATAAAGGTTGAAAACTATGGATGATAAAGAGATAGCAAAATATATTGATCATACAAATTTAAAAGCAGATGCCACAGAAGAAGAAATTAAGAAGCTTTGTGAAGAAGCAAAGAATTTTGGATTTGCTTCAGTATGTATAAACCCTACGAACGTTGCCCATGCTGCAGAAATTCTGAAAGAGTCAGAAATAAAGGTTTGTACTGTAATAGGTTTTCCTTTAGGAGCGACTACATCAAAAGTAAAAGCTTTTGAAACACGAAACGCAATTGCGAATGGTGCGCAAGAGGTAGATATGGTAATAAATATTGGAGCCCTTAAATCAGGAAACAATTATCTCGTGGAAAAAGATATTGAAGCAGTGGTTAATGCAGCTAAAGGTAATATTATTGTTAAAGTGATTCTTGAAACAGCTTTGTTAACTAAAGATCAGATTATAAAGGCTAGCTTGCTTGCAAAGTCAGCTGGGGCAAATTTTATTAAAACTTCTACTGGATTTAGTACTGCTGGTGCTTTAATTGAAGATATAGAATTAATGCGCAAAACAGTTGGTTTCGACATGGGTATTAAAGCTGCAGGGGGAATACGAACACGTAAAGCTGCTGAAGAAATGATCAAAGCTGGTGCTACAAGAATCGGAGCTTCAGCATCTTTAGCTATTATAAGAGGTATATCTGAGGATAAAAGAAAATATTAGATGAATTTAAATAACAATCTAGCACCTTCATTGTAAATTTTCCAAACTTAAGTATGTATTGAGCATAATTCCAAGAAATATATAGATCTATTAGAGGGAAAATTAGAGGAGATTATTTAGCATTAAAAATAAGAAGGATTTTAGCCATCATTATGAAAAGTCCTTAGGTAAACCAATTTGTTTAATTAAAAGATTACTTAATTTGTCTGATCTAGGTCGTGATTCGATTAAAAAGTCTTCTAAGTTAATTTCAACCTGTTTAAGATGAATTCGTTCATCAGGGAGTAAATTATTTTTAAAAATATGATATTCAAAATATTTACAAAGCAGTTGAGGAGCTCGTGCCATCCAGTGAATTTCTTCTTCCGAAAGTTCTCTAATTCTAAATACAGTTTGATTTATTCGTGGGTCGAAAATATCAGTATTATTATGTATGATTGCCGTTAAATAACTCCTTCCCTTTGTAATTTCATCCTCTTCCATCCAAATATCAGATCCTAAGGCCCACATTTCATAATCAATCCCCCATATCTGTGTCGCTTTCTTTTCATTATTAGTTGTAACAAGATAATTTCCTACATTCCGATCTGGATCATTTAGCCAGATATCAAATGGTAATAAATAGTACCCATCATCTAATCCTTGAATTTCTTCAAAGGCTTCATCAATACCTTTTGCTATAGAATCTATGTACTGGTCCAAATTAACACTGTTTGGAACTTTCTCAATAAGAAGCGCTAATGGACTTGAAGAAGTCCTATCATTAGACTTTTCGCTTAAAATTTTCTCAAATTGTGAAGAAGTTTCAAGTGTATAGGGATCACGTTCTGAATATTGGTAATACTCGTCAGCTGTTTCAGGAGCTCCTTCATCATCAAAAATTACTACATCTTCTAAAGGGAGAGAAGTTTGAGGGGAAAGATTAAAGTCCGATACCACCTGAGAGGTAATGATGAT
>WOR8_10002231_pt1 | contig 19283 bp, 15 predicted proteins | sample DeeMarSeWOR38_10_FD_19890 | JGI IMG/M metagenome (IMG submission 19890)
GCTGCATTGCGGTATTTGCCGATGGTAATTATGTAAAACCCGTCGACATATTGCATGATTTCTTGTGCGGATTTGAGCAGCATATCGCCTTCCTCTTCCTCCTCGATACGCACGATATATTCGTAAGGAATGCCCATGAATTTCATTAATGAGAAAGCTCGTTTCTTGGTGTAAAGGAAAGACAGCCCAGCAACGATCTTTGCACCTTTGTACCGAAAACGGAATTCCCTAAAGATCTCTACCGCGCGTTCCGGCGCGAATATCGGCTGTGTGAAGAAGACTTCAGCGCCGGCGCGATATTTTGCCGCTGCCTTAACAAATTCACCCTGGATATTAGGCACATTCGGGTTGAAACTCGTACAGAGACAAAAATCGATATTCTCTATGCTCTTACGCGACGATGTCTGGCCCTGCCTCAGATTCTTTGCGATGGAGAGCAATTGAGGACTGTCCAACTCAAATGCACTACGCCCTTCAGACGGTGAATCACCAGTCACACAGAGGATATTATCGATACCCAATGCCTTGGCGCCCAGCAACCTGCTTTCGTAACCGAGCAATGTCAGGTGCCGGGCAGCAAAATGAGGTATCGTCTCGAGATCGAGCTTCTCCTGGATAATGTGTGCAAATGCCAGTGAATCAGGACGCAATCGCCCCAGAGGATTCGATGGCAAATTAACCGCATCGATCAAAGGCTGTGCAGGTTTTATTTCACTTAAGAGCTCATCGACTTGGGTCGACACAGGTAATAATATTTCAAGGGTTATTATCTTCTTCTGGATTAGCTTATCGCGTAACATGATCCTGGCTTTCCACCAGTTTCAATCCATCAAATACATTGCGTGCCGCACCAAAGGCACCGATTCTCTGGGCATAGTCACTGCTCACGTTCGGACCGCCAATAATGACCCTCACATCCAGTTCAGCGCTCTTCAATGCTTTGATCACAGCTTCCATTTCTGGCATGGTCGTGGTCAAAAGGGCGCTGAGACCTAGAAATTGCGGTTTGTGTTTGCGTACGGCATTCACGATTGTGGTAGCTGGGACATCTTTACCTAAATCAATGACTTCATATCCGGCCGACTCGAAGATCATGGCGGCAAGGTTCTTGCCTATATCGTGAATGTCGCCTTTGACTGTTGCGACCACGATCTTACCGCTTCTTGTCACCATCGGCATCTTTGATTTCATCAAGTCCAGTATCGATTGCGCAACTTCGGCCGCTTTCAGAAGGTCAGGAATATAGAATCTACCCTCTTCATAGAATCTCCCCACTTGTTCAAGCGCCCTAGCCAGATACTTCTTGGTCAATTCCTCAACACCGATTCCCTTATCCATCAATTCCTTCGCGCACGCCAAACCTTCGTCCGTGACACCGTGCACGATCGCACTCACGAGATCACGCACTGGTTCCTGTCCACGCTCTCTTGCCCGAAATCGCTCAATGAATTGTCCCAGCTCTTGTTGCCTAAATAGAACATTAGATGCTCTGATCTTACCCATCACATCATCATCAAGAGGATTTAGAATAAGAAATGTCACGTGATTCTTGACCGCGGCCGCGGTCAGTGCCGCGTTCAATTGAGTGCGGTCAGGCATGCCATACGATACATTGGAAATGCCAAGAATCGTCTTCAGTCCCATACGCTGCAAATCTGACAGCGTTTCCATGGTGCTACGGATCTGACTTTGCTCTGTCGCGACTGGAAAGACTAATGGGTCAAAGATCAGATCATCGACCGGGAATTTCAATCGTTTCGCGACAGCCAAGGCGAGCTTGGCGTTTTGCATACGCTCACGCTTGTCCTTTGGTATTTTCTTGCCGATCAACGAAACGACGGCTTTGAACCCATAACGCCGGACCATGGGCAGCCACTTGGTGAGAGCATCGCGCCGTGCCGGCACTGAATTGTACACTCCAATGCCCGGATAGAAACGTAGCACAGCCTGGGCAGCCTTGAAGTCCTGCGTGTCAACAAACAATGGGAGGCTGGAATTTCTGATCACCTCATGGACCGCCTTAATCAGTGTATCACTTTCGTCGAGCACATCCACAAATGCATTAACGTCAAGAGCATCTGCGCCAGCCCTTTCCTGCGCGCATGCTTCTGCTCCGTACACCCGGTAATCGCCCTGTTTCAGACCCATACGCAATTTCTTACGCCCGGATGGGTTCAAACGCTCGCCGACAACAAGTGTCTTATCAGCTGGGAGATTTACAGCCCGAGTAGAACTGGTCAGGTAAAATGCTTTTTGCGCTTTCCTGGGTATCGGCTTTCGCTTTGTTTTTACAAGCAATCTTATATATGCTGGAGTCGTGCCGCAGCAACCACCAATCATATTCGCACCGGTACGTACAAAATCGCTGAAAAAACCAGCTAGTTCCGCTTCGGAGAGCGTATTATGTACGACACCATGCTCGATCGTCACGTGACCAGCATTGGGCTTGGCAATGAGGGGAATCTGTACAACCGACGCCATCCTGCGCAGAACTTCGTCAACTGTCTCAGGTGCTGTGCAATTCACACCAACGCCTTGCGCACTCAATTCCTTGAAAGTAATGGCAACCGCCTCGGGCGTGTCGCCCATGACCGTCCGGCCGTTGTCCTGAAACGACAAACAAATGAAAATGTCCGTCGCATACTCCCTTGCTGCCAGGAAGGCCGCCTTTGCTTCAATGAGCGATGTAAATGTCTCCAAAAAGAATTTTCTTAGGCCCGCGCGCTTGAAGTCCTTGAATATCTCCCGGTAGTCCTCTACTGCTTCTTCGAAAGCCTTATTACCGTAAGGGTTGATCAGATCTTCAATCGGCCCGACGTCGCCCAAAACTATGCTATCCTTTGCTGCCTGCTTAGCTATTGCCACACCACTGCGGATCACCTTGTGGAGCATCGCACTGCCAAAATTATTTCTGTTCGCGCCGAATGTGTTGGTGAGAATAATGTCAGAGCCTGCTCTTACATATTCATTATGTAGCTTGCCTACCCGGTCCTTATCTCTGATGTTTAGAACGCTCGGTGATTCACCAGGCGCGAGACCCTTGCCCAGAAGATTCGTACCTGTAGCACCATCAAGTATTACCACTCGTTTTTTCAGCAATTTCTGTAATTTAGTCACGTTCTATTCTATCCCCTCAATTTGTTGAGTCAATAGAGAAAAGATTGAGATCGTCTGTGGCCGGGGTTATCTAATCAAAGACTTTTTTGTTAACCGGTCTTTCTTTCTTTACTACGCCCAGTTTGTAGTCCGCAAAATGTGAGCCGGGTTGAATGTATACGTACAGCATTTCCTGCCGGGCAGCGGTTGTCTCTGGCGGCAGGATCTTCGCTTCCATTGTATATGTACCGGAAGCGAGATTTGCGAAACGGAAATGACCATCCTGGCCACTCGTCGTTTGATATCCGTTGAGCGCAAGAACAACATTTGGCACCCCTGCTTCGCCTTGATCCATCTGTCCGTTACCATTCGTGTCGAAGTATACCATACCGCTGACCGAACCCAGAATTTCAAGGGGAAAATCGATCTTTGCCTGAGAAAAAGCCCTCGTGTCAATCATTTGAGTGCGTCGCGCAGTGCCAATCTCTGCGGGCATACAACCGAGATTCAAATCCAAGGTATGTTTCCCTGTCTTCACGAACGTAAACATGTAGTTGCCTCTGTCATCTGTCGTTATCTTGTTGCGCCCATCCAGGACGACACTAACATCCGGCACTGGTCGGTCACCCACGTCAAAGAAACCATTGCTATTCACGTCCATGAAGACACGGCCGGAAACAAAACTCATCCCCATCTGTTCAAAATCAAATGATTTTGAAATGCTTAACGATACAAAATGATCGCTCGCCCCGCCGTGACGCACATATTCATATGTCATATTGAGATAGAGATCCCTAAAGAAGCGGGAGGACAATTCAAAACCTGTTGTGTGGCTGACATAATCAGCACGTGTCGAATAGTTCATGAATCCCTTGAACCTCACGTACCGAGGGAACGGAAACATAACACCAAATTGCCAAACGTCGATATCGCGCCGCTGAAAACTGGACCACATCTGGCAATTCAAGATCCGCTGAGCGACCTTTAGGCCAAAGGCGTGTCCATCCCTCGACCATTCGTAATTGGAGGATGCAGAAAAATCGCGGTAATACCATTCTGCATCAATTACTTGACTAATAAGTTCCCTGGAAAATGCAATGCCGTAAGTGACAGCTGGATAACGTGGACGGGTAATCCTGGTATTGAGTGCCAGACGGGAATCGTATAACGATGCATAAGACAGGTCCTGGCTGAAATCAAGCCATTCGACCGGTCTCTGGTAAGACGTCAGCCGGAACCACGTGCCACGGCGTACCTTGATACTGGACAGTGCAACGTAGTTGTTTGACATCGTAGTAAAATGGCAATGACCACCATATTTCTGAGTAGTGTAGCGTGCATTCAATGCATAACTCGCACCAAAACCCTGCTCAGAATAGCTCGCCCATAACTGTGATGCCAGCGCGAGCCGGTTGCCAAATACTATTTCTGAATTAACACCTGCTGAATTATTATGCCTGACCCGATTCGGACTTGGACTGTCGCTTCTCCGTATCAAGAAAAATTCAAGCGGCACACGATATGATACTTGCCGGTGTAATCTTGCACCGATAGTATATTTATTATCGTTAAAGGTTATCGGTAATGCTGACTTAGGATCACGTTCTCGCCCAAGAAAAACATCGGCCCCACGGCTCGTCAATGTCACACCCCAAAGATGCAAGTTCGTACTTACGGGAGCCAGTACATGATAAGAATTCTCACCTAACCCCAGCCGATAATGGCCTAATACTGAATCTATTTGCACGCTAATGCTCTTCAATCCAAATTGATCCTGCCTTTTTTCCAAAGCCAAACGGAAATCATAGCGGCGTAGAGCATAATTCACATAGAAATCACTCACTCCATATACCCCCACCTGTTGGTAAGTATGGAAAGAAGCGTTCACACGCCCGTTTGCCGAAAGGATCAAGAAGAGCATCACAATATTCACTTAGTAAACCTCTTTTCACCCATTATCAACTCGATCGCGCCATAGTCGAAAACAACCTTGGCGATATAAGATCCCCTCTCAAGAACGCTCTTAATAGGGATACTGATCCTTCGTTGTTTCCTCGGCATGACAATGAATTCGCGTAAGGAATCACGCTGTATGATCTTGGTGTCATAAGTTGTGACGATCACCTCGCCAGTGACCCGCAGGTGAACATTACCAGTATTCGTCAGAACCACCCCCAACGAATCGCCGCGTACGAAGAAACTATCGAACGAAGCGCTCTTTGCCGCATGCTCGGGGATCGCGTAGTAAACCGGAACCCCAATCTCACCGGCAACGCTAATGGCCGCAGAATACCGGGTAGGTATAGGTTGGGATTTGAAAAGTAGCATGCCGTAGTATTCTGGGATCTCTGAAGCGGGGGATAATTGAGAAGTCACCCTCACCGCTTCGACATCCTTTGGCGGGATAACAAATTCCTCGGGATTGACGGTTGCGCGCGGTCCGAGAGAATTCGCAAAATGGCCGGGAACATAAAAAGCGACCTTGCCAGACTCATCGACGTCAAAATCCTCGAACTCAACCTTGATCCTAAGGGAATCGTCAGTAAAGTTCTGTACTTCGAAGATCTCGGTTACGGCTTCAGCACCAAGCACCACTTTTTCAACCTTTGCCGGGCCGACCGTGAAACCGAGATAACTGATCAATATTAGATAAGATATTATCATAGGCCAAATACCCTGTAATACAAAATTACCGACTGATCGCCAGCTCCATCATCAGCCTCAGCTTTGAAAATGTAATCCTGGGGTCGCTCGAATCTCTGCAGACCGGGTCCACTCAATTCAAAATGCTCGATGTCCTGGTATAAGACACTATATGCGCGCCAGTTGCCGCCTGGTGGATCAACGCCGGCAGGCGGCAATGGTTCTCCCTGGGGTGCAAAATACAACTGATCCAGAGTCACGGAACTCGAGAAGTCACCACTGCCCCGTGTTGCTACATATACGTCAGATATATCATGGCTCGGACCGATCCGCTGATAGCCAATTGTCATTCTGATCCCACCTGGATTGAACGATGACGCCTGGGTGGGATGGTAATATGTCGGAAAGACACTCGGCGGGTAGATCACCTGATACAGGTCAAACTCGATGTCTGAATCAATGGCAATGATGATGCGCGTCCTCGATTGAAGAAGAGAGGCCGACAGGAAAAGCAAGAAAAAGATCAACCTGCCCATCGGCCTCACCCCCTATATACCCCTACTGGGCATAAACGCGATAATAGATGATAACCGTCTCACCCGCAGCGGGAGTCGGTGCATCGTCCACTTCGGCCTGGAAAACATAATCCTGGCTTTCATCCTGCCAACCAGTAGTATTCAGTCCATTTGCGATCTCAGTATACGTGGTCGTGAACGACACCCAGTTTCCACCAGGCGGGTCAACACCGTTCACAGGATTCGCTTCTCCATTCGGTGCGTAGTACAGCTGATCGAGCAATATCGAAGCACTGAAATCAGCACTACCACTTGTCTCAAGATGCCAGGTCATGGCTTGAGAATTCGAGAAGACCTGAACATCAACGCCATCCGCATTAGAGCCGCCAACCAGCGTTGGGTCATAATAGCCGGGGAAAACCGCGGGTGGAAATGTAACGCCCGGATCACCGAGGTCAAATTCAGTGTTGCCGTTCACATACAACCCGATCCGCGCCGGTACGCGAACCGTAACCAGGAGAGTGTCAACAAGCGTATCACCCGGAGCAAAACCCATTATGCGATCACCAGGACCACCCCGGATGACCGCGGCCAGCGCTATCGCCGGCACTATGAGCAGGAGCATTGTCCACTTTAGCTTCACGTTGCCTCCTTTTTCTTTTTTCTCTCTGCTATTAACTCAGTCATGCCAACCATTTCAATGTACTACTCGACATAGACTTAAGTCTAGTAGATTTTACATGAGATTTTCTATTTGTCAAGAGTCTTCATTGATGTTAACATAACTGCGCCCTGACCGGCATGCCAGTATGTGCACGTAAGGTATCGCGCGCACTACCCTGATTGGAGGCAATCTCGTAGTAACCAATACTCCCTTTCAAACATACCAGACCACTTGTCCCAGCCGCACTATATGATTCACCGATGCCAATAGCTACGCCTGCAGCTTGAATCGATGTGATGCATGCGTCGTTTGTAATGTTTGTTATGCAATTGCCAAAATGGTCTATATATGCGATTTCGCCCTGAATATGATCAGCACTCTTTTTCGGCTTCCTTATTTCGAAACGTACGAAGTCTTTCCGCTTTTTGCCCAATACGCATGGCTTTTCGCCGGACGCAAGATACGCCGCAGCTGGACCGAATATATCGCGGGCGTGAAAAGTATGACTCACCCCACCCTCGACGTCAATTTCATAAACCTTTGCGCCAGCGCGGTCAATATAGGAAAAAATACCATTATCAGGTCCAACAAAGAGGTATCTATGAGCGTCAATGATGATCGGTTTTCGGTCACCACCTACTCCTGGATCAACAACAGCCAAATGCACTGTACCTTCAGGGAAGTTACGACATACTGCTGATAATAAGAAAGCCGCACTGCGAATGTCAAAACGCGCAACATTGTGGGAAATATCTACGATCTGGATATCGCCTGCTCTTTTGAGGATCTCCCCCTTCACTGCGGCAACAAACCAGTCGTCGTTGCCAAAATCAGAAAGGAAAGTAATAATTCTCATGTCCGGAGACGAAATCACTCCGCTGGAATGTCTCTTCAATCCATTTGTACCAAGGTTTAGGAAGGAACTTGCTTGCCTGCAAGCCCTGATGTGCCACTTGCTTCGCAATTTGCGATTCAGACAGAATGCGGAAGTCTTTCCTTATCAACATAATAACGATCAACAGAACAAAGCAAATCACCAGACCCTTAGCCAGCCCCAACACGCCGCCCAGTATCCTATCGATGATGCCCAGCGGTGTGATGTGCACGACCCTGGAAATAATCCTGCCGGCTATTGAAACGACAAGAAAAACAACAATGAATATCAAAATGAAGGCAAGAATCTGCGGAATTCTTACTGTCGCGCTGTAGCTTACTGCGAAAATATAGCCAAAAAAAAGTCCGGCAATATCAAAGGCACTTCTGATGAGACCGGTGGCTATGCCGTGAATGATCAAACCGGCTACGATGACAATTATCAGAATGTCGATCAACGCCATTGTTGTATTATAGATGTATTGATATTCAAGTCAACAAATAGGTAATGGGTATAACGAATAAGAGAGGATTTGCCGGGACAGACAATTCCACGTTTCACAGGCATACTTCTCGACAAGCTCGAAGTCTATGTATATGTTAGCGTTCGAGCGGAGCCCTGGGTAATGCACAGGGCGGAATCGAGAACCAGAATTGAAATTTCAAGCACCAAATCGCAAGGGCGAATTCTCCAATAAATCACTCGAGCCACTCGATACCTTCTACCTTTATCTCCTCGGGCTTCACGTCTCCCACGATCAGTAGGTAAAATCGGTCAGGATGAAGGTACTTAATTGCCGCATTTTTCAGGTCATCAACAGTCAGGGCATTTATGTGATCTTCAAAGCGCTCAAGATAATCGAGGCCATAGCCCGCAATTTCGATCTGAGCAACGATATCAGCCATCTCACTGTACGTATCGTAGGCCAGCGGTAGGTATCCGGTATAGAACTTCTTTGCCCAATCCAACTCATCAGGCGTTATCTCTCTACGTATTTCTTTGATCTCATGCAGCAACGACTGGACTGCCTCATCAACCATGTCCTTTTTTGTCTGGACTTCGGCGGCGAAGAAGCCGCCATTCTTAAAACGCTGGAAATAGGAATACGCGATATAAGCTAACCCTTTCTCTTCTCTTATCGCGCCGGAGATGCGTGAAGTCAACCCGCCTCCACCCAGAATGTAGTTCATTACCCGCACAGAATGCCAGTCCAACGCACCGTAGTTAGGCCCCATATTGCCCAGCAGTATGTAAGCCTGCGAAATATCCATCGGTATTATGCGCCCAACTGGATGCTCGTTCGCCACTGGTTCAGTGACAGCCAAAGACGGAAGATCAACCCTCTGCCATTGACCTAGCGTTTGGTTGAGCACTGCAATAAGCGAATCCCGGGAAAAATCACCGACGCATACCAGGAAAGCATTATTCGGATGATAGTATGTTGCATGAAAATCACGCACATCTGTATTATTTACACTGGATACTGAACCTTCCAGCCCGACCGGGAAGTGGCCCAGCGGGTGATCGCGGAAAACCAATCCGCGAAATCCCTTCTCACTGACACTGAACGGATCATCAGATTGTGCCCTTATCAGAGACACTGTTTCTCTTTTCAGCCGGAATAGCTCAAGTGTATCAAAGGAGGGATTTTGCAGACATTCACTCATGAGATCAACGATCCTTGCAAGATCTTTGCTCAAGACCTTACCACTCATCCCGCAGTAATCCTCGGATGAGAATGGCGTCAGCACACCACCAACTGACTCAATCGACATCACAATTTTATCATAAGAAGAACGCGCTGTGCCGCGGATCAGCATTTTGCTCACGAGGTTTGCCAACCCCTCCTTGCCTGGTGGATCCAAAATACTACCGGCACGAACGTATACCTTGAACTCAACAACCGGGATCTTATGGGCCTCAACAGCCAGTACAACCAAACCATTCTCAAGTGTATCACGCTCGATATTTGTGGCAAAACCAAAAAGAAAGGATATCAGTAACAATATCAGCACTCTCATTCTGCCTCCGCGGGAACCAAATAGCCTACTGTACGATTATCTTGAGTGAAGTATTTGTTAGCCACTGCCATTATTTGTTCTTTGCTGACCTCTTGAATTTCAATGGGGTAGTTATTGATCTGCTGCCAGCTACGGCCTGCAGTTTCCAGCTGTCCGATATAGTAGCCGATTCTTTCTGGCGAATCCTGCCTGTACACTGCCTGCGCCAGAGCTTGATTCTTCGCTTTATCAAGCTCACTATCACTCACCATCACCTGCTTGAGCTGATCGAGCTCACGGTAAATTTCATTTTCCAGTACCTCGACATCAACACCTGTCTGTGGAATTGCAACGAGTGTAAAACCACCACCATACTTGAGATTCTGGTGATACGTGCTGACCTCAACTGCGATACCCTTTGTCCGTACCAGATGCTGTTCAAAACGCGAGCTGTAACCGGAGGAAAGTATCATTGAAATAACATCCAGAGCAAACATATCCTCGTGATCAGAAGGCACCGTATGGTAGAAGATCCCGAGGGCAGGCTGGTTCACCTGCTTTCTCAGCATGAACCGCCGCTCACCACGTTGCTCAGGTTCGCGATACTCTGCATCTTCCACCGCGGTACCCCTTATTTTACCGTAATGCTTCTTAACCAAACGCAATGCCTCATCTGGTTTCACATCACCGGCCAGAACGATTACGGCATTGGTCGGGTTGTAGTTCTTACGGTACCAATCATAGACATCATCACGCATCATTCGTTCGATATCCGACATGAAACCGATGATCGGATTACGGTATGGATGGTACGAATAGCTGACCAGATCAAGCTGTTCGAAGAGGCTGCTATAGGGATCGTTTTCTCTCAGCCGCCGCTCTTCCATGACCACGGACTTCTCCGGGATGAACTCGTCGGGCGATATCAGCAGATGCTGCATCCGATCCGCCTCTAGTTCGAGTTCGATCTCGTAACGGTCGCTGCGCAGGTTTGCATAGTAAACGGTCCTATCCACTGAAGTATAAGCGTTCTCATAGCCACCGGCTTCCTCGATGATCCTGTTGTATTCTTTGGGCCCGTATTTCTTTGTGCCCTTGAACGCCATGTGCTCGAGGAGGTGGGATATGCCGGTCAGTCCCTTGGGTTCATAGTAACTACCCACCCGGTAGCTGATTTGCGTCGAAACCACCGGGGCAAAATGATCTTCATAGATAAAAATCCTCAGCCCATTATCCAGTTTGTACTCTGAAACCTCAATCGGCTGAAAGCAAATTATCGCTAAGATCAGGTTTAGCATGATTTACCCCCTTATTTTGGATATATTCAGAATATATCCATTTATTGCACCTGGTCAATGTTGAAAATTCTATGTGGCCGTAATCCCAGAGCACACTTCTCGACTCGCCCGCCTCAGGCGGGCTCTCTCGAAGAATATACTCTTTGTGTTCTTGATAGGGAAATCAAAAAGGGCCTGCTCAAGGGTGACGAATTAGTGTTGGTGCTGATATCTATCCTAACAGTTATGAGGTTGGTGATTTTGAATTTGTCCCGCTTTGCGAGGATTCTCGCAAATTTGGCCAAATCAAAGATTTGGTGATTTGCGGAATTTCGTATTTTCTGCAGGAATACACTTCGGCATGAAAAATAGTGCTATTTGCAGATCACGAGCGCGTTAAGATCAAAGGATGGGTGTCGATTGCCCCTTGACAAATCCCAAATTTTTGTTATAATGTAAACAAATGTTTACCTATCTGGCAAAAGGCTACGTTTTACGGTTCTCGGTTACGATGCCCGTTTCGTCATACGTTGGTCGGTTACGGATTTTGTACCTTAAGACGTTACCGCTGAACGAAACGAATATCGTAACCGTCAAACGTGACCGATCTTTTCAGGAGGACATATGAAAACAAGGGACAAAATTCTCAAGACAATCCAGGAATTCGTGGATGAATATGGTTATCCCCCATCGATCCGGGAGATCGCCAAAAAAATACGCCTCAAAAGCACCAAGGCAGTAAAAGTACATTTAGATAACCTGGCCAGTGCTGGTCTTATCGAAAGGGTCTCAGGCCAGGCACGAGGCATCCGCATCAGGCCAAGGTCAATACCTATTGTTGGCCGGGTTGCCGCCGGATTACCCGAACTTGCTTTTGAAGAAGTGGATGGCTATTTCACTCCTTCCCAGTGGCGCGATTGCTTTCTACTCAAGGTAAAAGGGGACAGCATGATAAATGCTCATATTTACGACGGCGATATGGTGGTTGTTAAACCGGCCGGGGATGTGATGGAAAATGAAATTATCGTCGCGAACGTAGGCAATGAAACCACAGTTAAACGGTTTAAAAGAATCAACAAAGAGCCCGTTCTAAAACCAGAGAACGATGCCTACCCAATTATCAAAGAAACTTTTGAGATCATCGGAAAAGTCATCGGCGTAATAAGGAAAGTATGAGATGTTAAGATCGTTTCGCTACAAGAGCACTGGAACCGATATCATCATTTTTAGGATCTTTAAAAACAAGCTCCTCGCAATGGGCAAAGAGGAACAACATTCTCCATTTATCCACAAGGGACCCCAAATAACCCCATTGTCCTCATTGCCATTGCGAGGGGCCGAATTACCGTATTAAGGAATCATAAATGTACAAACAATTTTACATATACATAATGACTAACAAACATAACACCGTTCTACACATAGGCGTTACAAACGACTTAAAGAAGATGGTTTATGAGCATAAAGAGAAATTGGTGGACGGTTTTACAAAAAAATACAATCTCAATAAACTAGTCTACTACGAAATCTTTGACAGTTCATGCAGCGCGGCCACAAGGGAAAAGCAAATAAGATCGCACTCAAGACAAAAGAAAATGAACCTGATACGAACGCTAAATCCTGAGTGGGACGATCTATATGACTACTTCTGAAAAGGATGTTGTTAAACGTTTGACGGTTACGCTGCCCGTTAAATACAGATATCCTCTACCTGTGAGTATGATAAGACACTTACCGAATCACCATCTGCTCTTTGTAATTAATCATTTGTCCCTATTTAACGGGGCGGGTGTCGTTTACCTTTACCGTAGGACATGGCCCTCACAGATGTATTTGTTCCCCTTACGGGGATTCTCGCAAATACAATCAAATCGAAGATTCGAGTATTTGCGGAATCGAATTTCGAAATTCGTATTTCGGATTTTAATATAAGGAACCGTAAGGCATGTATCTCTGCATTGATCTGGATGCCTTTTTTGTTTCTGTAGAACAAGCACTTGACCAATCGTTGATCGGCAAACCAGTAATTGTCGGTGGCTTACCCCAGGAAAGAGGCGTGGTCGCCTCAGCATCCTACGAAGCAAGAAAGTTTGGCATCCATTCGGGCATGCCTACCTCCCTCGCTTACCGGCTCTGCCCCCGGGCAATATTCCTGAAAGGTAAATTCCAGTATTATCAACTCTATTCAAAGCGTTTTCATGAGATAATCAGCACCTACTCACCGGATGTTAATATGGTTTCGATAGATGAAGCCTATATAAACGCAAGAGGAACCCAACGTCTATTCGGCACTCCAATCGAAGTGGCACACAGATTAAAGAATGATATCAAAAGCATATTAAAAATACCATCCTCGGTGGGTATCGCCCGAACAAGGATATTTTCAAAAATAGCCTGTGAACAATCAAAACCTGACGGTGCCCTTGCCGTGCCCGTAAATAATGAAATATCATTCCTTTCGCCACTTAACGTCGGTGTCCTGCCCGGTATCGGACCAAAACACGTTGAGATATTAAATAATTTGAACATTCACACGGTAAAAGAGCTGATCCAGACACCTGACTGGATCGTAGAAACTGCTCTGGGCAACTACTACAAAATACTGAAATTCTTCATCCACGGCGGCGATTACCAATCCTTCGACACGATGAAGTCTATCAGCCGGGAAACAACTCTGCACGAAGATACAATCAACCGGGAACTCATCTATGCTTTATTCTACTATCTAACCGAACGCGCATGTAGTACATTGCGCAAGAAAAAATTGCTTGCCAGAACAATAACCGTGAAGATAAGATTTTCCGATTTCAAAACCATATCAAAAAGGATGAGAATGCCCGGCGGCAGCGCGCAGCAAATAATATTCGAGATCGGTATAAAAACCCTGCAGGAGATGTTAAAAGAAAAAAAGCGGGTCAGGTTGATCGGCATTGCTCTGTCTGGTTTTGGACATGACGGACTCCAGCCCTCAATGTTTAGATTAAAAGAAGAACGAATCAACCGCTTGAACAATGCCTTGGATAGCGTACGCAACAAGTTTGGTTTTAATTCTCTTTTTGCGGCAACCACCATCATCCTGAAAAAGAAATTCGAGGATACGAAACATGGCTATACATTACACACCCCTTCTCTATCACAGTAATTATGGGGTTGGTGGTTCAGACTTCAAAACTTTATTCGAACATTTAAGCAGATATCATTTAAAGAACTGCGGCCTTGTCGATATCACATTTTTCGGTCTTCATGAGTTCATAAAACACGCGAAAGAATACGGGATAAAGCCGATCATTGGCATGAGGGCTCCTTTCCTTAAAGAGAAGGGAAAGAAATCATATTTGATCATACAGAATGAAGAGGGTTATAGAAATCTGTGCAGAATAATAACTAAGAATTCTTTTGGGACAATTGATCTCGATTATGTAAAAAAACATACTGCGGGTACGATTCTTCTTTCAAATTCTATAAGGATACTAAAAGACCTGGACTCGCTGTTTTCAGCTAAGTATTATCTCCTCTTCCCTTATCATGCGGTGATAGACAACAAATTCCCGGCGGTCGCTGTAAATGAAATATTCTATGTAACAGATAAAGAAAAAATCCTGTACAAACTAATGTGCGCAATAAAAGACAACCCATACGAACATAGTCGAGGGGTACCAAACCATCTATTAAGCAATGAGGAATTCAACCGACTCTTTGCTGACCATCCGGACGCCATACGCAATACCATCAAACTATCAGAAATATGCAGCTACATGCCGGAGAACAAGGGTTGGATCTTCCCGAATTCGGACCAGGATCTCGCCACGATAATAAGATCAAAGACAAAAAATCTGAATCCCGATGAACGATCGCGGCTTGACTATGAATACGATGTCATCACAAAGACCGGCTTTGCGCCCCACTTCTCCCTTGTCTATCATCTTAAAGAATACGCCCTTGAAAGGGGTATCGGCATGAATGTGCGAGGCTCGGCTGCATCGTCTTTTATCCTCTATGCGCTCGGGCTATCGATCACCAACCCGTTGAAGCATGATCTACCGTTCGAAAGATTCCTTAACCCGCAACGAACCGAACCACCCGATATCGATGTTGATGTTGAATTCGGCCAGCGTGAGAAACTGATCAAGGAAATCCACCACAAATATAGCAGCGATCATGTTGCCCATATATCAGTAATCAATCGCTTCAAGCGCCGGGCAAGCTTCCGCGAAACGGCCCGGGCTTACGGCATATCCCCGCGGGAAATAAAGAACATCGGTAATCATCTTGAAGAGATGACCATTCGAACCATCCATGATCTGTCTGAAAGGATCATCGGCTACCCTCATTATTTTTCCTGTCACCCAAGCGGTATTGTTATAACCCCAGAGCAAATATTCGACTACGTGCCATTATATCCCAGCCCGGCCGATCAAGTCACCCATCTGGATAAAGATGGCGTCGAAATGGTAGGCTTGATAAAGATCGATATCCTTGGTGTCAGGGGCTTCCCTGAACTCTATCTATCAAGGGACAAAATAGACTTCAATGACCCCCAGGTATACCAGTTTATCAGCAAAGCAAAAACCTTAGGGTGTTTTCAGATCGAAAGTCCAATGGTCAGATATATGCTCAAACGTATAAATCCAAAAACAACCATGGATATCGCCAATGCGATCGCCATCATCCGGCCAGGCCCGGCCCAGGGTGGTATGAAGGAAAGATTTCTCAGGCGGCTAAAAGGCGAAGAGGGGATAGATTACCCCCATCCCCGGCTTCGGAATGCCTTATTTGACACCCTGGGCATCCCTGTATATCAAGAACAAATCCTCCAGATCGCCCATGATTTCGCGCATTTCTCGCTGAGTGATGGTGATATGCTACGCAGGGCAATGACCAAGGCGCGCAATCCAAATAGCATGAAGGAACTTCGCGAACTGTTCTTTAACAAAGCCAGCAGTATGGGATACCATTTACAGGAAATCGAGCCGGTGTGGGACCGTATAAGAGCATTTTCTTCATTCGGTTTCAACAAGGCGCATAGCATAACCTACGCGACGCTTGCCTATCTATCGGCCTACCAGAAGTTCTACGAACCCCTCAAATTCTTTTGCCAGGTCATAAACAACAAAGGTGGCTACTATCCTACTGCTGCTTACATCAACGAAGCGCGAAGATGGAAAATAAATATACTCGCACCGGATGTAACAAAGAGCGAAGCTAAATTCGTTGTGCACAATTCATCACTCCTGACCGGGCTAAACGAGATCAGAGACCTTTCATCCGAAACGATCAACCGCATCATAAAACTGCGCCCCTTTAAAGATGGACGTGATTTTTTCTACCGTGTCCGCCCGTCCATTGACGAGGGGATATCACTGATAAGGTCAAGCAGTTTAGATACCTTTAATCATACCTGGCCAGAACTATACTTTCTTTTGCTCGATTCAAAAGCTCCAAGAGATTTCATCCCGGATTTCGCAGGCGCAACGCCACGGTTCCGTGATTTCCATAAACAGGTGAAATTGCTGGACCAGTTGAAGACCATAGAATTCATTCCCGAGAATCATATCCTGGAAATTTTCTATCCCCAACGAGATCTGCGCATATCCGACCTCGTTAAGCTGAGAAAAGCAAGAATTGTCAGTATGATCCTGACACGCCGGACTATCCGCACACGTAGCAGCAAATTGATGTGCTTTCTGACCGTGGATGATGAAACCGATGTATTAGAGGTCGTAATATTCCCGAACAAATATGACCCAAATAAGATCGGAACAATAATGGAGGTCGCCGGGAATATGCAAGATGATTCGCTGATCGCGGAATCTTACAAAATACTACCAATTATGAAAAACGAACCGGTAAGGATCACTTACCCGCGCTATGCCCAGCGCACATAAAGCTAATCAACGATTATGAGTTTGTGAATACCGCTCCACTGCGCTGTCCTTAGCCTAATGAAGTATACACCGCTTGCCACTCTCCTGCCCGCATCGTCCAGCATATTCCAGGATAGAGCGTCAGTCAAATTCCCGCGGCACAGACTCTTAACGTGCCGGCCCGCAATGTCATAGACGCACACCGAACCGGTCGCACCCACCAGTGCACTACGGATCATCAGAGTTAAATGCCTGAATGCAGGATTTGGGTAAACGGTGAATAGCTGATCCGCCGGATTCCCAAATGAGACCTCCTCGATCGATAGAACATCAAACCAGTCAAGAAATGCGGCGAGAAGCTGTTTTGGACTCATGAAGAAGGGCAGCCTGTGCACACCCTCGAAGCCGAAACCACAATATATCACGCGATAACCAAACGTGGGATCGATGTACCAGAGCGCCGAACAATTAGTGAGTGATGTATCGTAGAACATGAATTCGTGGGAAAGCCCGTCAGAAGCGATAACATCGCGCGAGTATTGATTCTGCACGCCGCCGCCGGTGAAAATCTTGATAAGATTTTGGCCCAGCGAATCAAGAGTATCCGGGTGACAATAGAGTGAATAGATCGAATCACTCACGAGCGACGCATGCAGCCAACTGCTGTAAAATGATGTACCGGATAACTCTTCGCCGATATTCTGTCCGGTAATGAATAGGTTTCCTCCGTCACTCAAGAAACCGACAAGACTGTCCTGTTCCGCGGGCATCACCGTGTTCACGGTTGCCCGCCCCGTATACCATATTATTGTATTTGTATTGAATTCGCCGATCCTGGTTATCGGGAATATACCCTGGCTTACCGGCGCCCATATCTTATAGGTCATGTTCAGCGAATCCAGGAATAAGGCATAGAACTGAGCATATCTCCCTTCATTATCCCGGTTCATGACAAGCAGATCGGCCGGGCTGGTCCCGGCGTTAACGCTTGATATCGAATCCGGCGTCACGTATATATTCTCGATGACCAGTTCAGGATATGGTATCCTGGTCGTGATCACGGCGCGGTAAAGTGAATCGATCAGATAGACACTGAAGTCACCGCTCACCGAATCGCTTACCGTGCTGTCAAAATATACTGCTCCAGAATCATCAACGAACTGGAAGTATAATGTTGCATACACGCCATTGCCGTGCACCGTATCGCTGATGCTCCCCGTGAGTTGCCTGAGCGGACGTACATAAAAGGAAGTCGAAAGCGTGTCGTTCGAAGAGCGCTCGTCACCCGGGTAGTTACTATAGGCATTGAAGTTGAAGTAACCGGTATCATTCGGCACCCAAATACCTGACAGCCCGATTGAATCCTCACCCCCGATACCCAGATCGATGATCGTATCGGTAGAATGAGGACCTGTGATTGCGAAATACGCAGCGGGCAAGGGTTGAAATCCATAGTTAGCAGCACGAATTGACATTTGCATTGTATCGCCGGCAAGGATGAAGTTTCTCGGTCCCGCCGCATAGATGCCATTGACGCCAGCATCAATATTCCTGAGTGAATCCATCAATCCCTGGAAACCCATGAAAACCATGTAGTTCGACACCCAGGAATGATCCTGATACTGTGTCCAACCCTTTGTCGGCGGTACTCCGCCATCATCGTCATAATCCTGGACCAAGAGACTATCAACATGTGAATGATGATAGTCGACATATGTAGGATTCTGTGTAATGCGTGCTGCAAAATTGTAGGCATTCCCATACCAGATATTCCACGAATTATTCCAGGTCCCGGTCGGCTGGTAATACTTCATGACCGGTAAATACGTATTGAGCCACGTGATCCCCGCCGCCGTATCTGCATCAAATATCGAGCGACAAAGTCCCCAAACTGCCGTGCCTCCTGACATTGCCCAAACTTCATCGTTAATATTGGTATCAGGATTCTGCTCGATCCACAACCTCACTCGTGTGCCGTAAGCCAGCGCGCTATCCTGCCAAACCTGATTATTCCACTCTTTACCATACTGATACAGCATACCAGCCGCCAGGGATTGAGCCTTGGGATGCAACCTTGCATAATATGTACTGACGCCAGTGAAAGGCAAGGGATGGCTTAACATGTAAATGATGCACGTATCGGCATATGGGAGGTAAGTCGAGTCACCAAAAGTATTGCGGTACATGCCCTCGGCAAAGAGCCCCAGCCCACAATTCCAGACACGGTAATAGTCGCTGTCTGTACCCTCCTCAAGCCACGCAGGATGGTTCAATATATAGATCCACGCACGGCGTATATTCAAGAAATATGTTGTATCACCAGTTATCTGATAATACCGGCACCAGACCC
>WOR8_10002927_pt1 | contig 19258 bp, 10 predicted proteins | sample DeeMarSeWOR38_10_FD_19890 | JGI IMG/M metagenome (IMG submission 19890)
CAGAGCTATGCAAAGGTTAATTTCTTTACTAGGCATTCCAGCACTCCTGCTAATCGCCTTTATTTTCTGCAAAGATCGGCGTAAGCTCTCATATAAAATCATTCTGGGGGGTATTGGTCTTCAGTTTATCTTTGCCCTTGTGGTTTTGCGTACCCAGGTGGGCCATAAAATTTTCTATTGGGTTGGTCGGGGTGCCGAGAAGTTGATTGGTTTTACCCAATCTGGTTCTAGCTTCGTCTTCGGTGACCTCATGAATGTTGAAAAAATCGGCTTTATCCTTGCCTTTCAAGTTTTGCCGGTGATCATCTTTTTCTCTTCCCTGTCGGCTATCCTTTACCATTTTGGCATCTTGCAGTGGTTGGTGAGGCAAATGGCACGTATCTTTACTCGCACCTTAGGTGTTTCTGGAGCAGAGGCCCTCAGTGTTGCAGCCAATGTGTTCGTCGGCATGGTGGAAGCACCCATCCTAGTGCGACCATATGTAGAAAAAATGACCGAATCGGAACTCTTCTGTTTAATGAGCGCCGGCATGGCAACCATCGCCGGCAGTGTCATGGCAGCTTACATCTCCATCCTTCAGCCTCACTTTCCCCAAGTGGCAGGCCATATCCTCTCGGCCAGCCTGATGAGTGCACCTGCAGCCGTGGTAATTGCCAAAATCATGATCCCTGAGAGCGAAACTCCCCTCACCGCCGGCAAGGTCCAGATTACCTACGAGAAAAAGGACGTAAATTTCATTGATGCCGCCGCCCGCGGTGCCATTGACGGAGTCCATTTGGCCATCTTTGTTGCCGCCATGCTCATTGCCTTCATCGCTCTGGTAGCCATGGTAAATGGTTTTTTCGGCTTGTTTGGCACCAGTTTCGAGGCCATTTTGGGTTGGTTCTTCTCTCCCATTGCCTTTATCATGGGGATTCCTTGGAAAGAAGCAGTTCAGGTGGGGTCATTATTGGGGCAAAAGACAGTACTCAACGAGTTTGTCGCCTACCTGAACCTAGCCAAAGGATTGGCTAGTGGTGAGATTAGCCTGAGTGGTCGTTCACTCACCATAGCAACTTATGCCCTCTGCGGCTTTGCCAATTTCGGCTCTCTCGGCATCATGATAGCCGGCATCGGGGGTATGGCCCCAAGCAGACGCCATGACCTGGCGAGACTGGGAATCCTTTCCATTATTTCAGGCTCTTTGGCCGCTTTTCTCACCGCTACCATCGCCGGAGTTTTGGTGTGATAAGGCAAAGCGCATAGCGCTATTGTACAGCCGACAGCGGACAGCTTGCAGCTGGCAGAAAAATCTTCTAACGCTCATCAAGTGTTGCTGCTGGCTGCCAATTGCTAGCTGATAGCTGGATATGTGCTATGCATCGCATCGTTGACATTGCTCCCCCATTGAGTATGGGTTAAATTTTCTAGATCAAATATTCTCTTTACTTTAAATAGCGGAAATATGGTCCATCAAAAAAAATCGCATAATGAAATTTAATTCGAGCCATTCCATGCAACTTGACCCCGCAGGGTTGCAAGATTTGTTTCAATCTGGCAGTCGCAAGGACTTTGTGGCGGAAGTGCGCCATGCGCTGCGGCAGATACTGGTGAAGCTCCACGTGGAAGGCCATTATGATCAGGTCATAACTCTGGTAAAGCGGGAACCCTCCTATCGCGAGTTGAACAACACTTGGGAGGAGATAACACCCTTGCTTCGCAGCCAAAAGTGGTATGAACTGATGGACCGTTTCATCCAGATAGCATACTCTACCCGGCCATACTGTCTGGGCTGCGGCGAATGTTGTCGATTGGCAACTCCTTCCCTGCACCAGGCAGATGCGGAGCTGCTGTCCAGGGGTTTGATATCAACCCGGCAGCTTTACACTCTCAGGCCAGGTGAACCGGTAAGTTTAAACCTGGAAGGCAAGCTAGGCTCCCTCCCGAGTGAACTAATCAAGTTCAAAGAGGAGCAAGAGAAAGGACATTGCAAATTTTATTCAGAGAAGGAGAAAAACTGTACCATTTATGAGAACCGGCCAATCCAATGCCGTTTCCAGGAATGTTGGAACCCACAAGCTCTTGAGAAACTTTGGCAAGAAAAAAAGCTTACTAGGCGTGACATTCTACAAAGCGATCAAGACCTAATGGACCTGCTGGAACTCCACGACGAACGCTGTGATCCCGAAAGACTAAATCATCTTTTCATCCAGTGGCACAAAACCCAGGACATGAAAGTGTTAGATCAGGTGCTGGAGATCCTCCGCCAGGACGTGGCCATAAGAAGTCTCGCCATGACAAAACTGAATCTTACCGAGGAAGAGCTGGACTTCCTCTTAGGTCGACCTTTGGCGGAAATTGTGCGCGCTTACGGCCTCAGGGTGGAACTGGATCAAGATGGAGTTTACCACCTAGTTGAAGATCAATAAAGTCGGGCTTCCCCCAATCAAACCTCTAACCCGGATGTTTCATGAATTGCTGTCGCGAGACCACAAAGATGGGCGTGCCACCTGGCAACCGCAGGGTGCTGGTCCCGAGGCGTACCTGGACGGTACGTCGCAGGGGTCGACACCCGAGGACGCCAGGAAGGACGGCTATATCTGTGGTCGCAGCAGGTGATTCATGGAATATCCGGGTTAACTGACCTCTTTGATGAAAGGGTGGTTGGCATATGGCTTGCATCCAGCCAAATATGGCTTGACAGGCTTTTTTCACTGCATTAAAAGCCACGGCCTCAATAACAGGCTTGAGGGGTTAGTATGGCATATCAAGATTTACTCTATTTTCTCCAGAATGTGGGCAAGGATCCCTCGCGCCTGATCTTCGAAGACGAGCTCACCGGCATCTACAACCGCCGTTTTCTCCTCAACTATTTCGAATACAAAATCCCTTGGGATTCTTTAGATACTCACCCGGTGTCGTTGATCATGCTGGACATAGATTATTTCAAACAGATCAACGACACTCACGGTCATCAGGCTGGAGATCAGGCTCTCATTTGGGTGGCTACCTTGTTACGGGAGGTGTCAGGAGATACCGGCCTGCCCATCCGCTATGCAGGAGATGAGTTCATCATACTCCTGCCCAAAGCTGAAAAACAGGCTGCTCTGCAAATTGGTGAACGCTTAGTTGAGCTGGTCCATGAAAAACCAGTTCAACTGGAAGGAAAGGCAGATGAATTTCCCCTTACTCTGAGTGTCGGTGTAGCTTCTGCGCCAGATGACGCCAAGAGCGGCAAGGATCTGGTCCAGAAAGCAGATACGGCCCTCTATTTTTCCAAAAAAACAGGCCGCGATCGCCTCTCTAACGCCAGTCTGGTCACTCCACATGAAGTCTCTGACAAAACAGCCCTTTATCAGCTCGATCAAGCAACTATTGCTGGCCGTCAGACGCAACTCGCCACCGTAGCTGAGGCCTTAAAGAAATTCAGTGAAGGCAAAAGCCAGTTTCTCATTGTCGAAGGTGCAGCCGGCCTGGGGAAAAGCGAGTTTTTGGACACGATCCAAAAAAATATATCAAAAAGTGAAGACTGGCAAATTAAGGTAAAGGGTGTACCCCAAGAGCTCTTTCGTCCTTACTATTTAACCACCAACATCCTAATTGAAACGTTCAACCGGATACCCGACAAAGGCGTCAAGATCTTTGAGAGTCTAAATCCTAAAGAGATCTACTACCTTTCCCACATCCTTCCCCAGTTGGGAGAATCGGAGGACTACAGCAAGGACGACGAAAAAGTTCAGCGAGAGGGCCTCTTTACCACCCTCATTCATTTCATCCCTAAGGTGCTCGATTCCCGCCCTGCCATATTGCTGGTTGACGACCTCCACTTTGCTGACGAGGCCACCTTGCTCCTTCTGCGCCGGCTGCTCTTGGATAAAGGTTTTCCTCTATTCATATGTGCCACTGCAACCGACACTCGCCATGACAAGTCGGAGGGAGATCCATCCCCCTTAGAACGTTTTTATGCGGCCTATTGCAAAGACCTGGACATCCACAAGGTCGGCCTAACACCTCTTACTGCCGCACACATCGCCGAACACCTCCGAGGAGTTTTCCCTCAGTTGGATCTGCCCAAAAATTTCGAGAACAATCTAGCCAGGATCACGCAGGGAAATGCGCTGTTTCTCAACGAAATTGTGCGCAAGCTGGTAATGGAAAGAAAAATTAACCTGGTGGGCAATCAGTGGGTGGTTGAACCTTTGGCAGAGGGTTACCTTCCCGAATCTCTCGAGCAGATCGTGAGCGAGAAGATCGCCGCTTTGGATGAGGAAAGCAGATCACTGTTAGACCAAGCTTCCACCTTTGGCGAAAATGTTTCACTGAGTATGCTCTCAGGAAGCTCTGAGGAAATGGAAGCAAAGGTCCTAGAGTTTCTCGACCAGGCAGTGGCCCAAGGCTTATTGAGTTCCGAATTTCAGATTAATGATGAGACAATTCGCTTCCTGAGTAAGCGAGTTTTGGACATTGCCTACGGTGCCATTCAGGAGGAACGCAAACAAGAGCTGCACGAGCGCGTGGGTAGCTATCAGGAAGTCCTTTTTGAGCAACATCTCATCCCCTCTGCCGCCACCTTGGCCTATCACTTCAAGCGTTCCACCAATGAGGAAAAGGCTGGTAACTACGAAAAACTCCAAGCAAATTCCAACAACAGATTGTTCGACGCAGCAGAGGCAGTCTACTACTCTGCGGAGAGAGCACCTGAAGCTGCCCCCGAAAGCAGTCCGCTGAATAAAGACAGTTTGCCCCTAATTCCCGCCGTAATCCGCTCAATGCTCTTGGTGGTGCGCAACTTGAAGCTATATCCCCCGGGAAGTAAGGCTATCGTGGCAGCCAATCGGCAGATGAAGGAGGTAATCGACCAATTTCTGGAAAAAAACGAGCTTCTCTCCCTATACGGCATCAAGAATTCCTTAATCGTCAATGGTCAAAAAATTGATGTGACCGAATATAAGTACTTCGCTGAGTCGTTTCTCAAGCTCCTAGGCCGCTTTGAACTCAAAGGTATCACCTTTAAGAAAGGTCTTACAGAGCAAGAATTACAAATTTTGCTTGAATCCTTCGGTCGAGTCAAAAACGACATGATTGACCAGCATTTCTGGCAACGCTTTTTAGGGGAGCAGCGGATTGTCAATATTGAGCTCACTCAGGTTCGCTACACAGTGGTTACTGATTCGGCCGGTCAAGCACAGACGGCTCAACTTGCTGCCGGTGAGGATGGTGTGGCTGCGGTGGACATCGCTGCCCAACTTGAAGATGCCGAACAGGGCATGGATGAGCACGACATCAGGGAATTACCCGAAGTCATACGCACCCTGCTTAATGCCGCGAGAAGCATAAAACTCTATCCACTGAAAAGCAAAGCTATCGCAGCTGCCATAGAGCTACTGCAGCAATCCCTCAAAAGTATTTTGGACAGAAAGCCAGCTCTCACCCTGGCGCGCGTCGGGGACTCCCTTTTAATCAACGGGGAAAAGATCGACATTTCAGATTTTGAAACACTGGCTCAGGCTTTTCTCAAGCTCCTCGACTCCCTTTCCCTAACTAGTCTCACGTTTCTGGCCAACGTCTCTTACGATGAACTGCAAGCATTTGTTGGCTCCCTGGGGCAGCTTCCTACTACTGGGTTGGATGGCAACTATTGGGCCAATTTAGCAAAAGAGAAGGAACTGAAGGGTATTCTCTTCGATCTCCGTCTCTATGAAGCACGAGTCTCAGCTGCTAGGCTGACTCCGGTCGAGACCCGCCGAGTAAAGGTAAAGGCCAAAACAGTAAGGCCGGTGCAAGAGGAGGCTTCAGAACCAGGAGAAACTCTTGATGATCTCGCCGAAAAGATGGTGGTGCGGGTAAGCGATCTTTTGCTGAGCGGGGACGAAGCAAAACTCAAAGAGATAATAAAACGTCTTCTCCAGGAATACCTGCAAGGCCCATTGCAGAGCCGCCAAAAAACAGTAAAACGTCTGAAGGGAATGCTGGAAGGTCTTAACTTGGGCCTGCAGAATCAGCTGGCAAAAGTAATGGTAGGTCTGCTGCTCCTGGTTTTCTCTAGAGAAAACGATCCCATACTTCTCAGAGAGTTGGCCAACCTTCTTCACCAACTCAACACAATCCTGCTTCAGTTTGGTGAGTACCCCGCGGCCAGCCAGATCCTCTTGCATCTCCATCGCCGGCACCAGGAGCTTGTTGAGGCGAGAAGCGAGCAGGCTCAACTGCTGGGGAAAATACTCCTCAGACCTCTAGCACCAAAAGCACAACAGCTAATCCTCGAGGACTTTCGCTCCGGGGACCCTGGGCGGCGGCAGAATGCGGCACAACTGCTGGGGAGCGCGCGCCGAGCCTCCCTACCCCTGCTTATCAAGTTGATCAAAAGAGAGGAGGAATTCAGAGTTCGGCAAATGGCTGCTTCTCTCCTCGCGGAGTATGGACCTCAGGCGGCAAAATTGCTGAAACGCGAATTGGCACTCCAGACCACCCCCGACGAAAAGGTTCGTATCCTCGAGATCCTCGACACTGTCACCCACGACCTTAGAACGGAGCTTGCTTATGCCCTTGCTGATGGCAGTGATCAGGTGCGCCAAGCGGCTCTTCAGCTTGCCGAAAGATTGAACGACGATCAGGCATCCAAGCTCCTCCTAGAACAAACTGAGAATGAGAACTTACAGGTGGCCACTGCTGCCATTACATTTTTAGGAAAACTCAAGCCGCCTGCTGCCAATGAAAAGCTTGTTTCCATACTGCAAACAGCTAAGAATGAAAAACTGGTTGTTGCTTGCTGCCAATCTTTGGGACTAATTGGGGATTCAGCGAGCATTGACCCTCTGGCAAAACTCCTGGCCTCAAAAGGCTTGTTTCGCCGTAAGCGACAAAGTGCTGAAGTTCGCGCCACTGCGGCCTTGGCCTTGTCACAAATCGATCATCCCAGGGTTGTTCAAATCCTGAGCAGCTACGCTGATGACAACGACCCCCGGGTTAGGCAGATTGCCAACTCTCTGAAACTACCTCCAAGTACTCATCCTAATAGCAAGCTTGCTACCGCCAAATAAAGACAGCAATCGGAAACGGTGTGGCCTTCGAAAACCTTTAGAGGTAGTTCACAACCCCGATAAGTTTTGGTGGTTATTGGAGTAATGGAGTAGTGGAGTAATGGAGCGATGGAAGAGACAAATAAAAGAACCAGCAAGTTTCCTCCTTGTTTTTAATCCAATACTCCATCACTCCCTTTGGCGTGTGGTTTCTCCGTTTTATCTGTCGTATTGAAAACCGAGCGATCTCACTGTATCATAGTCAGAAGTAAGACCTTGCTTAGCCCGGATGTTTCATGGAATACAAAGATCTTCTCTATTTTCTTCAGCATGTTGGCACAGATCCTTCGCGCCTGATCTTCGAAGATGAGCTCACCGGTATCTACAACCGCCGTTTCCTCCTTAATTACTTACGTTATAAGGTACCCTGGGATGGTTTGGAAAACCGACCCCTGTCGTTGCTCATGATGGACCTAGACCATTTCAAGGAGATCAACGACAACTACGGGCATGACGCTGGAGACCAAGTGCTAATCTGGGTCGCCAGTCTTATCAAGGAGGTGTCTGGTGACCAGGGATTAGCTATTCGCTACGCGGGCGACGAGTTCATTATTCTCATGCCCAATGGTGCCAAAGAGTCGGCCCTGGAAGTCGCCGAAAGACTTCTCCACAGGCTTCACCAAGAGGTTCTCCACTTGCCGGAAGTGGATGATAAGCTCCGTATTACTCTCAGCATCGGCGTTGCCTCGGCCCCAGATGATGCCTACACAGGTAAGGCTCTCATTCAGAAAGCAGATACTGCTCTTTACTATGCAAAAAAAACTGGGCGTGATCGCTTCGCCAACGCCAAAGAAATTGCCCCTGAGGAAGTTTTTACCAAGACTGCTTTATATGAGTTAGATAAAGCGAGAATCGCCGGCCGCAAAAACCAACTTACTAAGGTAGCCGAAGCCTTGAGAAAATTCAGCAAACGGGAAAGCCAGTTTCTCATCGTTGAGGGGGCAAGCGGCATGGGTAAAAGTGAGTTTCTGCAAACGATCCGCAGGAACCTGGTTCAAACTAAAATCTGGCAAATCGCAGTTAACGGCATTCCCCAGGAAGGTTTTCGCCCCTATTATCTGACAAGCAACATTCTGGTCGAGATAATGAATCAGAGACCCGATAAGGGTGCCGGGATCTTAGGCCACTTAAGCCCGCAGGAAGTAAATTATCTTTCTCACATATTGCCCCAATTGGGAGAGCCTGAAGAAGAGGTGGACCAAAAAGATGAAAAGACTCAGCGTGAAATGATCTTTACCACCCTTGTCCATTTCATCCCCAAGCTGATCAACTCCCGACCTTTAATCTTCTTTATTGATGATCTGCACCTCAGCGACGAAGCCACGCTCCTGCTACTCAGAAAGTTGCTTTTGCGTAAAGATGTACCACTTTTTATCTTGGCCACTGCCATGGATATTCTCCCAGGTAAGGGGGAAGGACAACAGCCACCATTGCAACGTTTCCTCGCCACACATCAGGAGGAACTTACTATTGACACCTTGCCCCTTACCCCCCTGAAAGCATCTGACATTGGCGCCCACTTTCGGGGGATTTTTCCACAAGTGAGGTTGCCTGAAGATTTCGAAGCAAGCCTAGCCCAGATAACTCAAGGCAATCCCCTTTTTCTCAGCGAGATCCAGCGTAAGCTTGTCCTGGAAGGCAAACTCACCCTCACTGGGCAACAGTGGATGGTAGAGCCCCTGGAGGAAGGCTATCTACCCAGGTCTTTGGAAGAGATCGTCAGCCAGAAGATCGTGGCCTTGGACAAGGAGAGTAAAGAACTACTCGACCAGGCCTCTACCTTTGGCGAGAATGTGTCCCTAAGCGTGCTTACCGGGAGTTCTGAGAATAGGGAGGCGCAGGTTCTTGAATTCGTCGATCAAGCGGTAGCTCAGGGTCTTATCAGCACAGATTACCAGATGAACGATGACACCATCCGGTTCCTTGGCAAGCGCGTTTTGGAGATCACTTACGGTGCCATTGATGAAGATCGGAAAAGGCAATTACATGAGAGGATAGGTGATTACCAGGAAACCCTCTATGAACAAAAACTATTGCCCTCTGCTGCGACCCTTGCCTACCATTTTCAGCTCTCGGCCAACCATGAGAAGGCCCGTATCTATCTAGAATCGCAACAAACCCATAACAATATAATCTTCAACCCAGCCGAGGCGGTGAACTATACAGGAGAAAAGCTAGAGGATACCGTTCCGGAGGACACTCCCTTGGATCCTACCAGCCTGTCGGAGATTCCCGGGGTCATTCGTGCACTCCTCACCACCATACGCAACATCAAGCTCTATCCTCCTGGAAGCAAGGCCATCGTCACCTCAACCCAGCAGTTGCAAGAAGTGATCGACAAGATCTTAACTGACAACGAGCGATTAAACATCACAGTGGTAGAAAATGACTTGCTGGTCAACGGCGAAACTCTGGATATTGGACAGTTCAAATCAATTGCCCAAGCGTTCATGAAATTCCTCAATCAGGTGGAACTGAGAGGAATAGCCTTATCGCAAGGTTTAGCTGGGCATGAATTAAGGGCGATGGTAGAAGGACTTGGCAGAATTAGTAAGAAGATGATTGATCGAAGCTTCTGGAAACGTTATGCGGCGGAGCAGCGTCTATATCACATAGATCTCAAGCAGGTGCGCTACACTACCATGGCGGGACCGGATGAAACCTCAGAAGATCTTGAAGCAGCGCAACCCAAGAGCAGTGGTGCCTTCAGCTATGATGCCGCCCAACTTCTCGGTGTTGACCAAGCATTAGATGCACAAGATTTGAATCAGATCCCAGATGTACTCAGGTGTCTCCTCACTGCCACCAGCAACGTTAAACTCTACCCCCCAGAAAGCACTGCCATCAGGTATTCAATTGAGCAGCTTTATCAAGCCTTAAAAGGTTTTCTTTCCAACCGCCCAGCCCTCACCCTGGCGCGGGTAGGTGAGTCCTTGCTGGTTAACGGCCAAAGAGTAGACACTGCTGACTTCCAAACCATGGCCGGTGGTTTTTTGAGATTCCTGGAGTCTGTAAACCTCAGAAGTTTGAGCTTTCTGAGAGATACTTCTGTTCGTGAGTTGGCAGCTTTCATTAGTGCTACCGGTCAAAGCACCGCTGACGGTTTTGACACTTTTTTCTGGCGGCGGTTTGCTAGGGAACAGCGGTTATCTAGTATCCTTTTTGACCAGCGCTTGTACGGGATTTTAGGGGAACGGGTTGGCATTGTTACGGATCAGCTGGAAAAAGGGGAGGAAGCGGTTGAAGCGGATGATCTGGGACCCGAGCACATTGTTCCTGGGGCCCACCCAGAAGTTGCTCCACCCCTTTCAGGGGTACGACCAACGGTAGAGCCCAGTGAGATCCAACTCACTGATCGTTCTATCGATGCAATGGCAGAAAGGCTAAGCGACTTTCTCTTAAAAGGTGATGAGGAGCAAGCCCTCCAAATCATTAATCAGCTTTTCCAGGACTTCGTCGGCCAAGTGGATTTCATTCGCACCAAAGTAGTCAATGTTTGCGAAAACTTCCTCGAAGATCCAGTATACGGTTCTCAACCCACCTTGGTGGAGTTTTTCATTGATCCCCTTGTTCGCGTTTTTACTCAGGAAGAAGATCTTGGCATTTTAAGACAAATTGCCGCACTGCTTTCGAGAACTGCCGCCAATCTAATTCAGTTTGGAGATTACCAGATGGCTAGTAGAATATTGACCCATCTGCGCAATCGCCAGAATCAGTTGCAGGCAGACAGGGATAGAAAAGCCCTGGCGGATGAGACGATTTTTGTCAGAGAACTTGATCCAAAGACCCAGATGGTTCTGTTGGAAGATTTGCGATCACAAGATCCCGCCCGCCTGCAGCGGGTTAGCCAACTCCTGAGCAGTTTGGGGGCAGTAGCCATGCCCCTACTGGTTGAGGTGGTTAAAAGTGAAGACAGCCTTAGGGTGAGACAGATTGCCTCATATCTGCTGAAATCATTAGGGCCGGAAGCGGCCAGACTCCTTAAACGAGAACTGGTGCTCGAGGGCTTTCCCAAAGAAAGAGTGCGAATCTTGGAGGTGATCGACGGTGTGACCCAAGACTTGAAGACCGAACTCGCCTACGCCTTGGCTGATGAAAATCCCAAGGTAAGGCGAGCGGCATTTCGCCTCACAGAGCGTTTGAATGATGCGCGAGTAACCTCTCTGCTATTTGATTATGCCAACCATGAAGATCCAAAAATGGCCGTGATTGCCATCAAGTCCTTAGGAAAAATCAAACCCGCAGGAGCTGTGGACGTTTTGGTTTCGTTGCTCGAGTCTTCCAAAGAAGTTGAACGTTTGATCGCCTGCTGTCGAGCCCTGGGACAGATTGCTGATCCTGCAGCGATCGAGCCCTTGGCCAAAATGCTGTCTCCGGGAGGTATTTTGTCACTCCGAAAAAGAAGGAGTTCTGCAGTCCGCGCTGCCGCCGCTTTTGCTCTGGCGCAGGTACCTGATGCCAGAGTCTCCGAAGCACTAGCCCCTTATACAGATGATCGCGATCTGAGGGTTAGACAAATTGCCAGATCACGGATTGAGTAAAAAGTTAGGAACCGGTGGGCAAAGAGCATAGAGTGACTGATCTTGAATTTACCCTATGCTCCATGCCCCATGCTCTATGCTAGTCTCTTAACTTGTTGAGGGCGTGGAATAAGCGCCAGAGTGCTGTTAGGTTGGTTCCCACCGCGAGAAAAATGACGGCCACGACCAGCACTGCATCCTGACCGAGCAAGGCTGCCTCGTTAGCGCGGGCAGTGAAGTTTATCAAGGAATTAACCATACCGGCAACGCCAATGGCAATGATTCTCTCCCCCCGCTGAAAAAGACCAACCAGGCAAGAAACCATTAAACCTTCAGCTCTTGCCTTAGTGTAACTAACCATAAGCGAGCCAAAGAGGACGAGGAAAAGAGTAATTGTTATAAGGGGGGTGGCATGACCTTTCCGCAGAAAGTATGCCCAAATACCCAGGAGAATAAAAAACTCGGCATAGCGATCAAGGACCGAATCCAGATAGGCACCTCGCCTTTTAACCTGCTTCAGCTCTCGGGCTAGGGCTCCATCCAGGGTATCCAACAAGCCAGTAATCAAAGTTAGTAACCCGCCCCAGAATGGACTAAAGACAAAAGAAATACCCGCACCCAACCCGCAAAGGAGGCTTAAGAAACTCAAATGGTCTGCCTTCAGTCGGAGAAACACGCAGCAAGGAACAAGGTATCTGCCCAAAAAGCGGTAGAAGACAGCTTCAAGTGCACTGCCCTTGAGCATTGCAACTTACCTCCCTTTTAGCCCGCACTATTTAAGAAGCCTTTACCGTTTAGCGAATCATGCGGGCCAGTCCCGGAAGAAAACAGGAAAAAGCTGATCCCCCCTTGAAAACATTTACTCTATCGACTTATTTCTCATTGGATAGCAGCTTAGCACGAGCATGATTTGGCTGATGAACAAAACAGGTGATGAGTTTCACTGGGACAGTCTCCATCCGGGCGAACCTAACTGGTGTATATCTTTTATTATAATAGCAAAACTTGCTCCATTGTCGAGCGGATTCTTTTGACAAAGGGTTGCTCTTTAGTTATGCTAATTTTGTCCGAAGGTACCATTCTTCTTCTGCACATTTCCATTGATGGGTGGCCAAATCTTGTATTCACCCTATCCTGGAGAAAGTTTTGTCAGTAGACTCGAGTAGCCTCACAAGAGAAGTCGAGGTTTTGCGCATTACTAAGAACCGCTGCCGTCATGCCCGGGTTTCTGTGGTGCGTGAAATCCCCCTCACCATATTTCTCAATGACCGGGAAATTATCACCCTTCTTTGCACAGGAGCTCATATTGAGAGCTTAGCGGTTGGTTTTCTCAAGTCAGAGGGTCTGCTGCAACAACGAAGTAATCTTCAAAAGGTGGAGACAGACACGGATGGTCAAACAGTTCGAGTCTACACAAACGAGCCTACTGAAATGGCTGAAAAGCTTTTTGGCAAGCGAACTCTCACCTCAGGTTGCGGAAAAGGTACCATCTTCTACAACGTACTTGACTCGCTGCAAAGCCAGCCACTAAGAAACCAGATCACTATAAGGGTTGACCAGGTACGCAAGCTGATGACTGATCTTCATAAAAGGTCAGAACTTTATCGCCGCTCTCGAGGAGTACATAATTGTGGCCTTGCAACCACGAAAAAAATTTTACTCTTCCGCGCCGACATCGGCCGTCACAATGCCGTAGATATGATACTGGGAGAGTGTTTTCTGAAGGAAGTGGACACTAGTAATAAGATTCTCATAACCACGGGTCGTATTACCTCCGAAATTTTAATAAAAGCTGCAAAGATGAAAATCCCCACCCTGATTTCCCGCTCGGCAGCCACCAGTCTGTCCCTTGACCTCGCTCATAAACTGAACATGACCGTCATCGGCTATGTGCGCGGGGGCAGCATTCTTGCCTATACTGGAGGAGATAGCCTGATCTGCTGACCTATGATCTATCTGGACAACGCAGCCACATCCTTTCCCAAGCCAAAACGTGTAATAGATGCAGTTACGCGTTATTTGAGCGAAATTGGGGGTAACCCCGGACGGGCCGCCCATGCTTCAGCACGAGAGGCCAGTAAGTTAATTGATCACACCCGACGATTGCTCGCCAGTTTGCTTAGCAATGTAGACCCCAGCCGCATTATATTTGCTCCATCTACAACAGTCGCTCTGAACCTGGCTTTCAGAGGATTGCTCAAATCGGGTGACCACGTGCTAACCACCAGCATGGAGCACAACTCGGTATTGCGGCCTTTGAATGGGTTAACAAAGCTGGGTGTAACCCACAGCCTGATTCCCTGCAGCAGCAGCGGGGAACTGGATCCGGCAGACATTCTGCCTCTCATCCAGCCCCACACTCGACTGATTGCCTTAGTTCATGCCTCAAATGTTACCGGTAATCTAATGCCTGTCGACGAGGTAGGGAAAGTCGCTCGAGAACGAGGTATCTTACTGCTGGTTGACGCGGCCCAAACCATGGGTAAGATTGCAATTGATCCGGAGAAACTATTTGTTGACTTACTTGCGGGCCCCGGTCACAAGGGTTTGTTGGGACCTATGGGTACGGGCTTTCTTTACGTAAAGCCGGGTCTTGAGTTGGAGCCATTGTGGGAAGGGGGTACTGGCACGCACTCTGAATCACTCAAACAGCCGGAAACTTGGCCAGTCCGTTTTGAGAGTGGCACCTGCAATGCTCCTGGTCTCGCTGGTCTGGCAGAGGGCATAGCCGAGGTTCAACAGTTGGGCCTTGAGGCCATCGCTACCCATGAGCGTAGACTGGTTGAGATTCTTCTGGACGGCCTAAGTCAGTTTCCCGGAATAATCCTTTACGGGCCTAAGGATCGGCGCTCTTGTACTGGCACCCTTGCCTTTAATGTTGAAAAATTGGATTGTGCAGAAGTTGCCCACATTCTGGACACAGCTTATACAATTGCCGTACGTTCTGGACTACACTGTGCTCCAGCGGCACACCGAACCATAGGTACTTTTCCTCAGGGTGCTGTTCGGGTCAGTGTAGGCCCTTACAATACCGAAGAAGAAATACATACCTTTCTTAAGGCTATAGCTCAAATAGCAGAGTTTCGCCGTAGATAAAACCGCCAGCAAGAAGAGGGATTTTCGATTGAAGATTGTAGATTTAAGATAGCGAATTCTAATAACTTGGCCGTGTCTCGACCGTCCAAAATTCGCAATCCGAAATCTTAGTGGTTAGGAGCGGCCCTTGCCCCGAGATCAAAGGGAGGGAATAGTATATGCCTGCAGTGTTGTCCATTGTCGGAAAGTCGAAAGTGGGAAAAACCACCTTCTTGGAAAAATTGATACCTGAAATAAAACGTCGTGGTTACAGGGTTGGTACTCTGAAGCATGATGCCCATGATCATTTTGAAATTGACCATGAAGGCAAGGACACTTGGAGACACCGTGAAGCCGGGGCTCAGACGGTTGCCATTAGCTCTCCTTCACGTTTTGCCTTGACCAAAGTTACGGAGACGGAGCTAGACATAGATACAATTATCGCTGCTTATTTTTCGAAGGAAGACTTGGTGCTAACCGAGGGCTATAAAGGCGGCAGCAAAGCCAAGATAGAGATCTGCCGAAAGGAGTTGCAATCAGAGCCTCTCTGCAGCAAAGAAGATCGTCTACTTGCAGTGGTAAGTGATTTTTCAGTGTCCCTGGATGTCCCCCACTTTGAATTGGAAGACATATCGGGGATAGCTGACTTCATTGAAGACCGTTTTTTGAGAAAGCTAACAGCACCGAGCGTGGTGCTGAGGCTGGATGGCAAAAAGTTACCCATGAAGTCTTTTGTACAAGAATTTGTCATGGGCGGCATTCTGGGCATGATTGCTACACTCAGGGGTTTTGAAAATCCCAGCCAGGTTGACATATCCATCCGCCTGAAAAAAGACTAATGGTCAAAATTAATCCTACAATATCCAACTCCTCTTTTTTTCGCTTTGCGCTATCCGCCATGCGCTATGCGTTATTATGTTAGCAACAACCCGTTGACAATCGAGGATGGGGTGGCTGAAATAGTAGGTACAGTTTTGGTAGGAGGCAAAAGCAGCCGCTATGGCCATAATAAAGCACTGGAGCTTTTTCAGGGTGAGCGGCTGATTGACCGGCAGGTACGTAAAGTACAGGCTCTGTTCCCGGAGGTATTAGTTATCACCAACAAACCTGGGGATTATCTTCATCTGGAGGTAACCATACTCCGAGATGTAATTCCTGGACTAGGTCCCCTGGGAGGTATTTACACCGGGCTTCTTTTCGCCCAGGGCAAAAGTGTGTTCGTCACCGCCTGCGACATGCCCTTCTTGCAGCCAGCTGTGGTCAGACACATGGTGCAACTTTCCAGGAACAACGACGTGGTCGTTCCCGAAAAAAAGGAGGGATTGGAGCCGCTCCACGCCATATATTCAGCCCGCTGTCTGCCACACATCAAGAGAATGCTGGATCAAGGAAAATTTCAGGTCATTAGCTTTTTTCCGGCAGTCAAGGTATGTCGTTTGAGCCAGGAAGAACTTGGAAAGCTTGACCCTCATGGAGTGTCATTCTTTAACATTAACACTCCCGATGATATGGCTAGAGCTAGGGAACTGCTCGAGGAGTTCGGGAAAGGCCCTGATTTAGAGACAGGGTGATGCGGTGAAACAAGAAAGCCCGGTGTTTAACAGGCAGCGGACAGCACCAAAGAGTAAAGCAAAAAACTAAAAAAGATTCAAAACGGCGGTAGACGTGAACAAGCTAGTATCGCTGCAAGAGGCTCAGCAAATTATTCTTGGCCGGGCACAACCTCTGCCAACCGAGTTAGTACCGTTAGAAGAAGGTGGTGGTAGGGTGCTGGCCCAAGGGGTTCGAGCCTCAGTAGACGAGCCCACCACCACCCAAGCAGCCATGGACGGCTACGCAGTTCGGAGTGAGGATGTGGAAGCTGCTTCTCCAGAGGGAGATCTTTTCCTGAAAGTGGTGGGCCTGGTTGGCGCCGGCCAACGCAGCGAGCATAGGTTGAAGGGGTGGGAAACACTACGGGTCATGACTGGAGCCACTTTACCTGAAGGGGCAGACGCAGTAGTGCCCGAGGAAATGACAGAAAGTCACTCCGGAAGAGTGCGGGTGTTGGCTCCGGTGGCCCCGGGAGACTATCTGTTGCCTGCCGGGGCCGAAATTCGTCGGGGACAGCAACTCATCTCAAAAGGTATAGTCCTCCGAGCCAGAGAACTGACGGCACTGGCAACCCAAGGATACCAAACCTTAGAAGCAATTAGACAACCTGTGGTTTCTGTACTAGCCACCGGCAGTGAATTAAAGAAAGTCGGTGAGAGACTCCATGGCGGGGAGGTATTCGCCAGTAACCTGCACACTGTGTCGCAACTGGTTAAAGGCTGCGGTGGAGTGATTAGATCCATGGGAATTGCGGGAGATGATTTACAAAGTCTAACAGAGTCCATTCGCAGGGGAGGTCAGGCAGATGTGGTGGTAACCACAGGAGGAACGGGCAGAGGAGAGAAAGACCTGATGTCTGCCGCAATTGCCACCCTAGGTGGAGAACTGCTTTTTCATGGGGTTGCCATGTCACCGGGGAAGCAAACTATATTCGCTCAATTAGATAAAACCCTGGTAGTGGGCCTCCCCGGAAGGCCGGTTGCAACCTATGTTGCCTTTGAGCAACTAGTACGTCCCATGCTACTCCGAATGATCGGCCTGTCACAAGTTTTCTTACCCGAGATTACAGCTACATTGACTCATTCAATAGGGCTAAAGGGAAGGACTTTCTCCTTTCTCTTCTCCCGTCTCACTTTCGGACCAAGGGGCCCGGAGGTTAAAGCCCTGCGTTCGAAGAGAAAAGGGATAATGGCAGAGATGCTGGCCTCCAATGGTCTGATCAAAGTAGAGCCAGGGAGAGACCGTTTGCAAGAAGGGGACGGGGTAAGGGTACAATTGCTAGACCTAGGGCTAGATGGGCTCTCGTACTTCGCCGAATCCTGAATAACCTCAGTGCCCTTTGAACCACAAAGATTACCCTAGGAATGGAGTACTGGAGTGATGGAGTATTGACTGCCAGCTGCCCGCTTTCAGCTGCTAGCTGTATCTCCCCATGCTCTATGCCCTATGCCCTTATAACAACGGACCCCGAACCACGGACAACTGACTAATGTCAGTACTGTTGACCCATTTACTGCTCTTGTGATACTGCTACTTGGGCCAAAAGTAATGTAATACTATTAACAACCTTTGCTCATTGGACGGCTGTCTGTAAACAAAACTCAATAGTATGTTGCCCTTTCCCAAAATAAATCCCAACATCATCGAGATTGGCCCGGTAAAACTTCGTTGGTATGGCTTAATGTACGTTTTGGGGTTTGTCTCTTGTTACTTCCTCATAGGCAGGCAACAAAAAGCCCGCGACCTTGGCCTAGTAGGAGCTCAACTCCAAGACCTAATTTTTTCACTGGCCATCGGCCTTATTGTCGGAGCCCGTCTGGGCTATGTCCTTTTCTACCAATTCTCCAACTACTCTTACTACCTCAAGCATCCTCTAGAAATAATCGCAATCTGGCACGGTGGCATGTCTTTTCATGGTGGGCTTATTGGCGCCGTGGCCCTAGGCATCTTGTTCTGCCGGCGGCGCAAACTTCCCCTTTGGGAAGCGGCGGACGTGGTAATTGTCACCGTTCCAATTGCCCTTGCCCTCGGGCGGTTGGGCAACTTTATCAACGGTGAACTTTTTGGTCGCCCCAGCACCGTCCCCTGGGCCATGGTTTTTCCCACAGGTGGCCCAGAACCCAGGCATCCCTCGCAGCTCTATGAGGCTGCTCTTGAGGGAGTAGTTTTATTTATTATTCTCTGGCTGTTAAAAGAGCGATCTTTCAAAGCCGGCACCATGGTCTGTTTTTTTCTCGGCGGCTATGGGATATTTCGCTTCCTGGTGGAATTCTGCCGCCAGCCCGATCCACAAATCGGTCTACTTTGGGGTCTCCTTTCCATGGGCCAGGTCCTCTGCCTGGCAATGATGGTAGCTGCCGCTGTGCTCTACAAATTCCTACCCCAAAAACCGCCGGCTGAGTGATCCCCGTCAAGTTATAAATTCCAAGGGTTTAATAACCACAGAGAAGTGCAACTTCTATCAAATTCGAAATCCTAAATCCGAAGCACGAAACAAATTGAGGAATTAGCAAATACCAAAACCTAGCAAACAGCAATGTCTTACCCCTTTAATTCCAAAATTAGCAGGATTTCGGTATTCGGATTTCGGATTTATTATGTATTAGTTGTATTATGCTCTCGGTGATTCAATTGCGCCGCCGCAAACCCATGTTCTTGACAGGCTTGTTAACCGGTCATAAGATTATTGTGAAAAATCTGGGCTGTATTAAAAAAAACGCGTGGGTATGTAGAAAATGGAATCCCCTTCTAGCACTTCGAGTCACCCGAGAGAATCTGAGGTTCATCCTGAAGCACAGAAGCTAAAGTCCTCGGAGTGGCGTGCCGATTATAACAAAAAAGTCCAAAGCGCTGAAAAAGCGATGCGGCTCATTCGGAGGGGTCACCGAGTTTTCATCGGCTCTGGTTGTGGCGAACCTCAACACCTTGTCCAAGCCCTGGAGCGGGTGGCCATTGAATTAGCTGACTTGGAAGTGCTCCATTTACTCTCTTTGGGCAGGACTTCTTACACGG
>WOR8_10002241_pt1 | contig 19253 bp, 25 predicted proteins | sample DeeMarSeWOR38_10_FD_19890 | JGI IMG/M metagenome (IMG submission 19890)
AGAGCAGTGAGGATCTTTCCCTTCTTGGATCCTCCATTTTGGGTACATCGTTCAATCTTGAGGTCATAGTCTTCCAGGGCTCCGGGGCCTTTGTGTGCGGCGAGGAAACCGCTCTTATCCAGTCGATCGAAGGCAAGCGTGGCATGCCTCAGCACCGTCCACCTTACCCGGTAGATAAAGGCCTTTGGGGACGACCCACCGTAGTAAATAATGTTAAGACTCTCTCCTCCGTTCCCGCCATTATCAAGAAGGGCCCGGAATGGTTTCGCAGCATTGGTACCGAAAAAAGTCCTGGCACCGCCATTTTCTCTGTGGTCGGCAACGTCACACACCCTGGACTGGTGGAAATAGCCATGGGAACAAACCTCAGGACACTCATCTTCGACGTCTGCGGAGGAATCCCGAAAAAAAAAGCTTTCAAGGCAGTACAGATCGGCGGACCCTCAGGGGGCTGTTTGCCAGAAAGTTTTCTCGATACCCCCATCGATTTCGATTCGCTGACCGAGGCAGGAGCAATGATGGGCTCAGGTGGCATGGTGGTGATGGACGAAAATAGCTGTATGGTGGACGTGGCCCGGTATTTTCTCGACTTTACCCAAAAGGAATCCTGCGGCAAATGCACCTTTTGCCGAATCGGCACCCGTCATCTCCTTGATATATTGGACCGCATCACCAAGGGCGAAGGACAGGAGGAGGACCTGGAGCTTTTGGAAACCTTAGGCGAGGACATCAAGAATGGTTCCCTTTGTGGCCTGGGGAAAACCGCACCCAATCCGGTGCTCACATCCCTCAAGTATTTCCTGGACGAATACCAGGCCCACGTTAGAGAAAAGCGGTGTCCGGCCCTGAAGTGTCGCGCCCTCACCGCCTTTTACATCGACCTGGAAAAGTGCGCTCGGGGATGTGACGTTTGTGTGGGCTGCTGTCCGGTGGAGGCCATTTTCACAACCACGGGAAGAAAGAAGGCGATCGACCAAGAGTTATGTGTCAAATGCGGGGAGTGTATGGTGGTCTGTCCGCCAGAATACGACGCGGTGGAAAAGGTTTCGCCGCCTGAACTGGCCCCCATTATCGAGCGATCTCCTGAGAAGAAGTCGGCAAGCAACTGATCAAAGGTCACCGCCATCGCCACTGAGCATGTGTACCGGATCAGGTTAAGGCCAAAGTAAAACTATGGTCAATCTGATAGTTGACGACGAAAAGATCAAGGTGGAAGAGGGAAAAACCGTTCTCCAGGCGTGTCTCGAGAACGGGATATTCATCCCCAATCTCTGTTTCATGAAGACCCGGGAGCATCCCCACGCCTCGTGCAGGTTGTGCTTTGTGGAGATCGACGGTCTTGACCTCCCGGTGACCTCATGCACCGAGGAAGTCCGCGAAGGTTTGCTGGTGAAGACCGACACTCCAGCGGTAAGACGCCTTCAACGTATGGGCTTCAAATTGCTTATGTCTGCGCACCACCGTGACCCAAAGGAGTGTCCGGTCAAGGGTAGCTGTCAGCTAATCCGTATCGCCAAACATCTCAAGGTCGGTTTGAAATCGAGGCCGTTGGAGCTTCTTGAGCGGGATGTTGACGAGGAAGTCGACCTCACTTTCTTCACCTACTACCCCTTCCGCTGCGTGCTTTGCGGTAAGTGCGTTTACGTTTGCCGGCAAAGAAATGGCCACAACCTTTTGACCTTTACCAACCGAGGCTTCGATACGATGATCGCATTTTTCGGTAGTGGTGACCCGGCCGATTTATCCTGTCACCATTGTCTTGCCTGCGCCAACGTTTGTCCCACCGGTGCCCTAGTGCTAAAACCGGAGTACTGCAAAGCGGCTGTGGCAGAGGACTCCTCAATGTTGCCAGAAAAGGGTGAGCTTCTCTCGTTTGTCGAGATAGAGGAGAGCACAGATGCAACCGTCTGTTGATGAGTGACGGTGTCTTCGGACAGGCTCGAATAGAAAACCCGGTGGAGAAACACCTACTGATGGTTTTCCCAATGATTACCTGTCCTATCTGTTTGAAAAAAGGTGGGGATAGGTGTCTGAACCCCTTGCGCCACGGCTCTTCAGGTCCACGAGTGAGAATGCTTCTCGAATAGGCCCCTCGACAGTGGTTTTGGTGTGATCAACATAACAACGGAGGCAAGAATTTTAGAGGGAGGATGAAGTATGCCTTGGGTAAAGTCAGAGATGTGCACAGGTTGTGGTGACTGTGTTGAGCAATGTCCTTCTGGAGCAATATTAACAGAGAATGACACCCCATCGATCAATATGGAAGATTGCATTCGCTGTGGAAGTTGTCATGACATGTGTCCAGAAGAGGCAATAAGGCATGACGGTGAAAGAGTGGTGGCGGATATAAAAGCAAACATCGAGAGAACCAAGGAATGTATGGAGGCCTGTGAAAGACACTTGGGAGACGCTGAGGAGGCTGAAAAGTGTCTTACAAGATGGATCAAGCATTATAACAGGATAAAAATTATCGCAGAAAAAACAATTGAAGAGCTTGAGTCACTGCAATAAACATCAAGACATGAGGGAACCTGAAGACGAACTCATCTACCAGTTTGACCTGGAAGGAAAACCCACCATTCAACTGCCGTTGGAGTCAATGGCTCTCCAGGCGGCCAATAAGATTTTTGCCAGGCTCCTTGCCGAAGTTATGGACGATCAAGCCGGGATAGCCTCGCAGCCAGCTGGAGAATGAAGTTGCGTCATGTCTGCTGGGGGAGGTTTACGGAGTGAGAGTATTCGGGCCCGTTCCATCCCGAAGGTTGGGACGTAGCTTGGGAATTAATAATATTCTGGGAAAAATCTGCTCCTATTCTTGTGTATATTGTCAGGTAGGCCGCACGCTGCGGACGGAGGTTGAGCGCATATCGCTCTACGAACCCGAGGAACTTGTCAAGGAGGTGGAAGGGAAGCTGGAACGGACCAGAGAAATTGGACAGGCCCTTGACTACCTGACCTTTGTAGCAGACGGTGAACCCACCCTGGATCTAAATCTTGGCCGAGTAATCGAATTGATCCAACCTCTGGGAATCAAAATCGCGGTGATTACCAACGGCTCCCTCATACCTCTTGGCAAGGTGAGAGAGGACCTAGAGAAGGCTGACTGGCTTTCCCTCAAAGTGGATTGCACGCGAGAACAGGTGTGGCGCAGGATGAACAGGCCCAAGCCGACCTTGCGACTGGACGCAATTTTGGGGGCCATGCTGGAGTTCGCCAGGGTTTTCACAGGAGACCTGGTAACAGAGACCATGCTTGTTCGAGGTCTTAACGACGAAAGGGATTGTCTTCGTGAAGTTGCTGATTTCTTGGCGCAGTTGCAGCCGGCCAAAGCCTATGTGTCTATCCCCACGAGGCCGCCAGCGGAAAAGTGGGTAGAGCCCACCGACGAAGAGGGTATTAACCGGGCCTACCAGATCTTTACTGAGCAGCTGGAGACGGTGGAATGCCTCATAGGATATGAGGGTAGTGAGTTCACCGTAACTGGGAATCCCACAGACGATATCCTGAGTATCACCGCAGTGCATCCCATGCGGGAAGATGCTCTGGAAGAGTTTCTTTTGCAGGCAAAGGCCGATTGGTCCATCATCGAGGGATTACTGAAGCAAGGGCGACTCATAGAGCTGAATTACCAGAAGGGGAGGTTTTACATGCGACGACTCTCTTCCAGGAGGGGGTAACAATGAGATATGGCAACAGGCATTCGCCGTTTACCGTTTTGCCCCACGGCCCTTTTGCTCTGGATGGGAGTGGTCCTCACCTCCTATTTGCCAACCTTTCCGGAGTGGAACGAAGAGGTAAGGCAAACTCGATGGCTTGTGTCCAAAGCGCAGCCGAGGATTCCGTCATATAAATAAGAGGTTTTTCCATGCCAGGTCTAAGGGTAGGAAGACGCAAATATTACGAGCTGTTCTCCCATTTTTACGATGCTTTTATCAGGCTGCATGCTCGGCAAGATGAAGATGATACCCGGCAATTTCCAGTGGTTGCAGCACACCTTCCCGAGGGCGGCAGATTTCCCTCGCTTCATGGGTCCTCTCTGCGAAATTCAGTTGGCGCTTGCGAGTTCCTCCGCTCATCTAGGGCTCGTTCTACCTTTTCTACCTCGTCTAGGATGATCCCTGCCCGTCGCCTCAAGGCCGGGTCCTGAAGAGCTTGGGTTAGTTTGCGAGCGAAGCCGCCGATCGAAAGAAAGCGATTCCGACAGATATGGCATACCTCCAGGGCCATCTTCTCCCGCTCCCAATGAGACTTCTGGATCTCTTCCTGGAGGATGGAGCGCTGGAGGATCTCGCTGATCAGCATGCCTAGAATTGAAAGGTAGTGGAAGTCTCGATCCTCAATGGGTTCAGGGGGATCACCGGCGTCTACAACCAGGACTCCGAGGGTTCGTCCCCAACCCTCCGTTGGGTCCTCCCCTTTTAGCGGAACTATCTCCTTGATGGCGACAGCCTCAGGAAATGTATGGGGCCCCTTGCCTCAACAGGGGGTTGCGTAAAGTTCACTGGCTTCCCTTTTCGAACGATCCCCCAGACAACACTTTCAGGATGTACCTTTCAGCCAATTTCCGGGCTACAATCGTATGCCTCCACGCAATCCCTTAACGTCAAGTCCTTTCCCTCTTGCAGAAAGAAAGAGGCGAGCTCTCAGGTTAAAGTGCTTCCAGATATGCTCCAGACACCTGTGGATGGCATGCGGGGGTGGCATCTCTGCAGAGTGCTCTTCCAGGAAGGAATCATGAATCGAATGTTTGTTAAAAAAGGCCAGCGTCATTTTCCTATCCTCAATCATGCCGCTTTCTGTGGTGAGGACCCATTTTATGCTGCCTTCATTGCCTTGATAGCCATTTCCGCTGCATTGGAAAGCTGGTAGCCGATCGGTGACGCGGTCAACGCCGGGTGGGTTCCCATTGGGAAGACAGCGATGTCATCAACCGTCATCCTCTCATGAATGCAGGCGCTGATCGTGTTTATTACCGCCCCACCGCACTCGGCACCCACTACCTGCCCTCCCAGGATAATGCCAGTGCCTCTTTCAAAAATCAGCTTGACTCTTAAATTAGCCATTCCTGGCATGCAACCGGGGTGGCGGTTTGGCGCTTCAGCTTCGCCAACAACAATATTATAGCCTTTCTGCCTGGCTTCCCTCTCCGAGAGTCCAGCGAGAGCAAAAGCAGTTTGGTCTAGTACGGTGGAAAAAACACCAATCACACCCTCATTCATTCGTCGCGGCCCGAATAGGTTTGCACCCGCTATCCGCGCTTCTCTCGTTGCTTCTGAAGCAAGTTTAAGATTAGATGGTTTCCCATCGAAAAAGGAGAATTTCTCTGCACAATCGCCACAAGCGAAGATGTTCTCGTCGCTGGTCTGCATATAACGATTGACTTGAATGGCTTTTGTCGGCCCTAACTGCAGCCCTGCTCTTTCTGCGACTCTTGTGTTTGCCTCGCAACCAATACCGATTATCACCATATCTGCCTCTAGCTCCCTGCCGCTCGCAAGCTTTACGCCCTGTACTGTACGATTTCCAAGAAAGGCCTCAACTTTCTCGGGTGCCAGAATTTCAATGCCGTGCGCTCTCTCTATCTCCTCCGCAATGGCACAAAGTTCCTCATCGAAAGTCAACATCAGACAGTGCTGTAACATCTCCACTATGGTAATATTGATCTGCCTATTTTTCCGGCATTCATCAGCAAATTCTGCACCTATGAAGCCACCACCCACAATCACGAGATTCGAGGATCTATCCAGCTGGTCGAGCATCTGTTGAAGATGGGGGATGCTTTTCTTTACAGGAAAGACATTTTCCATGTCCGCACCGGGGATTGGAGGTATCGCCGCACTCGAGCCGGTTGCAAGCACAAGCTTCTGGTAACCGATCTTTTCTTTGTTTGCAGTGGTGACGAAACGGAAGGTGGTTTCAATATCGACAGCCTCATCAATGAGGAGGTCGATACCGTTTTTTTCGAGAATGGCATCAGAGATAAGGTTTTTATCTGGACTTCCGACCGTTCCAAAAATGTACGGTATTCCACAGGGGACGCATACCTGTTCATCCTTTCTAATCAACAAAACACTCCTTTCAGGATGGTGTCTTCGAGAAGTTACTGCTGCCGTAACTCCAGCGGCGCTTCCACCGATAACAATTACATCTGCTTGCTTCATCTCAGCTACCCCTCCTAAGGTTCAGACTTGGAAAAATCAGGTTTCAAACCTGGGATACTGGTCTAAAATCGTCTTTTAAAGCCTCAGACGCAAAAAGATAATGAGTAATAGAATTCTAATCCTTCCGTCAGTGACAGGCGAGCCTGGGGATCTTGTTAATGGCCATCCAGTCTCCCCTGATGAAACTCCTTAAGCCATTTTTCCCAATCATCTCGCTTTGACTCTCTGGGCCAGACAGTTTTGTACGATCCGCTCCTTTTAACCTCAAGTTTCTCGGCTTTTATAGCCCTGTATTTCCTATTTACCTCGCCCGTGACTCTGATGGCTTTGCCAATATATTGTGCCTTCACGTTGCGAGGAATGTTTGGAAGTAAATAATGCTTACTACCTTTTCCAAGAAAAAGCACAAAGTCCGTCACCAGAGCCATATGCGGGTCCAGGTTGTCAATGGGGCAAGGTTTACCATAAAGAATGCAATCTAATGCTTCCATGTGCCCCTGAACGGTCTGCGCAGCACTAACTGCCACAGGCATGAGAAGGGCTGCACTGAGAAACAGGGTCAGTAGAAATTTTCTATTCTTGTTCATGGTTTGCAACTCCCGTGTAACTTCAGTGCTCATCTCACAGCCCAATAACAGCAATCGTTGTGCCAGGCGGAGCACGATTGATATGTAGATCTATTATGTTGAAATCATTTAATATTATCATTAGACAAAGTGGGCGGGGCAGCTTGAGGGAAGAATATTTCATTCAACTTAACGTTAATTAATCTAAATTAACGCTACCAGCAGTCCTTGAAGCTTGTCGAGAAAACGTGTGAAATGAGCATTTGCGGGCGATAAACATGGGGTGAGGTTTCACTCCATGCTGGCACTGGAATTGCTGTTTATGCTGTTTAAGGATGTCTCTGGTGCATCCTAAGTATGAAGAACCTTTTACCTGGAGATCCCCTTACTGCAAAAGAAAAGGCAATTATGAATGATGAACTAATCCCCAAAGCTGCATTGATTCTTCCCCCCACAGGCGGCGATTGGTATCTGGCAACAGCTGAAGTTGCAAGAATACCCATCCTTTTGAGAAATCTTGCCGCGGCCCAAAGGATCGGAATTGAACGATTTTATATTTTGATTTCGACTGACGAAAAGAGGGAAGTTCTGCAATTCCTCAAAAACGAAAAGAAGTTTCAGGGGCAGCTTGAATGGCTGGATCGAGATGATCCAGCCACAGATAGCGTGGGATTGCATGACCCTAGCACGGGTGAGAAGCTCTGATCAACGACCTTACACTTGCAGCATCTTTCAGGATTGCAATGCAGAAGAGGGTAAACAAAGTGCAATTGGTGTTATTGCATAGAGATAATAGTACGTTATAAGGAAATATGGATGTATAACAAAGCGGTCGTGTGGTTTTCATTGGCTTTCGCTCTGACGCTTCCTGCAGTTGTCTCTGCTGATACCCCGACTTCAGCGACTGTTCTGGGCGCCTGCATGGACTATCTCGGTTACGATGAGGCCGATTTTCGGAAACTGTTGTCTGGAAAGATTGTTTCCGGTGATCTCCAGGAATGCTCAAAAAAAGAGCTGGCCGTAACCATTGCAATGCTGTTGCCCGCGCCGCTGGAGCGAGTGGTCGATTTGATATGGAGCGGCTCAACGCTGGAGATAACACGCGATGTCTTGGATTTTAGCTACATCAACGACTCTTCGCCGGTGGAGAACAATTTCGTCGGAATAGGATTGCAACCTGACGAAGTGAAGGAAGTGTCCAAATTACTCAGAATAAGAGCGGGCTTGACTTTCAACATGTCTAAGGTTGAAATCCAACGCTTCAAAGCAATTGCTCGCCGTCTTAAGTCCAGGGGAGCCGAGAGAGACCCCCGGGTCCGGCAAGCATTCAATAGCGAATATCAGGCGTTACTCATGAAGCGATACAAGGCATATCGCCAAGGTGGTCTAAAGGCGATTGCCCCTTATTACCGCGGCGGAGGGGAGCGTGCTAGGCCCGACCGAGAACTTTCAGCTGAGGCGGCAAGTGCAACCCTGATGCAGGATCTAATACCTGACTTCCACCGTGCATTCGCAAACTACCCGCGAGATGGTACCGACGATACAAAAAATCAATTTTTGTGGATCAGAGAACTAATCCAAGATCGGCCGACCTTTATCCTCGCCCACCGCATGTTTCGTTTTGGGCAGAAATACGCAGTCATGACCGAACGACAGTTTTATGTTGGACACACCTACAACTCGCAACAAAGCATTGTGGGTGGTATCGCAGCTGAGGAGGGCACTCTCGTGTTCTACCAGAACCGCACCTCCACCGACCGGGTTGCCGGCTTCGCTAGCAGTCTCAGGCACACGATCGGACGAAAATTAATGCGCGACCAGATCATCCATCACCTCGAGGCACTCAGGCGGTCGCTTGAACAGACTGGTGAGTGAATCTCTCCGACCAAAGGTCGGAGCTTCTTGAGGAAGTCGCTTCGCGCCCTTTAAAGGTCTTCCCTCGCATTCATCCCCGACCAGAGGTCGGGGCATTCTGCGAGATTCTCGTGAAAATGATTCATCCAAAACGCTCATGAGATCATATGTATAACCGGATTCCGAGGAAAGGCAGATGAAGACAAGCACGTATTTTCTCTTATTTACAGGCTTGGGGCTTTTCACGATCCTCGTTGGCTATCATGGCGTTACGGATGTGGCCGCTGCCCTGGCCGTCGCAGGCTGGGGTTTGATCTGGGTTTTTCTGTTTCGTCTCATTCCCATAGGCTTTAATACCGTTGCCTGGCAGATACTTCTGGACGAGGGCGAGCGTCCTTCCTTCAAAACCATGCTGTGGGCCCGCTGGAGCGGTGAGTCTGTTAAAGGGTTGCTGCCGATGGCTCTCAGGCGCTTTCCTTAACGAAACGGGTGCGTGTGCTCTTGCTGGGACTTCCTGGGCTAATCAGCTGGCAAATTGCCGAAGGTCGGCGGTTGCGGTTTTTCTGTGCATAACCTGTAAAGGTTTCTTTGCCTGGAGATAGACATATCGAGCTAACTGCCCGGCCTTTCAAAAGACACCCAAGTCACGCGACTAACAAGATAACCGAATAAGATTCTAAATAAATAACGGTGAAGTTGCCCGCCATAAACATCGGTTTTTATGGTCTGATTGTTAGAGATTGTTTTGCGATGGCAATTAAAAATGAACAGTCAAGCCGTCATAAGTTCGCCTATCCATGTAGTTGCCAGGGTCAACCTCCTCTACTCAGTCCCCAGGTGAAATGAGGTTCTCCAAAACGTTGTTTCATCTCAGTTGATTAACGTCAATTTACTTAAATTAACACCACGGCGAATCTTTGAAGTTCACGGAGAAAACGTGTGAGGTTAGCATCTACGGGCGATAAGCAGGGGGTGAGGTTTAACTCCGTGCTGGCACTGGAATTGCTGTTTATAGAATGTAATGATGCCTATAGGACGTGCTACACCTGGGAGGAGGCGAAATGAGACCAACGAAATCGATGTTACACGCTTTATGTTTCGTGTTCTGTATCTTGACGGGACTCTCCTCTCGTCCAGCCTGTGGAGTCGAGCCCGTTTCATCCTGGATGAACCTCTCTCAATTAACCTTTAATGTGCCTGATGCTTCAGGGCTAAAGGAATATCTAGGGCTGAAAGAACAAACGTCTTTCACTTTGGTCCAAATCCCTGCCAAACTCATCCTGATCGAATGCCTTGACCTGGACCGCCCCAATTTTGACGAGCAAGCAGCTGTAGCTATCGAGCTCTACACGTTCATTCAGAAGGATCCGGCTTTGAGTAAAGAGATTAAAATCATAGGGATATGTGCAAGCAAGAAGCTTAAAGAGACTGAAGTTCATAGGGACGAATTCCTGTTTCCATTTCCACTGTTCATCGATCCTGACTGTTGTTTCCATAATATGTTCGGCTCACCAAGAACACCTTTTACCTTGCTAGTAAGCAATGATGGTAGAGTATTATGTATCTACTATAATGTTGTTAAGGACGTAGATGAATTCCTTTGCCATATAAAGAGGTTTTACAAGGAGCAGTGTCGTCAATAATCAAATAACTAGTGTCCATCCGAAAATCGTAGATTCCTGGATGTAGCTGTCAGCAGTCAGCAATCAGCGATCAGATTAACTTAACCTGTTGGTTTTATATAGATTTTGCTGATGGCTGAGCGCTGAGAGCTGATCGCGCGAGTCCGAAAAAAGCCGTTTTCGGATGAGCATTACTCAATGTGCCTGTGTTGTTAACCCTGCATAGCTGGCGGTCAGGGCCATGACTGGTGCCGCACTAATTCTCTGGTGAATTCCCTCAAGCATGCAGCTGCAACGCAACTTCGTAGAGGAAAAATGATCAGGCTTGAAGACCTGCATAAGTCATTCAGTGGAATAGGGGTGCTCAGAGGTGTCTCCCTCCAGGTGAAAAAGGGCGAGATAGTCGCCCTCATCGGGAGAAGCGGCTTTGGCAAGAGTGTCCTCTTGAAACATGTTTCTGGGTTAATGCAACCGGATCGAGGGCACGTCTTAATCGATGGGAAGGATATGTGCTGCCTCAAAGGGAGAGTTCTACGCCGGTTTAGCATCCACTTTGGTTTTGTATTCCAGCGAGGAGCCTTATTCGACTACATGACGGTGTTCGACAATGTGGCATTCCCTCTGAGGAAAAAGACCAGATTGAGCGAAAAGCAAATCCGAGAAAAAGTGCACCATGAACTGTATATGGTAGGTATGACGGGGGCAGAACACAAGTATCCGGCAGAGATCAGTGGCGGAATGATCAAGCGCACAGCCCTTGCCCGGGCCCTGATCACAGAGCCTGAGATCATGCTCTTTGATGAGCCTACAACGGGGTTGGATCCCATCATTGCCCATGCAATGCTTAACCTTATCGATTCCTGTCACAAAAACCTCCAGTTCACAGGCATTCTTGTCACTCACCAGATACCCAGGGCATTTGAAATTGTTGATAAGGTGGCCATGTTGCATGAAGGCACCATCCTGACCGAGGGAAGTCCGCAGGAGATACTCTTGGCGAAAGACCCCATCGTCAAACAGTTCATTAGTGGCGACATCGAGGGGCCCATCCAGTACCACTAGCCTAGGCTTTCCCAGGGGGAGTACTCACCGGAACACTATCGTAGGGCGTCCACTTTTTGGATTTGAGCGTTTTCGGGTCCTGCCTCATCTTCAGGATCTCAATAAGGAGGATATCTTGAACAAGCAAAAACCCAAGGTTTTTCAGTCCTTTTTCCACATGGTGCAGATCAGGCTCACTCTGCTTTTTATCTCTTTCGAATCCAGCAAGGTTGTAGGGACGGCGGCATTTTTGAGCTCAAAACTTGGGAGGCTGCTTTATGTTTGGCCACATTTGTCCATGGAGGACTGCCAATTTTCTGTTGCAAGTCTTTCCGCAGCTTTCCCCCCTTTTTCTTCAGCAAACTGGATTTGCCACAGATTCCAATAGACCCCTTGGCGAGCGATGAGCTTTGCATGGTTGCCTTGCTCCACCAACCTTCCGTCTTTGAGCACCAGAATTAAGCCGGCATCATGGACGGCGGTCAAATGGTGGCTGACTATAAAGGTTGTCCGTCCCGTAGTCAGGCGATCGAACGCTTCCATTACAAGGTGCTCACTTTTGGCATCTAAACCGACAGCTGGTTCATCCAGAATCACAATTGGGGCATCTCGCAGAATGGCTCGGGCAATGACGATCCGACGTTCCTCGCCGCCTGAAAGCAGGGCCTCGCCGGTTCCCAGTTCGGTATCATAACCCTGGGGTAATTCCATAATAAAACCGTGGGCATTGGCTAATTTGGCGGCATGGATGATTTCTTCCATACTGGCATCGAGCCTGCCGATACCGATATTGACCGCCACCGAAGCCCCAAAAAGAATCGACTTTTGGGGCACAATGGCAATGTGATCACGCAGACTGCGCAAAGTGTACATTCGAATGGGCCAACCATCGATCAAAATACGGCCTCGTTGTGGATCGAAAAACCGGGGAATCAAATTCACCAGGCTCGATTTGCCGCTGCCAGATTCACCCACGATGGCAATTTTTTTGCCTTTCCTTGCTGTGAAGGACATGTCGTGGACTACCCAGCGGTCTTCTTCATAGGCGAACGAAACTCTTTCGAAAATCAACTTTTCCTCGAATGATGTTAATTTCTCGGCTCCATCTGCGTTCCATACACCCAAGAGACGGGGTTCCAGTGCCATGATCTCTTCAATGCGGTCGTTACAGGCCAGGGATTTGGATAGCTTGGAAAAGAATTTAGTAAATTCCCTCAAGGGCTTATAGAGAGCACGCAGATAAATCATAAAGACCAGAAGCTCACCCAGGCTGATTATGCCGGACCAAATGCGATATACACCAATTAAGATTAGAATAGCGGCGCCCAGAGAAAGGAGAATGTTGGCAGTGGAGGTATACCAGCCCTGCCAGACACCAGCCCTCAAGGCTGCCGACATGGACTCACTGCCCTCTTTCGCTAACCGTTTGACCTCTTGTGCCTGCAAGCCGAGCAAAGAGACGCATCTGTAGGTGTGCACGGCGGATTCGGCAATATTGGTGACGTCACTTTCTTTTTGGCGCTGCTTGCGGGTTGCTTGCCGGATGCGGTTAGAAAAAAAATAAGTCAAAAAAGTTAATGCCGGCATCACGCTCAGCGCCACCACAGCAAATTGCCAATCCACCCAGAACATCACAAGGGAAATGCCAAGGATGGTGGGAGCGCTGCGGCCGGCGAGAATGATAACAGCTTCCACCAGAGGCCGGATGTTGACAGTGTCGGTACTGATGCGGGAGATGATTTCACCCGGTTTGGTTTTCTGGTAAAAGATCATCGGCAGCTCGAGAAGCTGAGCGAAAAGCTTGAGGCGAAGCTCCAGAGTCACCCGTTGGTAGAGGCTGGTAAGCGCGTAATTCTGGACCCAGAGAAAAACTCCCTCCAACAGGGCCATGAGCGCCAAGGCAATGGTGAGGGTGACGAGCAATCTTGTCCTGCTGAGGGCCAAAGCCGTGGGAATGAGATGTTTGGCAAACCCGGATAATTTCACACCTGGCACCAAAGTATCAAAGATGACCTTCAGCGGCCATGGCGAGGCGATGGTAATGAGCGCTTGTCCCGACAGGACCAAAACAATGATGATACCCAGGATCCATTCCGTTCTTACGGCCTCGGTAAGTTGCCAATGCCAAAAGCTGGTTCGGCGTTCAGGTTGACAGAATATGTTTTCTTTTTGTTCCATCACCAGTTTGCTAAAAAGACCTGACCTATCCTTAAGCAATATTTTGTATTCTGACTCCCTACCCTGCGTGATATATCAGTCCATCGCAGACTATTTGCGGCAGACGTTTTCCAGCTATTATAAGCGAATGAACAAATCACTATTGGCCTGACATACTCCGATTACATGGTTCCCTTGCTATTTTAATTTCACTCCCTGCTTCGCAAATCTTGTACAACCAAGCGCCATCACAAGTGATATCGGGCCAAGTATTGAAACAAAAACAGCTGGTATCTGATTAAGAATGCGAGAAATTTCCTTATCTTGATGGCTTAGGTAAGCGCAAAGTATTCCATAGAATATTCTTGCACAACTCGAATAGAGCAAAATAACTAGCTTCATCTCAACCCCCTTTCCAGATTCGGAAGCAGATCTCACATGATGAACTGACAAACCTTACTTACCCTTTTCGGGTGCACCGTTTTTTTAGGCGCCTTCCTCACTGGCAGTGAAAAGCAACAATGGGAAATTTGGGAACACGAATTCCACCCCTTTGGAGCAGCAATGGTTATGCCAGGGGGGAAATGATTCTTACGTGGGCTTACCTAGGCGAGATTATTGGAAATGATTCTTCGATGCAATCCGGAGGGCAGCAACTGGGTATGTTTCTCTAACTAGCTTAACGTTAATTTGCCGCCCAATTAACCCAACACGGCCCGCTTAATGTCAATGAGTGCTCTCCTCTATGGTTCGGAGCCACTTCCACAGGGTAACCCGGCTCACTCCTAAGAGCCGGGCCGCGGCAGCTTTGTTGCCCCCGGTGCTCTCCAGAGCGCGCTGGATGCGCTCCTTCTGATCCAGGACTTCCACGGGCTTGAGCCTGCGTCTGGATGAAGGCTTGCGGTGGGTAAGAATGGCCATGGGCAGGTGCTCTGGCTCTATGGCCTGACCCCGGCTGGTTACGAGGGCGTACTCCAGGGCACTGATGAGCTCCCTGACGTTGCCTGGCCAGGGATAGGTTCTCATCTTAGCCATGGCCGAGGAGCTGATTTGCGGCACTGAGTGGTCACTCCGCTCGGCGATCTTCTGAATAAAATGGTTGACCAGGAGGACCAGGTCATTCCCGCGCTCCCTCAAAGGGGGCAGGTGGATGGGGATAACGTTCAGCCGGTAATAGAAATCGTCCCGGAACTGGCCAGCGTACATGAGTTCTTTGAGGTTGCGGTGGGTGGCAGAAATAAAGCGGACATCCGCTTTTATGGGGCGGGAATCCCCCACCCGTTCAAACTCCTTGCTCTCCAAGACCCTTAAGAGCTTCACCTGTATGGAAAGCGGCACATCCCCAATTTCGTCTAGGAAAATGCTCCCCCCGTGGGCCACCTCGAATCGTCCTTTACGGGTGCGGTCAGCGCCTGTAAAGGCCCCCTTGACGTGGCCGAAAAGCTCGCTTTCAAGGAGGGACTCGGCCAGGGCCGCACAGCTTACCTTCACCAGGGCAGCCTTGCGCCTGTTGGAGAGCCGGTGCACCATGTTGGCCACCAACTCCTTGCCCGTACCGGACTCACCGTGAATGATCACTGGCGCCTCGGTGATGGCGGCACTTTTCGTCATCTCAAAAACCCTCTCCATAACAGGGCTTGCGCCCAACATACCCATGAACCCTTCGGGTCTGTAAAGCTTGCGGCGCAGCTGGTTGATCTCTCGCTCTTGTTTGACGAGGGGAGTGATGTCGGTGACGGTCTCAATTGCTGCCACGAACTCTCCTGCCTCGTTTCTCAGCGCCGTGGCATTCTTGAGCACATGAACCTCATGCCCATCCTTTTTAACGATGGTGCAGCGCTGCCGGTTCCAGTCCCGACCCAGAAGAAGTTCGCAGGTTGTCTCGCTGCTGCCATCCTCCTCCTTCTGTTTGTCGGCGTTGAGGATAGGGCACCGGAGGGTAGAACACCTGAAAAGGGAGCAAGAGGCACCCAAGAGTTCGCCAGGGCTGTAGCCGCTAATTGTTTTCATAGCCTGGTTGGCATAGATTATTTTGAGCTGGCGGTTGACAATAACCAGGCCGTCCATCATGAGCTCGGTAATCCTTTCCATGTAGTTTCTGGGGTCAAAGCCCGCGACCCAGTCTCGAGAGGAAGCGAGGTCATCCATAATCTACGTCTCCTTATCGATTTAATTAACGTTAAATTATTCTAAATTAACGGTACCATCATCCTGTCAAGTCTGTCAAGAAATGCTAGTTTCGCCTGCAATTACCGGGGGACAAGCATGGAGAGAAGTTAGTCCAAGCGGCTGGCACCCGAATTGCTGTCTATGCTGTTCAAAGATACCTTCGGTGTGTAATGAGTATGATAAGCTTATTGCCGATACCGTTGGTATAAGAGTGACAATGCATAATTGGTGCCTTTTCCTGGGCCCCATGAGGTGTGGGTATGATATGGAAAAGGCTTGCAAAGCGAATGAAAAAGATCCGAAAATGAAAAGAGGTTTTGTTGGAAAAGTGAGCAAGCAAGAGGTAGAGGCCTGGACAACCATTGTCGGGAGGGGACCGCCATGGTCAAGAGAATACTTTTGCCGTTGAAATTCTCCCATGTCAGTGATGACGCTATTGATATGGCTATAAAAATGGCCGAATGCTGCGAGGCTCGCTTGCACATCCTTCACGTTCTGGATCACCGCCTGCGCAATCCAGAGGTGACAGATGGACAGATTGCGGAATTCACTCGGGCTGCGGAAAGACAATTCCAAGAAGAATACGTACCGCTTTTGGGTGATTTCAAAAATTTCTACTTTAACTGCTGGGAAGGTGACATCGCCATGGAGACAGCCAAGTTTGCCGAGAGCATTGGCGCAAGTTTTATTGTTCTTGGTTGTCATACCAAAGGGGAGAGGCCATCCCTAACTAGGCTGGGTGAAGTCGCAATGGCCCTCTTCCAGTGGACCCCCTGCCCGGTGATGCTGGTACCGTATAAGTTGCATCAGCAAGCCGCTACGGCACAGGGGCAAAAACCTTCCGCGTGAAAAGGAGTTGTCCCGGCGGCGGAGGGAAAGCTTGCATGGGCTTTCCTGAACAGTACCGAAAAGGGTTGAGTACCGGGACCCCCCTGGCTGAGGTGCAACTCAACAATATGGCGCAAGAGGTGTCCCCTGAAGAATTTGAACAAAAGAAAATAGAGCAGGGCAACATCAAGGAGAGCAGAGAAAACATGCCGAGCCCTAGCGCTTACAATCTAGTGAGAAATAGAGTTGTTGGAGCCTTTCAATGAGCAGACGCTGGAGAGTCTTGATCATCCTACTGGTATTCAGCCTCACTCCACTTCTTGTGGTCACTCCCTTGATCTATAAAGAACAGTGGTTGGCAACGGGCATAGCCTTGTTTACGGTAATCGTGGTGGTGATCCTGACGGCCTGGTGGCTTTCCCGCTCCATGACCAGGCCTCTGCAAGTTATGGTTGATGCTGTGCACCAGCTTGCCAAGGGCGACTTTTCGGCACGCATGAACCTAGCCACAGGTGACGAACGCGATCTGCTGGCCAAAGCCTTCAACGAGATGGTGCCCCAACTGAAGGAGATGATGCGGATGCGCAGAGGTCTGGAGATGGCGCAAGAGGTGCAGCAGAGCCTTCTACCCAGGGAGATTCCAGATCTACCGGGACTTGATATCGCCGCGACAACCCTCTACTGCCACGAGACAGGTGGGGATTATTTCGATTTTTTTCCTTGTGGAAAGGACTGCGAGGGTGTTGCGGTGGTAGTGGGAGATGTGACCGGTCACGGCGTGGCAGCGGCCTTGCTGATGACCACAGCCCGGGCGCTCCTCCGGATGCGCGCCGTCCAGGTTGGAACTATTTCTGAAGTTGTCACCAGCGTCAACCATCAACTGACTCTGGACACCTATGAAAGCGGAAGTTTCATGACCCTGTTCTATCTAGCAGTGGATCAGGCAAATCGGAGTCTACGCTGGGTTCGCGCCGGACATGACCCAGCCATTTTTTATGACTCTACCACAGACCAGTTTGAAGAACTTCTCGGTGCTGGCGTGGCCCTTGGTGTGGAAAAAGATTGGCACTATGAAGGAAACGAAAAGACCGGGCTGGAAACAGGTCAAATCATCTTTCTTGGCACAGACGGTATATGGGAAACTCGAAACGTGGACGGAGAGATGTTTGGCAAACAGCGTCTCTATGAAATCATCCGTGCAAGTGCTGATAAACCTGCGGAGATAATCAAAAAAACGGTGCTTACAGCGCTGACCGACTTCACCGGGAACATCTCCCAGGAGGATGATATCACCATCGTTGTCATCAAAGTAATATGAGGCAAGGTGTTATTTCCAAGAAACTTTGCCTCCAACAAAGACAGTACGATGAAAGTTTTCAACGATGGGGAGGTTTTCATTTCTTATTTGTTCTGAGTTAGAGGGTAAAGCGCAGAGGGCATCCTTCGACAAGATCACAGCGGGAAGTTTTTAAACTTGATATCTGCCGAAGAGACAGGGGACTTTTCTTATGAAAGATTCGATGGGTGGTTTTGTTGAGAAGTTAGAGGAGAAGATTTTTGAAGAGTCGAAAGAGACCTATGGGGAGGAGGTTTTTTCAAGGTGGCAAGACCCGAGGCTCATGGGGAGGATGACCGATGCCTCGAGTGTCGGTCGTATTACCGGCCCTTGCGGTGATACCATGGAGATCTCCCTTCAGTTAGATGACGATCTCATTCAAAAGGCGAGCTTCTTTACAGACGGGTGCGGTTCCAGCGTTGCCTGTGGTTCAGTTGCCGCCGAATTGGCCACTGGCAGGGCTTTGAGACCATTAGCACCACGGTGAATTCCAGGAGTAAGCACGGCATGATCCCAGGGGTTGAGCCCTGGACCCTGAAACTTATTTTTGACAAAGAGAGCCAAAAATTAATCGGGGGTCAGATTATCAGCGACAGTGAAGCCCCTGTAAAGGAGATCGATACCGTAAATGCCCTGATCATGGGTGAAAAGACAATTGCAGAGCTCACCACCTAGATGTGTGGCGGCAATCCGGATTGCTCATCTGCGCCGAGCAGGCACTGCAAAAATTAACAGCTTCCAAGAGACATAAATGGATAGCTTTCGCATGTCGCGTTTAAGAGAGGGAAGACGAAAATATTACGACGTTTTCTCGCATTTTTACGATGGCTTTATCAGACTTCATGCCCGGCGAGATGAGGACGATACCCGGCAATTTCTAGTGGATACGGCCCAGCTTGAAACCAAATCCGCTCCCAGCATTCTGGATGTCTGCTGCGGCACAGGATCGGTGGTCTTAGCCTTTGCCGAACACTGTCCTGATGCCCTAATGGTGGGCTACGATTTTTCCCGTGGGATGCTGCGTAAAGCCCAGGAAAAGAACGCTGACACCCGAGCGGTTTTTGTTGAAGGGGATGCAGCGGAACTTCCCTTCTCCGACAACAGCTTCGACGTCGTCAGCTGTTCCCACGCTCTCTATGAATTGAAGGGGCAGGCTCGTGAAAAGGTGCTGTGGGAGATGAAACGGGTGATGCATCCCGATGGCGTGGTTTTGCTTATGGAGCATGAAGTACCAAGCCATCCTTTTGTTAAGTTCCTTTTCAATGTGCGCTTGATCTCCATGGGGTCCAGTGATGCCCGTGAGTTTGTCGAGGGCGGGCTGCAGCGGTTGAGAAGGATCTTCTCCCGGGTTGCTCTAAGTCACTCCCGATCTGGTAAGAGCAGACTGATGATTTGCCGAGACTGATTCTGAAAACAGCCAAAGGGGGTCTGAAAAAGCGGGGGGAATGTTTTCCCCCCGCACACGTGGTTTGCCTACATAATCGGATCCATCTCCAGGGCGGGATGCTTCTTCTCCGTG
>WOR8_10003479_pt1 | contig 19251 bp, 18 predicted proteins | sample DeeMarSeWOR38_10_FD_19890 | JGI IMG/M metagenome (IMG submission 19890)
GCTATTCCTCAAACGGTTAATCGTGAGAGCCCGACAGAGAAGATGCACGCGCATTCGAGAAGTTTTAGTTTCTATCGAAGATAGCGTCTATTTTTCTATACAAATTTTATGCCAGATATGAAAAAATACGAGATCTTTATAAATATCGAATAGTTAACTATTTATCTGCATAAGCTGAAATCGTTAAACTGACAAATATCGTCAATTTTTTTGCCCTAAATTGTCACTTTTTCGATAAAATGAGCCCCATCATGTGATTGAAGATGACCCAAAATCACGAAAGGATGCCTTCACCATGCGATTTGAATTTGCAACTGCCACGCGAATCCTATTCGGGCACGGTGCCGCAAGGGGGACCGGGCCCATTGTCGAAAAAATGGGCCGCCGGGTTTTCATGATTACCGGACGCTCGCTTGAACGGGCCCAAGCGCTGATAGGGCAGCTAAAAGACACCGGCATGGCGGTGACCCATTTCAGGATCCCCGCAGAGCCCACAATCCGGCTTGCGCTGGAAGCGGTGGAAACTGCCCGCCGGCAATCTTGTGACGTGGTCATCGGAATGGGTGGCGGAAGCGTCCTGGACACCGGCAAAGTGGTCGCCGCCCTTTTGACCAACAGGCGGCTTGGCCCTGGCCAATGCCAAATTGGGCGCTGTGCACGGGTTTGCGGGCCCTTTGGGAGGCATGTACCATGCAGCTCATGGCGCGCTGTGTGCCGCACTGCTGCCAACGGTTATGGAAATCAATCTTAACGCCCTGAAATCCCGGGCTTCAAATTCCCCGGCCCTGAGCCGCTATGACGAAGTCGCCCGCCTTGTCACCGGATTACCCGGCGCCGGGGCCGCAGATGGAATCGGTTGGGTGCGGAATTTGTGCGGCCAGATGGAAATCAAGTCCCTGGCGGCTTATGGTATTGAGGAAAAGAACTTCCCAGATATTGTGGCAAAAGCCCGGCAGGCTAGCAGTATGAAAGGAAATCCGGTAGAGCTTACCGGAGAGGAGTTGCTGGCAATCCTGCAAAAGTCAATTTAGATGCTAGTTTGTGAAGCGCTATCTGAAGACAAAGGGAGGGGCATCATCATCCATGGAAGCAGGTTTGGTGCCGCTGGCTCGGGCCGGCGTTGTTTTCCTTCTTTTAAATCTCCTGGGACCTGCAAACAAGCCCGAGAATAGGAACACCACCGATTTGTATAGCAGTTTGACGATCTGCAAAACGACATAAAACAACCCGACACCAACGGCCACCTCCACAAATGTCGGTTGATTGGTCACCCAGATAGAAAATGCATCCCAGTTGTTAGCCAGCCAAGTCGGTATCATTTCCATAATCATTGCACCCTATCTTTTTTTACATCCAGATGCATATTTTGTCAAGAAAACGAATGACTTAAATGACGATAAGATAATGGGTCAAAATATTGACATTTCCCGACGGTTTTCGGCCATTTGCAGTCAGGCGCATATCGCAAATTAGCGGCAGCGGCGACCTTTATCAAGGTCCGCTCCCACCGAGAGAAAACTTGGCATGAATGTTGAATAATATGATTGCCAATTCAGGCGCATGGTAATCAACTGCCGGCATGCGTTGCGTGTGATGTGATCCGGGGTTCCTGGCAGGCCCCGGGGCACGCCTCCTTTCATTGCCTCCGGGGACTGACCCACCCCGGAGGCATCATCAACGGATGTGGAAAAAGAACTGACATGAATTTGAAGCGAGGAATGAATCAGAAATGGTATGCGTTCTAGAATACGGCGATAATATCGGAACATTGCGGAATTTATTTCGGGACGAGGCGCAAGCGATTATTTTTGCAAAGCATATTATGGATTTATCTGAACAAGAATACACCTGTATCGCCACCAACAAGTGGTATTGCTCGAAAAAAAACGAGTACGTAGAGATCCAGGAGCTGTAGCGCTGCGGTTGAGGCATCTTAATTGCCTTCGAGATCGATTTTTTGCTAAAGTTTATCGCACGCCGGCCGATAATACAAATAACAGTGTGCTGGCGGGCACGCTGTAACATATAATTCCTTAGGGTGAGGGGCGGTCCCAGTGGGGCCGCCCCTATTTTTTTGGGGACTCCGGAGGCATACCAAACCAACATCAAATTGAACGTCCAACATCGAATATAGAATCACTTCACGGCGCGTCTTCTCCTTAAGACAATATTTTATGGAATATGGGTTTCCTTGGGAAGTCTTTATTACATCTCTTAGTTCTGTCTCTTCATCTTTTCCTTTTCAACGTTCGATGTTGAATGTTCGATGTTGGACGTCAGTCTTTTTCCCTTGAATTGTTCTTGACATTTTTTGCACCATGGTTAATCCGTATGATAGCATGGCTAAAACATCGGGGATGCCTGTGGCAGTATGGCCCCTGAGTGATTCCGGCGACGAATCATTCGAAATAACGGAAAGCTACCCTAATGCACCTTTTCATCTTGCCGTTGAAACAAGCCCGCCTCCTGAAACCGGGTGCCTGGCGGTGGATCGCGTTTTTGCTGGTTTGGGGCCAGGCGATCATTGCCCTGGCAGGCGACAGTGGTGAAATCGACAGGATCACTGCTCACCAGGTCAAAAACCTGCTGGGCCGCCCGGACACGGTAATCATAGACGTGCGCACCCAGCGCAACTGGTGGCGGAGCAGCAAGAAAATCCCAGCGGCCGTCAGAGAGGATCCCGCCAGGGTGGACCAGTGGCGCGACAAATACCGCAAGGATCAAACCCTGATATTTTACTGTTCCTGAAAGCAGGAAAAAACAAGTGCCCGGGTGGCACAATCCTTTAAGCGCAAAGGCTATGACAACGTATTCGCCCTTCAAGGGGGCTGGAGCGCATGGATGGATGCCGGATATCCGGTCGAGGATAAATAGGAAACCGGATTGCTTAACGGCAGAACGGGCATAAGATTTTTCCTGCCATGTAACTTAAGACCAGCGGTTGTCTCTTAACTTAAGCCGGCTAATTATCCCACGCGCTCTGTCAGAGAGCCAGACCCGCATTTCGATTCAGACCGCCTGCGCAAATAAGTTCTGAAAGAGGGTCGCTTTTCTGACAGCCGCAGGACCATCCGGCCGGCCCGAAAACCCCATATTACCAGATTCCCAGGTTTTCGTATTTTGCCCTGGACCTGTTTGATATATACATGAGGTAATAATGTGATGGGAGTTCCCGAATCAAGCAAGCATATCGACTGCGATTCCGATCAAACGCAGCGATGTTCACAATTGGTTAGTGTCAACTACTGTCGTCCTGGAATAATGTCCCGTTGCAGCGCCGGGATCGTATGGGAAAAACAGAAAAAGTGCAGATTTTCAAAAAAATCTTCTGTCAGCGAGCGATGCATGCACTACATTGCGTCTCGCGACGGCCATTGTGACAGTGTGGATGCGCAAAGAGAAAGCTATTCGCCGGATAGGATTTGAGGTGATGTCGGTTTGCCCAAAAAAATCCCCCGGAAGGTAGCGGAACCCTTCCGGGGGGCTCAGGGTTAAGGTCATAGCAAGTATTCGAGTTAGGTTTACGATCTGTAAGGCGGTATAACGGTAATAATTTAGCATCTGGCAGTCTGCTATGACCAGCCGCGGCAGCGCCATTTGCGCACTGCCAACCTCACAACCTTTGACAAAAGGGGACGGGGGATAAAACCGTCCTTTTTCAAGGAGGGATACCTATTTCTATCACAATATATTGTTGTATGTCAAGAAAAAAATCAATATGTTGTGTTTTTTGGGTCAGTTTACCATTTGGCCCCGCCGACAGCAAAGCGGCGAGCCCGTTGATTGACCGGGGCGTGCACGTCTCCTTCCCATAACCCGACCCGGTGGCGGTCAAAAAAATACAATGACCCTGCTTCAAATTGATTAAATCATGCTTACTGTTTAGACTACACCGTGTTTTTGGATGCAGCCCCAGGGTTGCATACCGGATCGTTGGCCGATGGGAACTGCCGGGATATGAACGTGCGACCGAAACTAACCATAACGATTGGACTCCTGCTCAGCTGGCTGGTAGTGACGGCCCCGCTGGCCGCCGGAACGGCGCTGACCAGCCTGGTCAATCAAATCCGCCCGGCTGTGGTAACGGTGGTTGTATACGGCGCTGATCAGAAAGTTGCCAATATCGGCAGCGGATTTTTTATCGACAAATACGGTCATTTAATTACCAACTATCACGTTCTGGACGGCCGCTACAAAGCAGAGGTCCGAACGGCTGACGGCAGAACCTACCCCATAAAGCTGGTTATCGCCGATGACAGAGCCACCGACCTGGTGAAGGTGCTGGTCGATATTCCCCGCCACAAGATCAAATGGGTCAAAACCGCGAACCGCTTGCCGTCCATTGCCGAACAGATCATGGTGGTCGGCAGCCCGATGGGACTGGAGCAGACGGTCAGCGAGGGTATTGTATCCTCGATCCGGGAAATTCCGTCTGTGGGCGAATTTTTCCAGATGTCCGCGCCCATCTCCCCGGGTTCGAGCGGCAGTCCGGTCATCAATCTCAAAGGTCAAGTCGTCGGTGTGGCCACCTTTCAGATGGTCAAGGGCCAAAACCTCAATTTTGCCGTTTCGACGAAATCCGTCAAGAAGCTGAAGCCGGTCACGGCCGGGATGTCTCTGGCTCTGTGGACGTTTAACAACAGCTTGCGCCAACCCGGGCTTGCGGAAAAACTCTGCCGCCAGGGATATCAACTGTCCATAAACGGAGAGGATCAGAAGGCCCTTGAATTTTTCAAGGAAGCGATTGCCAAAGATCCTGAAAACACCAGGGCATGGAATGGATTGGGATCTTGTCATGTTGGATTGAACAACCCGGAGGCTGCTATAAAGGCCTACCGTCAGGCCATCAAAACCAACCCCACCGATGAAACCCTGCATTTTATTCTGGGGGATTATTACGTCAAACTCGAACAGCATCAGGAAGCCATCGACGCCTTCCGCGAGGTGATCCGCCTGAAGCCTGATTTCGAAGAGGCCCATTTCAAACTGGGGGTTGTCTACAGCCGGCTGGGGCGTCTGGATGAAGGCACGGACGCCTTCGAAACGGTCATCCGATTGAATCCCGATGCCGTGCCGGCCCATTTTAATGTCGGGTTAGCTTACGCCCAGATGGGACGCTATCAGGATGCCCTCAGCGCCAATCAGGCGGCGCTGCGCGTTGATCCGGAATATGCACCCGCCCACAACAACATCGGCCTCATTCAACAAAAGCTCGGCAATACCGACCTGGAAATCGACGCTTACAAGCGGGCGATCCGGATTGATCCGGATTTTGCATCCGCGCATTACAATTTAGGGGTTGCGCTGCTGCGGACCGGAGATAAAGCTGCCGCCCTGGACGAGTATAAAATTTTAAAAGCACTCGACAAAGCCAGTGCCGACCAACTCTTCAATCAAATTTATTACTAGCATGGAAAATAAAATAAATCCCAGACGACTACCGAACCGCGAAACCCACAATTGTTTCGGGTGCAGCCCGATCAATCGATCCGGACTGCAAATGAAATTTTACACCCGGGATTCTGCTGTCTTTTCCCGCCTAACGGTACCGGATCATCTCTGCGGGTGGGACCGGCTGGTGCACGGAGGGGTCATTTCAACGATCCTGGACGAGGTCATGAGCTGGACCGGCATTTATTTGCTCAAGCAGATCACCATGACCAAATCCATGACGGTGGATTTTATCAAACCGGTTTATATCAACAGCGAATTGAAAGCCGAGGGCCTGGTGCTGGAGAAAACCGGCAAGCACGAGGCCCTGCTCGAGGGCCGCCTGTACAACCAGGAGGACACGCTGTGCGCCCGGTCCCGGGCCACGTTTGTCATTTTTTCACCGGCGGTGGCCAAACGGCTGGGGATTGCCAGAAAAGAGCACCTGGAGTGGTTTGAAGAGATTTATAACTTCTAACGCGATAGACATCGTTGCAGCGGCAGCGACGGCCGCCCTCTGACCTTTTCTTGCTTGCTGATAAGATGTAATGAAATTCCTCGGACCCTATCCAAACCCATTGAAATTTCCAGTGGCATTGCAGGCCAAAAAGAAGCCAGGGTTCGCTTGGTACTCGCCTTCGTCATGCCGGATTTGATCCATCAAGATCTTCCAGTCTGAACTTCGGTTGATTGACCAACCGCTCTATTTCTTCCCGGTCCATTTCCCGCCGTTCGGCTATCCTGGCGGCCGGCACGCCGGCCCAGATTTCGTAGGGACCGGGATTTTTGGTCAGCACCGATCCGGCGCCCAGGACCACCCCGTCGGGGATGTGGGTCACCTGATACAGCACGATGGCGCCGTCGTGAATCCAGACGTCCGCTCCGATGTATTTGTCCTGCCACAAAACGCCGATGGTTTCCTCCAGCAGGGCCAGGGGTTCGGTGCCGTAATGGATGGTGTCGTGGGTGTAGATGCGGGTCCGCGGACCGATATTGCACCAGGGCCCGATGTGGATGGAGCCGGTGCAGTCCAGGATGCAAAAGGGGCTGATAACCAGGTTGGTCTCCCGGCCGGGGGTCTGAAAGGCCTCGGGCGATATGACCAGATCGCCTTTTTGCAGATTTTTGTGCGGATAGCGCCGGGCCTGGGCGATGGCCGCTTCCAGTTTTTCCCGGGACAGGGTGGCAGGCTTAAATCCCATGAGATGCCTTAACCTTTCATCAGTTTTATTTTATCCGTAATTTAAGCGAGGAGTTTATTTTCATGTAACTCGGTGTTATATTCTATGCAACCATGTTGCAACAGAAATATCAATACCCCAATTGAGTTAATCCCGATTGGCAGTTGAATAGCGGTTCAATCGGGAATCTTTTCATGTCGCGCGCTCGCAGGAGGAGTTATGGCACGATCAGAAGTGCACCCCGTGCATCGCTTCGAAGACTGGCAGGTGTGGCCGGGGTCCTATCAAAACCCGCCGGCTGACGGCACCTACCGTTTTCCGCAGCAGACGGATCTGCAGATCACGCGTGCCACGCCGATTGCCTCCATGGGCTCGTGCTTTGCCAGGGAAATCAGGCGCAAACTGCTTTATTTCGACTTCAACTACATCACGGAAGAAACCCATCACCCGGCGGCCGTGCATGCCAGCGCGGCCTGGGAGCGCACCTACAATACGTTTTCCATGCGCCAGATTTTCGAATACACCTTTGAGGACTGGACACCCGACCTGCGCTGGTGGACCGCACCCCAGAGCGGCAGGGTGCAGGATCCGTATCGCCGGATTATTCTTTACGACTCCCTTAAGGAAGCCGAGGAGGACTTTGCCAATCACCGCACCCATTCGCGCCGCGCCCTGGAGCAGGCCGAAGTTCTGATCCTGACCCTGGGCCTGACCGAAATCTGGCAGGACACCGTCGACGGGTCGGTCATCTGCCTGCCGTCCGGGCCATTCGTCAAAGAGGGCGGCGACATGAGCCGCTATGAATTCCGGGTCAGCCGCTACAGCGAAAACCTCGAGAACCTGGAAGCGATCCATGCCATCATGGCCCGGCACAATCCCGGCTGCAAAATTCTGGTGACGGTCTCCCCGGTGCATTTGTGGGCCACGTTCCGCCGGGATCTGGATGTCATCAGCGCCAGCGCCAACTCCAAAGCGACCCTGCGGGCGGCAGCCGATGAATTTGTCGTCAGCCACGACAATGTCTTTTATTTTCCGGCTTTTGAAATGGCGACCATCTATCAGCCGATCACCGGCAAGACCTGGTTTACGGAAGGCAAGGAGAATTTCCACATCAATAAACAGACGGTCCGTTTCATCATGCGGCAATTTTTCCGGATTTTTGCACCCGCTGAAACGCTGGATGGGTAGGGGCGTTCTACCAACCATAGAAAGGACGACGCAATGAAACCAAAACTCGGTAAACGATGTTTACTGTCTGCAATTGCCGGTGTAATGCCGGTTGGGCTCCTTATCGGTATCAGCCTGGCGGGCTGTGCCGGATCCGAGCCTGCGAAAACGCCCGCCGAAGGCCCGCCGCAACCGCTGATCACCCTGTCGGAGAATATGCCCCAGGCGGACGAGTCGAATCTTAAACCCCCCCCCAGGGTTGCGACGGGTTTGTCCCCGCTCAATCCGCAGCCGGCAGAAGCGGCGCTGGTTCCCGGGCTGGCGGTGGCCTATTTTCATAATTACAAGGCCCGGCACCTGAATCCGTTAACCAAGGGCAACGTGCCCAATAAAGAGGGGACACCGGGCAAGCCGATTCCCTATCTGAATCACCATTTCGGGCGGGATGAGGTGTTCGACAGCGGCACCAATCGCCTCGTCGCCATGCGCATGCGAGGGCTGCTTCATTTTCCCCGGACCGGCACCTACACGCTGCTGGGGCTTTCCAACGACGGGCTGCGGATCTATCTGGATGACCACCTCATCATCGATGACCCGGCCTGGCATGCCCGCGGTGACCAATACGCCGTCGGCGTTGTTACCGAAATAAAACAGGCCGGCTGGTACCCGTTGAAGGTGGAGTATAATCAGCGCAAGGGAACCGCCGCCATCGCGTTTTTCTGGCGTCGGCCGGGGGCCGACGGTTTTGAGCCGATCCCCGCCGAAGCCTATGCCCATATCCCCGCATCAGGCCAGTAAGCAGGTTTAAAGACCTTAAGTTTCGAAATTAGTCGTGGGAGCGCCTTTCCAGCCGCGATCCGCAGTGTTGGTGTAACATCAGTGCCCGGCCGGAAAGCCGCTCCCACGCAAAGCAAATTCCTTCCTTTCATAACGATTGGATCTTTTTATCTCAGTTCCAGATCCTACAGAAGTATTTTTTTGAACTCAGAAGCCAGATCCATAAAACTGACGGCCATTTCTTTTTTCGGATCGCGCCGCTCATCTTTGGCGTAATCCAATCCGAACCGCAGGTTTATGGTAATGTCGTTTTCCCTGCAGTAGCTGTCCAGAGACGGCTTGGTCATGCTGCTGATTAAAAAGGCTCCGGATTGTGCGCCCCATTCAAAGTGGGGGCCGTCACCGCCGCTGTCTCCCATCAAGATAATCTTATCGGACTGGATGCCCAGGGAGTGTGCTATCGTTTCGGTGTTCTTACCTTTGTCCCGGGTCTCCAGGAGTTCATATACATGGGTGGGATCGCTCGTTCGCTTTGGATAGCGTATCATGGGGTGGGCGGATAGCACCGCTACCGCGGGCAGCAGTTTTTTGGCGAAGACGCGTTGGAAATATCCGATCAGCCCGGTGGAGTTGATCATAAAAAGGATCTGATGATCAAGGCACCACTGGATCAATTCCGGTACCCCGGTGTAAGTGACGAAAGATGCATCCAGGAAAGCATCCATCTGATCCTGAGATAGGGGCTCCGGCAGCAACGCTTTGACTTTGGCGCAGGCCTGGCCGAGGGTGACGCGGTTGCCGGTGTACTGTCGAAAAACAGCGGTTAATTCTGCTTCGATTTCGGGGTGGTTATAGGCCAGGCAGTCAAAGGGACCGGATGGCGACAGACATTCGCTCCAGTCCGATGATACGATGGCTTTGTAATTCGTGTTCATCTCGGCAATCTGAACTTCCGATTTTATTATTTGACCGCAGAAATGAGAGATCCCAGGGATCAGGAAGATAAATATTCGGCTAACTTTTTCGACGGTTTCTGCATTTTTTGCGGTGAAATTATTCTGGCGGTTGTCATAAATATGTTTTGACTGACCAACTCTTTACCCCCCCGGACCCCCCCTTTAACAAAGGGGAGAATGTATCCCACCGGCATGTGTTTTGCTAGTAACCGAGCGGTCATTCCACGTCTACCAATAATATGGGTACCGCCTTTTTAATGGAAGACAGGGGATTTTGGATGTCGATGACTCCTTTTCCTATCGGGATTTTTTAATTTTTTGCTCCAGTTGCAAAATGCGCTCGGCCTGACGGGTCACCCGTTTTTCCCAGTGCCGATCGTCGGTAAGGTGGGATTCTGCCAGACGGTTGAACTGCCGGGCTTCCGCTGCAAACCCTTTCATGAGCCAGGCTTCGGCGAGGTAGTAATAGTTTTGGCCATCGCCGGGATGCAGGCTGATGGCCTGCTCCAGGACCCGGATGGCGCTATCGGCCTCCCCCGCTTCGATATGCCGGCGTCCCTGGTCGGTGAGTTCCAGTGCTGCCAGGGCCCGCGGGCTGGGGCCGGCAGGCTTTTCCGGCGCCGGCTGTTCCGGCCGGCCCGTTTCTTCACGGATCACGCCGGTTTCTTCAACCGGCCGATCTTTGACGCAGGCGGCCAGTCCACCAACAAACAGGCACAGGGCCACTATGCCGACCGATTTAGTTTTCATCGAAAAGCTTTTTTACCCCCCGGATGAAATCTTTAAGACCGGATTTGCCGTGCAGCGTACAACGCTCCGTCGGAATTTTATCTGCCAGAAAATATTCTTCTACCGGTTGCGGGCATGATTTTGCAATGGCCAGCAAACCGGTGACATCACAAATCGCTCGTTTTTCAACCCCGGGCGGCACTTTAAAGCCGGCTTCTGAAATGTAGCCCGGAATCGAATTCATCAAATCGGCCCAGATCGGCAGGGCGGCCGAAGCGCCGGTGGCATGCATGGGATCTCCGTTGTCAAAGCCTACCCACACCAGGGCCAGTACATCGGGCGTATAGCCGACAAACCAGGCGTCTTTAAAGTCATTGGTGGTGCCGGTCTTGCCGGCCACCGGCCAGAAAATGCCTCTGCTCTTCAGGGAGCGCGCGGTTCCCGCGGTGACCACGCTTTGGAGCATGAAATTCATCATAAACGCTTTTGGAGGCGGAATCAACCGTTCGATTTGCAGGTGCTTTTGCTCGAGGGTTTTCCCCTTTTCATCGACAACGCTCTTCAACGACAGGGGATAGGGCTGAACACCGTCGGCAGCAAAAACACAGTAGCTGCGGGCCAGTTCCAGGGGGATGACCTCAAAGGCACCTAAAGCAAGGGCCGGGTAGGCTTTTAGCGGGGTTGAAAATTGAAATTTTTTGGCCGTGTCCACAATGTGATCGAGCCCGGTTTTCATGGCAAGGTCGACGGTGGCCAGGTTGTAGGACATGGTGAGAGCCGTTCTCAAGCTGACCGTGTAGCGGGTCACCGGTTCGAAGTTTTGAGGCTCCCACGTTTGGCCTTCCACCGTGTAGGTTCGGGGCTGGTTGGACAGCATATCGGAAGGGGAAAATGCATCCAGAGCGCTCAAGTACACGAAGGGTTTAAAGGCGCTTCCGGGTTGACGTCGGGCCTGGCTGATGCGGTTGTACTGGCTGACACTGTAATTGCGTCCGCCCACCATGGCCAGAATGTAACCCGTGCCGGGTTGCATCACGATGACGGCACCTTGAAGTTTGCGGGCGGGGTCGCTGCGTTGAAGTTCGGGTTTCATGCGCTCCAGGCGCTCAAGACCCCTTGCCAGTGCATTTTCAGCCGCTGACTGAACCTGGCTGTCGAGGGTGGTATAAATGGAAAGTCCCAGACTGGTAAGATCTTCAGGGCGATAGAGGGCGTTGAGCTGCTGCTCGAGATAATCCACGAAATAAGGCGCCTTTTTGCCATGCACCGTAAAGCCGACCGCATTGACCGGAGCCTTTAGATCCGACTGAAGATCCTCCGCAGACAGCCAGCCCTTTTGGTGCATGGCATTGAGAACAAAATTGCGCCTGGCCAGACAGCGCGCCATATCCTGATAGGGGGAATAGTGATTGGGGGCTTTGATCAGGCCGGCGATGGTTGCCGCCTCGGCCCGGGAAAGTTCTTTGACCGGTTTGCCGAAGTAGAAATAAGACGCTTCGCCGACCCCGTTGACGGCCACCGTCCCCTTTTGACCCAGGTATATTTCATTCAGGTATATTTCGAGAATTTCTTCCTTTTCATATTTGAATTCAATGATGACGGAAATGAGAACTTCCTTGAATTTTCGCCTCAGTGTCCGGGCCGGCGTCAGGAAGTAATTTTTGGCCAGCTGCTGGGTCAGGGTCGAACCGCCCTGCCGGATGGCACCATGGCGCAGATTGGCAACCAGGGCCCGCATGATCCCCCGGATATCGATGCCGGGATGCTGATAAAAGCGGCTGTCCTCAGCTGCCAGCACCGCATGGATCAGGTGCTCGGGGACCTGCTGGATGGCAATCAACTGGCGGCGCTCACGCTCGGCCCCGAAGAACAGGCTGATCTCTTCGGGTTCCAGTTCCAGGATCGGCATCGCCTTGCCGTCGGTGGTCCGAACCATCGAAGCAATCCTGCCATCGCTGAAGGCGATCCGCACCGCAAACCCCATGCGGTTGTTCCAGGGCGTTCCCAAATCGTTCAGAAAGACGGTAATTTCATTCGGTGCGATCTGCAATTCCCCGTTTTTCGCCGGTTGGCGGGACACGTTGCGATAGCCGAGGGCGGCAAATTTAGCCTTTAAAAGATCCGGATTGATGCGCTGGCCGGGATACAGCAACGTCGTGTCAGCGTAAACTTTGGATGGGACGCTCCAGCGCCGGGCCGAGAAGCGCTGATCGATATGCGCCGCAAGATACCAGCCGTACAGGAACAGGCTGCCACCGACAAGAACGACAACGATAAGCAGGGCTATCGATAGTTTTTTGAACATCTATTCCCTATCCTATATTTCTGCAGGCAAATCGCAACCCAGATTGGTCGAACAATGAGGGATCGATTAAGTTGAAAAGTTGAATGGTTGATTAAGTTCAAGGATGTTATCGATTTGATCTGCAAAATTTTTTAACTCTATCGACCCAATCAACTCAATCAACTATTTAACATGCAATTTGTTTGCTATTGAAGCAATTTAGCAGTTCTGAAGTTAGTTGTGCCTCAACGCATCAGCCTTGCCCCCAGCCCCGCAATCCCCACCACAATGATACCAGCGCCAGGGCGCTGATCAGGGCGGCGGCGATGCCGGTTGCAAAAATTCCCCCGAACAGCCAGACCGGCCCACCGATCAGAGCGCCGGCCACCCGGCCGAGCCCGGCTGCGCCCATAAAAGTTGCCATCATGGTTGCACGGGCCCGGGGCAGCAGTTCGGTTGCCATGGATACACTGGTAACGGCAACAAACTCAAAGGTTACAAATATCAGAAACAGACTGGCAAAGGCCATGAAAATTGTCTGGCTGACCAACGGCAAAAGTACATATAAGATAATACAGATTGTCAGCCCGGTCATCACAGACCTTTTCAACCCGATTCGATCGGCCAGGGTGGCCGTCAGGGTTTCGCCCAATAATTCAGCAAGACCGATGGTGCCGGTCCCTAAACCCAGCGCGACGATACTCAATCCGAAGGCGTTTTCCAGCCAGGCGCCATAGACGACAAAGAGGGTGTCATTGGCGGCACTGACCAGAAAGACAAATGCCAATGCGCCCCGGGCGCTTCTTTTGTGAAGTACCTCCTGCCAGACCGTCTTCAGGTCGATTCCGGATCCTGATCCGGCCGGGTCTCTTTCTACCGGCGGTATCAGCAAAACCAGCAGGGCAATCCCCAGGACGGCCAGCAGGCCCATGACAAAAAATGGCGATCGCCAGCCGAACCTATCTATGATGAGCGCCAGGGCCGGAATGCCCAACAGGGCGCTGCCGGCCCAGCTGAACTCAAGGACCCCGATCACCAGTCCGCGACGGCGGTAGGGCACATGATCACTGACGTAGGCCTGTACAGCCGGGTCAAAAACGGCTTTGCCCAGGGCTGCGAGAAAAAGGGCTACCAGAACGACCGCATATAACGGAAACAAACCGGAAACCAGCAGTCCCACGGCAAGCAGGACCATGCCGGTAATCATCATTAAACGATATCCCAGACGATCGGCTAGCGGCCCTGCAAAAATCGCCAGGGAGCCGGCCGCCCAATTCAAGGCAATCAGCGACGTTATGGCCGTCAGCGGAACCCCCAACCCCCTGCTGAGAACCGGTGCAAAAGGATAGACAAACCGTCGGGTTGTATTCAGGATGAACTTACATATACCGGCGGCACCAACGTTAATTACCAGTCGGGCGGCGGGTTCTTGAGATTCAGGTCTATCAGGCGGTGTCGACATAACCGATCCACTTGTTGTTTGGACAACATTTTTGTTCCATAGCTGGTTTACAACCTGTTTTCCGGTCTCCTCGTTGGAATACTGGAATAGCGGAATGATGACATAGCCGGTCTATAAGGGTTGGTAATCAATTATGAGTTAATTTACGCAGCCAATGACATTTTCTCAATTTAGCTATATCGCAATACCCATTTTTCCAATATTCCAGCACACCAACATTCCTGCCGGGACTAGGGCCTTAAACGCCAGAGGGCGGTCGAGGTGAATCCCCTAGCTTACGTCAAATTCAAAGTCCGGCGGCTGTTCCAGGTGCTTTTTGACGTAGCACAAACTCATGGACTTGATCAGGGCGAATGTATATTTCTCAGGAAAATCCGGAGGAACGTCTAGTTTAAAGACGATTTTTTCGACCATATGGGTTTTTTGATTGGATTGCAGCTCCATGCTGATCTTAAAGTCTTGGGTATCAATCTTGCGGTTTTCACAGAACCTCAATGCATATAATGCTGAACAGGTTCCCAGCGATACAAAAAAGAGATCGGAAGGCGTGGGGGCCGAGTTGTCACCGCCGTCTTTTACACTTTGATCTGTGCGGATCGTAAATCCTTTGTAGTCTGCAAAAATCTTTTGTCCCCCCGCCAACCTGATTTCCATTTTCTGATCCATGTGTCTGTCTCCTTTTAGATTCAGTTGCCCAAAAACCGGGTCAATTTATCGAACGCCCTTATCTATGTCAATTTCAAAACTGATTTCTAAATATTAGATGCGCAGGTTTAGCGGGGTCTGTAAAGGATAGGCTTACTGATCTGTAATAATTCCGAAGCGTTGAAGCAAGTCCCCCATCATCTGCGACACGACCAATCCTAACTTAACCATTTGATATTATTTTATATTATTAATAATATTTGACAGTTCGAGCCCTTTTTACTAAACTAGTAGAGATAGTGGCGGCCAAGCTTGATTTGCTGAAGCAACAACCCCGTAGCCAGTCAATCAATTCAACGTATTGTATTTTATATAGATATTAATAAAATTAAATCGTTCATCGGTCCAGCAACCTGGTTGTGTCTTATATCGGCTCTGCGGTTCCCTTCCGTCCCTCAAGCTCGCAGGCTGGCAGGAAGGCCAACGGCGGTCAAACCCCTACCTGGACCTGAAGGAGTATGAAGCCAATGGATACAGATCAAATGAGCTGCGCGAAATGCGGTCACTTATTAAAAGATGGCGCCGAGGCTTGTGCCTATTGTGGTACAGCGGTTGCCTCAGCAGATTCGCCGCCCCAGGCCGATGGGGGCCCCCCAAACCTTGCCGAACAGGCGGCCGGGCAGCCGGAGGTATCGACCGATGACGCTGCGGTTGCGGCCGCAACCGCAGCGTCATCGGTCCCACCTGACGTGACATCGGAAGCGGATCAGGGTCAGCCGGAAGAAACCCGGCGGTTAATTGATGAATCTGCTGCGGAAGTTACGTCAGGGACCGTGGATTCGTTGCCGGAGGCCGATGATCAGTTTGATTTTCAGCTTCCCGACGACGAGCTGATCGTTGACTTTGATGCAGATGAAACGGCCAAAGAGCCCGAGCAGCCTGCGGCGGCGGATGCCGGGTCGGTTGAGACCGAAAAGCCTGGAACCGAATCCGCTATGGATGACATTGTGGATTTGAAGCAGCATGCCGCTGAGGCAACGGCTGAGGTGATATCCCTATCCGACAAAGCATCCGCCAAAACTGTCTCAGAGGATAATTCGGGTTTACCGCAAACACCGGTATTGGAGGTAAGCGGGGAAGATCCCTCGGAATCTGAAACCCTGGGGGCGGACATTCTCGAACTGGTGAAGGATGAAACCATCGAACCCGAAACGGCCCCGGATCAAGCTTCCGGCCTGATGCCGAATGCAAACGGCACCGAAACCGAAGGGCTGGATGCCATCTTGCTGACATCGGATGAAGCGGTTCAATCGGACACGCCGTCTTCGCCGACCGATACAGCGCAAACCGCGAAATCGACGGAGGCTGAAGAGCCGGTTGAACCAGCGGCCCCAACAGCCGACGGCACGGCCAAATCCGATCCTTCATCTCCATCTGACGATGCCCGGTCCACGGCCGATGCAAACCGGAAGCATACCGATGCCCAGGCATCGCTGGAGGCTGCTAAAATCGAAAAAGCCGCCAAAAGCAAGAAAGCAGCCCTGGCCAGGGCCCTGGCCCTGAAAAAGAAAAAGCTGAAACTGGCCAAAGCTCAGGCCCTGAAGACAAAAAAGCTGAAACTGGCCAAGGCCCGGGCTTTGAAGAAACAGAAGGAAGCCCAGGCCGGTATCGAAAACTCTGATAAGGCCTCGGCCGCCGGACCCGATATGGTTCAAAGTATGGAAGCAAACACTCAATTGCTCGGCCTGCTGAAAAAGTATGAGGGGCAGACCATCGGGATCAACTATGACAATTCTGCCGATATCAAGGTGGCCGAACTTGTCGCGACAAACGCCGAATTTTTCAGCGTGTTTGTGAAGGATCAGGAATTAACCTACTGTCATCCGCTCAAAACCGTCCTGACCGTCATCGAGGGTAAAGACGGCGTAGAGTCCGGAAACCCCGAGCAAACACCAAAATTTAACGCGGTTGTTAAGGTTTATCCCCTGGTACTCTTCTAAGAAGTGGATCAAAACTCCCTCTAACGCTCGACGACTGCGTTGCAAAACGTTTTAAAATGCTCACGTACTAACGTGTACGCTCCGCTTTTAAAACGTTTTGCGCCTTGCCCTCAAACGTTAGAGGGAGTTTTGAAACCACTTCTGCTTAGAAATACCACGATCTGTTATTTCGATTTCTCCCATGCCCTGTCTGCAGAAAAGCCTTCTGCATGAACATCACTTAATTCTTCAATTCCGGCGCACGTGCCTGAAAATTTCACAGCATCCTTGACGATTTTTGATATTACGCTATAGTTGAGGTAGTTCTAAATATCTTCTTTCAGCGTTTTTTTCCTCACCCTGAAAAAACTGTCAGCTGATGCTGCGGAGCAATCGCTTTCCTGCCCTGGCGGGAGGGATCACAGGGAGAGGGACAAACCAGCGTCTATCCTTATTCGGACTATAGTTCGGAAATTATTCAACGGAGTAGAATTTGACAATGAAATACCTGCCGATTGACAAAACGCTGTTCATCCAGAACCGGAAGCGGTTCGCCCGCAAGCTTGGGAAAAAGTCGATGGCCGTATTTAATTCCAATGATATCATGCCCACCAGCGCCGACGGGACCCATGCATTTATTCAACAAACCGATTTATTTTATTTAAGTGGCATCGATCAGGAGGAGAGCACACTGGTGATCTGTCCGGATGCCAGGGAAGAAAAGCACAGGGAGATGCTGTTTTTGAAGGAAACCAACGAAAAGATCGCGCTGTGGGAGGGGCATAAATACACCAAAGCTGAGGCCACGGCTGTATCCGGAATAAAATCGGTTCACTGGAATCAGGAGTTCGAAACCGTCTTCCGACCCCTGGTTTTTGAATGCGACCACATTTACCTGAACACCAATGAACACCTGCGGGCGGATTTGACCGTGGAAACCCGGGACGCGCGGTTTCTCCAAAAATGCCGCGAGGCCTTCCCCCTGCATCAATATCGGCGGCTGGCACCGATTATGCACGATCTGCGCGCCATTAAATCAAAGCCGGAGGTGGAGCTGATTAAAAAGGCCTGCCACATTACCGCAAAGGCTTTCCGCCGCCTGTTGGGTTTCATCAAACCCGGGGTATGGGAGTTTGAAATTGAAGCCGAAATTTATCATGAATTTATCAAAAATCGTTCCAGAGGCCCGGCATTTCAGACGATTGTGGCCTCGGGAGCCGACGCCTGTACCCTGCACTATGTCAATAACAACAAACAGTGCCGCGATGGGGATCTGGTCCTGATCGACTTCGGGGCCGAATATGCCAACTATGCCGCCGACCTGACACGCACGGTGCCTGTAAACGGCAAATTCAGCCAACGGCAAAAGGAGGTCTACAATGCCGTCCTGAAGGTCCAAAAAGCGGCCATCAAACTTCTCAAACCGGGCAAGACGGTTGATACCTTTTCCCGGCAAGTCGGCAAGGTGATGGAAGCCGAGTTGATCCGCCTCAAACTGTTGAAGGCGGCTGAGGTAAACAAGCAATCCGCCGATCAACCGCTGTACAAAAAATATTTTCCCCATGGCACTTCGCACCACCTGGGTCTGGATGTTCATGATTACGGAAACAGGTACCGTAAATTTGCACCCGGGATGGTATTCACCTGCGAGCCGGGTATTTACATTCAGGAGGAAGGCATCGGCATCCGGATAGAAAACGATATCCTGATCACCAGAGACGGGCCGGTGGATTTGACCGCGGAGATACCCCGGGAGGTCGATGAGATCGAAGCGCTTATGAACAGTTAAAATTTATCACGTTAAAGCGAATTTCGAATATCGCATACCGAATGTCGAAGCAAGGTATGCCATCTTTTTAAAAGACAGAGCGACACGCGGCGCAAGCGCCTGCGCTGCGCGAGCGATTCATTCCTTCGATATTCGAAATTCTTTATTCGATATTCATTATTCTCATTTCACAGTTCGGCGAGAACGAAAAACTGAAGAATCCCTGTCTGAAAGATTTGGCTCAAAGGATACATCCATGGGAAAGCACCTGGTGATCGTTGGGGCCGGCCATGCGCATTTAACGGTCTTAAAGAACCTGAAAGATTTTAAGGATGCAGGGCATCGTGTCACCGTCGTCAGCTCAAGCCCGCTGCACTATTATTCCGGCATGGGACCGGGCATGTTATCCGGCATCTACCGACCCGAGGAAATCCGGTTCAATGTAAAGAAGATGTCCGAGGACCGCGGCGCGGCCTTCGTGGAAGATAATGCTGTCAAGATTCACCCCCGGGAGAGAAAAATCGACCTGCAATCCGGCAAGCAGTTATCGTACGACGCCCTTTCGCTGAACACCGGCAGCTATGTGCCGACAATGGCAGCGTTGCCGGCTGACGGATCCGTTTTTACGGTCAAGCCCATTGAAAAGCTCCTGGCGGCGCGGCGCCGGATCAGAGAGGATTTGAAAGCCAAAGATTTGAGGATTGCCGTCATCGGCGGCGGACCGACCGGTGTTGAGGTGGCGGGCAACCTGGAACGCCTGGCCAAAGCTGAACCGGGCGGTTGCCGGATTACCCTGGTGGCCGGCACCAGACTGCTGGCAGAATTTTCAGGCCGTGTTCGCAGGCTCGCGCTGAAGTCATTGACGTCCAGGCA
>WOR8_10002243_pt1 | contig 19238 bp, 15 predicted proteins | sample DeeMarSeWOR38_10_FD_19890 | JGI IMG/M metagenome (IMG submission 19890)
CGCCTTTGCGGTGCACACAAAGCTTGACCTTTTTGCCGTTGACCTCGTGGGTTTCCACTTTGGCCATATTATGGGCGATGTCGTATATCTGGTATACGCTGTGATTGCTCACTTTACCGGCCAGGGCCTGTTGGAAACTGCTCCGTATGTGGTGGGCCAGAACCTGGCGGTTGGCGAAAGCATAGTTGGCAGCGGCCTGCATGGCCATCAGGTAATCCTGGCCTTCCGGGCTGCTGAGCGGCGCGCAAACCAGTTCTCGATCCGGCAGCTTGAGGCCGTAGCGGGCGATCGACTTTTGAAAACGTTTGACATAGTCTCCGCAGACCTGATGTCCGAGGCCCCGCGAGCCGCAATGAACCTGAACCACAATCTGTCCCTGAAAAAGCCCGATGCGCTGTGCGACGGCAGCGTCTATGACCTCGTCAACCACGTCGATTTCAATAAAATGATTGCCGGCCCCCAGGGTACCCACCTGCCCCTTGCCGCGTTCCTTGGCCCGCGGGCTCACCTTGGCGGCATCCGCTCCTTCCAAACAGCCGCTCTCCTCTGTTCGCTCCAGATCCGACTCGGTGGCAAAGCCGCGTTTCAAGGCCCACCGGGAACCCTGTTCCAGCAACCGGTCCAACTCACCGGATCTGAGGTTGATGCTGCCCCCTTTGCCAACCCCGCTGGGGCAATTGGCATACAGGGCGGAAGCCAGATCGTCCAGCAAAGGTGCGACCTCGGCCTGTTCCAGGTGGGTTGCGAGCAGTCGCACACCGCAATTGATGTCATAGCCCACGCCCCCGGGCGATATGACCCCATCGGGAAGCTCCGTTGCCAGAACGCCGCCGATGGGAAAACCGTATCCCTGATGAATATCCGGCATGGCCAGGGCATACTTAACGGCTCCCGGCAACGAGGCCGTATTGACAAGTTGCTCCAGGCTCCTGTCGCCTTTAACACCCTCCAACAGTTTCGCATCGGCGTAAAAACGAGCCGGCACCCGCATATCATTGCGATAGGAAGCCGGAACCTCGAAAAGGTACGCCTCGATTTGTTTGAAATGTTCGATACTGATCATACGCTTTGCCTTTTAGTATGCAGATGCCCCTCGAAAAAACCTTTGAACCATCATGCTATACATCAAACACAACGGTTGCCGCCAATCCCGCTTCGGTCTCCGTTATTTTCAGGTTATGATAGGTCACCGCCTTGATATGGTTTTCCAGCCGGGTGGCCCGACTGCCGTGAATGAATGCATCGACCCGGGTGGCGGAAACTTTGTGCAAATCAAATTTGCTGAAAACGAGCATCTCGGCTTCGGCCCAGTAAACCAGCTCGCTCAGCCATTCGACCAACAGGCTTTCGGCATCGATGGCATCCAGCGCGATTGATTTTGTTGTCAGTGCCGCGTCAATGGTGTCGTCGGCACCCATCAGGCTGTTCAGGCCGCGGGCTGCATTGACAAGCAGCTCTTTCAGGTTGCGACCGTAAATTTTTAATGCCCGGTCCGCGGTATGCTCTATTTCTTCAAAGCCAATGCGGTGATGAGGTCCGGATGATTCTGATGACATGTTTCCTCGTTGCTCTTATTGCGATCCCATGAAAGCTTATGGGTTCATGCCGGCTGCCAAACCGCAGGCCTCAAATCCGTTCGATATTTCGCCCGCCGAGGGGCGGGATCCCAAGTCAAGAAAGTTCGGTCGTGCAATTATCGTGCTGGGCGTAGATGTTGTCGATAAGAACAGATGCAGAAGAAAGCGCCAAATGGTGATCAGGGTGTGGCGCTTTTGTTAGTTTGCAGACGAAAAGGCGCCGTTTATACCCCTAACATGTAATATTTGATCTTAAGTTGTCAAGCTTCAATATGCGGTCATCCCATGGTTGTCAAAAAAACCTTTACATATGGGTTGCCGTAATCTATAGATTTATTGATCATTGAACTCTTTTCGCTTAAAAATAAAGCCGTTGGGGCGATTATTGTCCTCATAGCGCTGGATCCTGCAATTTCATTCATTCAAAAGGCTTTGCTGCAACTCCCTGCTTCGAAATTACGTTTTACATAGCGGAGTCATCTCCTTTTGCGGTAGAAACGAAGTCGGTAACAATCTAACCCTTGAAAATGAGGTAATTTATGGAACATCAATTTGACGCCGTTATAATTGGCTCCGGCCTTGCCGGTCTGCGCGCCGCCATTGAAATCGGTGAAAATGCGAGCGTGGCGGTGCTCAGCAAGGTGTTTGCCACCCGTTCTCATTCGGGCGCCGCCCAGGGCGGAATTGGTGCCGCCCTGGCCAATGAGGAAGAAGACAGCTGGGAATGGCACATGTTTGATACGGTCAAAGGCAGTGACTACCTGGGGGATCAGGATGCCATTGAAACCATGGCCAAGGATGCGCCGCGCACCATCTTTGAACTTGAGCACCTGGGTGTGCCGTTCAACCGCACCAGCGAGGGTAAGATAGCGCAAAGAGCATTTGGCGGACATACCAGCGGCTTCGGCAAGGCGCCGGTTAAAAGGGCCTGTTTTGCCGCCGATCGAACCGGACGTGTCATCCTGGATACGCTATGGGAACAGTGCCTCCAGCGCAACACCAAATTTTTTGATGAATTTCAGGTGCTGTCCCTTATGGTCGAGGACCGGCGTTGTTGTGGTGTTGTCGCCTATGAGTTGGCGACCGGTGAACTGCACACGTTTTACAGCAAGGTTGTGTTGTTGGCCACCGGCGGGGCCGGCAAAATATTCAAGACAACCTCCAATGCCTTTGCCTCGACAGGCGATGGTATGGCCCTGGCTTACCGAGCGGGTGCGCCTCTGGAAGACATGGAATTCGTCCAGTTTCATCCCACCGGAATCTACAAATTGGGAATCCTGATCAGCGAAGCCGCCCGGGGCGAAGGCGGCATTCTGCTCAACAAGGACGGCGAACGCTTTATGGAGCGCTATGCGCCGGTCATCAAAGACCTCGCACCCCGGGACATGGTATCACGCTGCATAATGGAGGAAGTCAGAGCCGGAAGAGGTATTGACGGCCAAGACTATGTCCACCTTGACCTGACCCATCTTGGTGAAGATGTCATCAATAGCAAATTAGCGGAAATAACAGGTTTTGCGCGCACATATGCCGGCGTCGACGCGAATAAGGAGCCCATCCCGGTCCAACCGACATGCCACTACATGATGGGCGGCATCGCCTCGGATGTTGACGGACGTGTCGTTGTCGACAGCAGCAACACCCCCTTTGAGGGTTTATTTGCGGCCGGTGAGTGCGCTTGTGTATCGGTGCACGGAGCGAACCGGTTGGGCTGCAACTCCCTGCTCGATACCCTTGTTTTTGGTCGCAGGTCCGGTATGGAAATCAGCCGTTATGTTCAGCGCAACGATTTCCAGAAACCGGCAACCGATTTTGAAAAAGCGGCTGCAGCCAAAATATCCGGCTTGATGACCGCCAAGGGCGAAGAGCGGATCGGCGACATTATGGCCGACATGCAGGAAGTCATGATGGATAACGTGTCGGTATTTCGCACTGAATCGCCGATGAAAGAAGCGTTAGGAAAAATTATGGAGCTCAAAGGACGATATCAGCATATATCTCTGCAGGATAAAGGCAGCTGTTTTAACCGGGACCTCCTGGATGCCCTCGAGCTGGGTCACATGCTGGATTTGGCCGAGGTAATTGCCATGGGCGCGTTGTTTCGCCAGGAAAGCCGCGGCGCCCACTTCCGGGAAGATTTTCCCGAGCGCAACGATGATGATTTCCTTGTGCATACCCTCGTTCGCCATACGGATAAGGGCCCCCAGATTTTTAATAAACCCGTCACCATAACCCGGTTTCAACCCCAGGAAAGGAAATACTAAAATGAAATGCAACTTTATCATTTACCGTTTTGATCCGGCGGTTGATAAAGAAAGCCGTTATCAAGAATATACCGTAGAGGCCGAGCCCACTGACAAAATTTTGGATTGTCTCAACAAAATCCGGTGGGAACAGGACCCCACATTGGCCTATCGCTATTCGTGCGCCCATGGAATATGCGGTTCGGATGCGCTGGTTATCAACAGCCGGGTTGAATTGGCCTGTCAGAAGCTCGTCAGAGATTTCAAGACCGGCAACAATTTTGTCATCGAGCCCTTGCCCTTCTTCAACGTCATCAAGGATCTGGTCGTTGATTTGAAACCCTTTTTTGACAAACACCGCTCCGTTCGTCCGTACTTGATTTCCGACCAAAAACCGCCTGAAAAAGAGCGCTTGCAGGACAGCCAGGACCAGGAATTTTTTGAACCGGCGCTCAGGTGTATCCTGTGTGCCTCCTGCACCTCGTCTTGCCCGATTACGCGGACCAACCCGGATTATGTCGGGCCGGCAGCCCTGTTGAGGGCTTTCCGTTATATCTTCGATTCGCGTGACACAGCCACCGATGACAGACTGGAGAAAATCGACAGTCAAGATGGGGTCTGGGGCTGTAAAACCATGTGGTGGTGCACCGACGTATGCCCCAAAGGGATACCCATCACCAAATGTCTCGGGCAAATCAAACGGGTACTAAAGAAGAACAAGGCCGCCAGGTAAATCAAATCAGTTTTTTTATAAAAAGGGTCCTGTTACCTTGCACACGAGCAAGAACGTATTTAGTGTTTGGTATTTGGTGTTTAGAGCGTTTGATACCAAACACTAAAAACCAAACACAAAACGCCACCTACCGGGAGACAATCATGTTCAAACTCAAACCATTGTCAAAGGATGCCATTCCGGCGGCCCTTGAAAAGGCCAACTGCTACCGCTTTTTGAACGAACCGCTCGAGGCGGAGAGCATCTGCCTGGACATTCTGGACGTCGAGCCGGACAACCAGCAAGCGATCATCACGCTTCTGCTGTCTCTGACCGATCAGTTTGGGCATGATCTCGGCGCATCCTTTACCAGGGCGCGTGAGCTCTTTCCGCGTCTAAAGGATGAATACGACCGAATCTACCATCGAGGGATAATTTGTGAGCGTCGTGCCCGCGCCCATCTGGACCGGGGAGGACCCGGCTCCGGTCACCTGGCCTATGACTGGTTTCGGCAGGCCATGGATGCCTACGAATCTGCCATCGGTAAGCGTCTGGCAGGAAACGACGATGCCATTTTGCGCTGGAATGCCTGCGCGCGGATCATAATGAACAATTCTTCGGTGGTACCTGCAGAGAAGGAAAGCAGGGAATCGATGTTGGAATAACCAGGGTTCAAAGGTTCAGCGTTCTGGGTTCAGAGGTTCGGTGTTAAGTATGAGGTTGGAGGTTAGAGGTTGGAGGCTGAACCGCTGTGGTTCATAAGTTGCCTCAAACCTCAAACCTCAAGCCTCAAACGTTAAACGGAGGTCAGTAAGATGGGAGAAAATATCTTGGCAGGCTTTAAATTTTTCAGTGAAGTGGCTCCGGAAACCCTGGAGAAGATCGCGCAAAAAACCGAGCTCCTGGAATTCGCGCCTGATGATGTCATTTTTAAGTATGATGAACCGGCAGAACATCTCTATGGACTCCTGGAAGGTGAAGTTGATTTAAGTCTTGTTTTTACAGATAAAGTATTGAAGACCGACATCGAATACGAGGAATCCATCCAGGCCAGTATGGTCGATGAGGAGAAATCGATCGTCATCGACACGGTTTCACCCAACCAGATTTTTGGGTGGGCATCTCTGGTCGGACCGGCCCGCCGTACCGTCACGGCGGGGTGTACCGAAAATTGCAGAGTGGTCGCCATTGCTGCGGCTGATCTTAAGGCCATGTTCGACCAGGATCATCATCTGGGATTTGTGCTAATGAAAAAGCTGAGTGATATCATTGCAAAACGGCTTAAAGTTCGAACCGACAAGTTGATTGAAACCTGGGTGGAGGCCTTTGATGGGGACACTATCTAGGAATGAATAATGTCTAACGACAATTGACTATTGGTGGGATCGCCCGCGCAGCGCAGGGGTTTGCGCCGTGTGCCGCTCCGTCAATTTATAAATTTAGGATTGATAGAATTCCTTAATTATTCATTTGTCATTAGACAATAGCCATTTGTTTATTTGGTAAATTAACAAAAAACAAACTCTATACAAGTTGAGTTGCTTTAGCAACGAGGTGGCTGCAAATGAAGGCACTTTACTTTGACAAACATGGGCAATTGGATGTTGTAAAATACGGCGATGTGCCGGATCCCGAACCCGGTCCGGGGGAGGTCCTGATCCGCGTGCATGCCTGTGCGCTGAACTTCCTGGACATCTGGGTTCGCCGGGGGTGGCCGGGGTTGAACCTGGAAATGCCCCACTGGTGCGGCGCTGATGTTGCCGGCGAAATTGCCGCGCTCGGTGAAAACGTTTCCGGCTGGCAGGTGGGCCAACGAGTCGTGGTCGATCCCGGCGTGAACCTGGTCGAAGATGAATTTACCCGCAACGGTGAGGATAGCGTCAGCCCGGATTACCATATTCTGGGAGAACATCGGCGCGGCGGTGCGGCCGAGTATTTGGCCATATCGGCCGGCAACCTGGCTGCGATACCTGATCATATCGACTACCCGGAGGCCGCCGCGCCGCTGCTCGTCGGGCTGACGGCCTGGCGCATGTTATTGCGCCGTGCCGGTCTGCGTGCCGGGGAATCGGTGCTGGTCGTCGGCGCCGGCGGGGGGGTCAACAGTATTGCCATTCAGATCGCCAGGCTGGCGGGGGCCACCGTTTATGTCGTGGCCAGCAATGCTGAAAAAGCGGAACGGGCCCGGCAACTGGGGGCAGATGTGGTCCTGGATCGCTCCCGGGTCGACTGGACCAAAGAGATATTCAAACTGACAGCCAGGAGGGGGGTGGATGTGGTGGTGGACAATGTCGGTAAAGCCACCATCACCAAAAGCATGCAGGCCGTTGCCAGGGGCGGGCGCATCGTAATCGTCGGCAACACCAGCGGGCCCCAGGCTGAAATCGACATCCGTTACATATTCGGCAAACAGATCAGCATCATCGGCAGCACCATGGGGAGCCATCAGGATTTTCATGACCTGCTCGATTTGCTGTGGTCGGGCAAAATCATGCCGGTGCTTCATGGGATCATGCCGTTGCGCGAAGGTGTTGACGCCTATCGGCTGATGGAGGAAGGTAAACACTTCGGAAAAATCGTGCTGGCACCTTGACCCAACAGAAGAAAAGGAATTCGCGCGCATTGCGAAATTGAAGATGGAAGACTGGGCGGCGGATTCAGGCAGATAGCCACCTATCAGGCGACTGGAGCATGCTTGCCTGTCTTTTTTCTTTGGATATCGGAACTGAGCCTGGAGAGGAATACTCTCAATGTGCCGGTAGTCGAGTGATATGTGGTTTCCCGTTATGATATCCAGGTTCTGCTGAGGTAGAATTTCAGCTTATTTAAACAATTCTACCATCTCCCGAAATTCATATGTCGTCATCACCTCCAACAAACCTCCGGGTCCTCCAAGTTTTCGAAAAGACACGCATTGCAAACAAAACCATCACATAAAAAAAAATCAGGTTTATCCTGTGCAATCCGGAATTCTAATCGAAAGTGAGGGGCTGTATATATGGGGGCGTAATCTTTCAATCAGTTGAATTGTCAGCCTACGCATTAATATTGGGCTCCAACTTTCGAATTTCACTTGGGGAAGTTTTCGTCCAACGCTTATACGCTCGCCAAAAAGAACTGTATTCCGAATAGCCCAGAACGAAAGCAATTTCCGTTAGGCTGACAGTTGAATCGTGAATGTAGTGCTCTGCAAGCTCCTGGCGAACCTCGTCCAACAGCGTACCAAAAGTCGTGCGCGCGTCCTGAAGTTTGCGTTGCAGGCTTCGGGTGCTCATTTTCAATCTCTGAGCCACCTTTTCGTCAGAAACGCCGCCAGAAGGCAGCAAGTCAATGATGACAGTTTTGACGCGCTGAACGATGTTATTTTTATCCAATTCGGCTAAATAACTGGTGATGTACTGGTCGCAAATTTGGGCAAGTTCGGGGTTGCCGACCGGCAGGCGACTATCAACCGCATCTGCCGGAAGGGTAATACAATCGCTATCAGCACTGAAATTAACGGGAGCTTTAAAGAAGGAATAGTATTCTTCAGCGCAGGCTGGCTTTGAGTGGATAAAATTGACCTCCACCGGATTTAGATCCGGTCCGTAATTAAGCCGGCATGCAGACATCAAAATTGACATTGCCATATCTATAAAGGCTGGAAGCCTAAGAGATTGGGACAATGTAAAAGTTAGCCCTTTAGCCGTGTCCTTCAGACGGTTTTTTCTATCTGTGCCGTTAATGTGAGCATAGCGGACAGCTCGGTTCAGCGCTTCGCGCAGAGTGCTGCTGGCAAGCCACGCATGTCCCAAGGCATTAAACTGGGAAGGGTGCCAAAATTTTGCTCCATGCAGTCCGAAACACGGATCGTCTATGAGTTCGTTTATTTTAGACCAGAGGCTATCAACTCTCGCGTGCGCAATACGCGCACCCGGCTTTAAAATCATTTCACGATGAATGCCCACCTTAAGGAATATGGATTCGGCGTCATGCCCATAGTCTTCCAATAATTTCCATAAAATATCTGTTGGAGACAAAAGATGAGTCACGGCCATATGCAATTTCCCCTTTTCATACTTGCCTTTCTTATCATTAAATTCAGTAAGTTAAACATTTATCAAAAATGGCGCGAAAAGACAACCGAATGGCGCGTTGTGGCAGGTGAACTTCTATAATATGTGCTATCTGGAAGGCAAACAATAACCATATCGAAGTTTTGCCTGTACGCGCCGCGCAATCAGACGATCAGGTAAACGCCTTCATTCATCTGTTATTGGAAAGAATAAATGTTACTCTCTGACAGGCAGGCCAAATTCTCAATTAAAACGAACCTGCGATTTTCACTGCCGGAAGTATAAAAAGATGTCAGTAAGCAAGCGTGATTGATTGCAGCGCATTGCAATGGAAGTCACCCCTTAAAATGTCACTGAAATTTATCGATTGTAATGACTACATACTCATTGAATCCCCAACAGGAATGGATTTTTGGGAAATTATGGAGGGTATTACCAAATTAATTTCGATGCCGGGATTTAAAAACAAAAATGATATCTGGGTCTTCACATCTGGTCAAATACGGATGGCTTATGCTGATCTTTACACAATTAAAAATTTAGTCGAAGAAATCTGTTCCAAAAATTCAAAAGGTACCAAAACTGCCATAGTTGTCAAAAACGGTCTTCAACAAACTTTAGGCATCTATTATTCTGATATTGGTAAAGACCTGCCACGGAAGATAAGAGTTTTCTCAGAGTTGGAATCCGCAAAAAATTGGATTCTGACATAAGTGACGTTAGCGTCGATGCTGCAAAAAGAACTGCCCGAGATGTCAGTTTGAGAGTCCGCAAGAAAATAAATTTTTAACGGCCGGTCTTTGCGTTGTTTGTAAATTGCCGGCATTTAACCTCGGGTGGAAAACCGTCGACGCTGAAACAGGCAGGCAAGCTAAAGACCCTTTCTGCCACCTGCGATCGAATATGTATCACAAGACAATGAGCTGTTCACCTTAAGGGTTTCCCTGATGCCCAAGCAACCAAATTACCTACAGTGGAAAAAAGAATTGATAAATTAGAACCGAGTTTTCACGAGTTAAAACGTGAAAATGAAAAAGTCAGCCGGATAGCTGCTAAATATGAAGCTCTATTCGAGCGCAATCTTCAGTGTATATATGTTCACGATTTCGAAGGCAGATTTATTGATGCGAATGATGCTGCTCTGAGTCTGTTGGGTTATAAAAGAGAGGAGATTAACAACCTGAGGATATGCTCCATAATAAATGAAGACCAAACGCAATTAGCGTTGGCTACAATTAAGGAGATTAGGCAGTTCGGTTCACAAAGACAACCGACAGAATATAAGCTGAAAAATAAGAATGGTCAGTGCGTATGGATTGAAACTGACGGCGGACTAATATACCGGGAGGGAAAACCATACGCCATTCAGGGAGTTGCCCGGGACATTACCAATCGAAAAATGATAGCCGCTGCGCTGGCGGAAAGTGAAAAAAAATACAGAGAATTGGTTCAGAGTGTTAACAGTATCATCCTGAAATTAGATACCAAGGGGAATGTTAAATTCATCAATAATTTTAGTTTAGAATTTTTCGGCTACTCGGAAAAGGAAATTATAGGAAAAAATGTTATCGGCACCATTGTTCCAAAAACAGAGTCGTCTGGACGGGATCTGGCTGCTATGATTCGAGACTTAGGACTTCACCCTGAGCGCTATGTAAACAATGAGAACGAAAACATGCGCAAAAACGGCCAACGTGTCTGGATTGCCTGGACGAATAAAGGTGTTCAAAACGAGGCCGGCAATATCCTGGAGATACTCTGCGTCGGCAACGATATAACAGCGCACAAACAGACAGAAAAAGCGCTGCGGGAAGCTGATGAAAAATTCCGGGCTCTGGCAAACTCGACGCCTGCTGCCATATTGATCGTTGTCGGAGAAGACCTTCTTTACGTGAATCGGGCTTTTGAATCCATATACGGTTTCAACAGGGAGGAGGCCTGCACGTTGCGTATCTGGGAGCTGGTTCACCCCGACATGCGCGAAATGGTCAAACAGCGGGGGTTCGTGCGCCAGCGAGAAACGCCGATACCAGACCGCTATGAGCTTAAAGCTTTGACCAAAGACGGCCAGACCAGGTGGATCGACGTGGCCGCAGCAACCATCACATCTGACGACCAAACCGCTACTCTGGTCATTGCTCATGATATAACCGAAAACAAACGGGCCCGGGCCTCCCTGCTGGCCCGGGAACAGGAACTCGAAGATAAGACGCATGAGCTTGAAGAAATGAATGCGGCTCTAAGGGTTCTTCTCAAAAAAAGAGAAGACGATAAAATTGAGCTCGAAGAAAAAATTCAATTCAATGCCAAACAGCTAATTGAACCATATCTGGAGAGCTTGAAAAATACCCGGCTCAGTCCCAGACAGGCGTCCCTCCTCCATCTAATCAAAACCAATTTGGATGAAATCATCTCGCCGTTTGCCCGCAATTACACCTCGGTTAAGTACAAATTAACCCCGCAGGAGATCAAAGTTGCCAGCCTTGTCCGGCAGGGGAAAACCACAAAAGATATTGCTGAATTAATGGGTTTATCCGTTAGAACCATCGAGTTCCATCGGGCGAAAATCCGTCAGAAATTGGGCTTAAAAAGAAAAACAAAAAGCCTACAATCCTTGCTCATATCGCTCAAATGATACTGGTTTCAACTAGTAGAAAAACAGCAATTTTCTACGGTTTACAGTCCTGGCCCGCCTTGTTAGGATTTAATCGGAAATTTCGATTCCCCGTATTATAAAAACGCTGCCTGAACTCCAGCTATTCTTCTCCGGATATACCAACGGGATGTAATCTTTACAAATTTTTGTCGGAAGGAGGTGATTAAAAGTTGTTTGATAGGGAACAAAAACACCTTGATGTGGGGAAGAAGGTGATTTGCATGTCGTCTCGAAAAATGCTGCGTGATCAAATTAGACCCGCGCTGCTGTCTATGCTCGATGAATTATAACCCCACCTGATCGCTGTTTTTAAATCCCCCCTTAAGCACATGGGACCCATTAATGGCAGGTTCTTCTAGAAATTGTCACAGCGACGGTTGGTTCCTGAATTTGGGCTGATTTAACGGAAAAGCACTAAAAATGACCGGTTCTTTCTTCTTCACTCTTCAGAATATTGTCCTCTCTTAAGTTACACGGCCATTGGTGGATTGAGGCTAATAATCGTCGATTAATGCGAGAGGAGGATCAAAATGGGAGGAACTGTATTTTTTACTTCAATTGTCGCAATGGCGTTTGCGTTGATGGTAGCTTTACCAGATGCAGGGCATGCTGGCGAAATTGAGCAACCGGCAAAATATTATAAGGAATATATTTCGAACTGTATCTGCAAATATGAATCGAAAGCAGCCTTGCAGACCTCCAGATCTGTAAATTTAAGAAGAAACGGGGCGATTTACGAACAAAAAGCTGTTTTTTTAAAAAATTACCAAAACGTATTGGTTGATGAGATGATTAGAGAGGAGATTGGCACAAAAGCTTACAAAATTGATTATTATCTAAACAAAAGATTTAATAGGAGAATTAAATAGAAAAATAATTGTGCCTAGAGGCCGGAAGTCGTGAGGCTCCGGGCAGCGAGATTGCACCTCCCTGCGATGCCCTCTATGCGCATTTTCATTTCTGTGAGATTTCGGCATGATTTAATACCTTAAAAATGTCCAACAAATCAGTATTTTTAGAACCCGAATATGCTTGCTATATTCAGTTTAGATCACAGATGCAAAATCCGCTAATCCCGCATCCTTGCAAGATTGTATATTAGCCCTGCGTAACTCGCGTTTTGGTCAATTTGTAGTGGCCGGCGATGATAAGAATTCCGGTTTCGGATGTGTGCATTGACCAGCCGGTATCCAATTTAGTTGTATTTCTTCATAACCTCCCGAAATATTATCAACTTTTGCACATCCTGGGTGCCTTCTCCCAGGGCCGATCCCCAGACGTCCATGGGAAATTTGTGGATGGGGTGCTCCTGGATGACCGAGGCGGCACCGAAAATATCCGCCGCCCAGAGGGTTACCTCCCGGGCGACCTCGACGCTCAGGTATTTTGCCAGAGAACTGGCCCCGCGGAAATCCACGCCCCGGTCTACCAGCCAGCAGGCTTTGTAAAGTGTGAGACGGGCAGCTTCCATTTTTGCATAGAAATCAGACAGTTCATAAGCTTTTGCCTGGAAATCCAGGATATGTTTGCCGAAAATCTTGCGCTGTTGCATATGCTTCACCGCGAGGTCAAATGCGCCCACCGCGCTGCCCAGGGTCAGCGCCGCAATGGGCACGCGGCTGTTGGTAAAGATTTCGAGGACCTGGTGCAGTCCACGTCCGCGTCGACCCAGGAGGTGATCATCCGCAACAAAGACGTCTTTAAAGCTCAAACGCGTCAAGTCCGATGGTATCCACACCTGCTTGTTTAACTTTTTGCGCTTGATGCCGTCCGCATTCAAATCCACCAGATACATCGACAGCCGTTTTTTTCTCTCGGCGCCGGGGTCGGAAACGGCCGTTATGATCCCCCAGTCGGCAATCAATCCGTTGGTGACATAGGCTTTGGTGCCGTTTAGCTTCCAGCCGCCATCGACCTTTTCGGCAGTCATGCCGATACCGGCCACATCACTGCCGGCAATGTTTTCAGTATTTCCCAGGCACATGATGGCCTCGCCTGCAACCGCCGGGATGCCATACGTTTGCTGAAGTTCCTTCGAGCCGAACAGGCCCAGTCCCATGAGCCCCAGGTCAATATGCGCCAGGACGGCGATGGCCACCCCCGGCGATAGCCTGGCCAGTGCTTCGGCCAGCAGCGACTCCTTTAAGGCCGATTTGCGCACCAGGTTGCCGTTCTCAGACGTCCAACCATACCAGCCCTGCTTGCCCATTTTCTCAAAGAGGGTGCGGGGCAGCGCGCCTTTCTGACACCAGTTGGGTAAATCCGGAATAATATCGGTTTTGATAAAGGCCTTGAATTTATCTAATTCTTCGGCAATCTCTGCCGGTATCGCAAAGTCCATGTTTGTTTTCTCCAATCCAGAGCGCTGCTGGTGTTGTGTCCCAGAAATAATGTAAAAAAATTTAGTTTAATTTGGCAGCTTATGCCCGCGTCATTCCAGCGAAAGCGGGAATCCAGAAAGTTTCAAACCGGAATCCCGCCCACGGTGGAGTGACGATCATTTTGTAGTCTATTGCCGGGACAAGATACTGATTATCTGAACATAAAGCAGATGCGGGCGAATACAAGGTAAGCCGCCGGTCCCCGGAAGTCTTTAAGAGGGATATGCGCTGGCAAATTTTCTTGGTGGGGCGATGAATGAACCTCGTAAGAGGACGCATACGGCATTTTCTTATATAAAATACATGGTTTACCCCATTTACAAATAAAACCGATATACTTAAATATAAAATGCTGAAATCTGTTTTGGGTTCATACCGGGTTTAACCAAGGAGAATGACAATGAAAGAACTGATCGAGCGAATCGCCCGGGCACTGGTAGACAAACCCGAGGAAGTCACGGTGACAGCGCTGGAAGGCAGCCAGGCAACGGTATTGGAGCTTAAAGTTGCCAAAGAGGATCTGGGCAAAATCATCGGGAAGCAGGGACGCACGGCACGATCGTTGCGAACCATCCTGGGGGCAGCCTCCGCCAAGGAGAGAAAACGTGTTGTTCTCGAAATAGTTGAATAAGTGCCTGGCAGTTTTCTTACCAACCTCCCCCCATCTACCATTTTTGTGCTAAGCAAAAATGCCGGACCATCGTTGTACTTTATTGTCTCCACCAGATTGTTGCACTTCTTAACATACGATCGAGATACTCCCATCAGCGCAGTGTAATCATTTAGCTGCCACAGGCGACCTGAGACAGAGGTGTAAAGATAGAAGTTGCTGCCACGAAATAAAATGTTGCCGCCTGGAACATGTGATCGCACCCATCAATTTCGGAGCCCATGGTGGTGCTGTATACTCCAAAAGACAATTTGTTCCAGATGGTTATCGGGAGTCGTCTTGACACCATAAAATATGGAAGCATATTGATTTTGATTGGCGATGAATTGCGAATCGGTGCTAATTTACGATCTGTCACTGACAAGGAACTATTTGCATGCCGAGGAAAGAAATAAAGTTTCCAGATATAATCGAACATATTTCTATTTTGAATGAATACGGAGAGTTCGATGAGGCCCTTGAACCGGATATTCCCGGGGAGTTTCTGCTCAGGCTGTATCGCACGATGCAGCTTTCCAGAAAGTTTGACGAACGCCTGCTCAGCCTTCAACGCCAGGGAAGAATCGGGACGTTTCCGCCGATCAGCGGTCAGGAAGCCGCTCATCTCGGGGCTGCGGCGGTGCTGCGCCCCGACGACTGGTTTGTTCCGGCGTTTCGCGAAACGGCGGCGGAGATCTGGCGGGGGCGACCCCTTGAAAGCGTTATTCTATACTACAATGGATTCAACGAGGGGGTCGATATTCCGGCGGATCGCAATGACCTGCCCTTATCCGTTCCGGTGGGATCGCAGATTCTGCATGCCGTTGGTCTTGCCTGGGCCGCCAACTATCGCCGAACCGACAATGTCGCCATGGCTTTTTTCGGTGATGGGGCGACATCTGAAGGCGATTTTCACGAAGGGCTCAATTTTGCGAGCGTGTTTCAGACGCCCGCCATCTTCGTGTGCCAGAACAATCACTGGGCGATTTCCATTCCCCGCACGAAACAAACCCGGTCCCAAACGCTGGCCCAGAAAGCACTGGCCTACAACATGCCCGGCATCCAGGTGGACGGTAATGATATCCTGGCGGTATATGTGGCTGCCCGGGAGGCTGTTGACCGCGCTCGATCCGGAGGCGGGCCGACCTTGATTGAGTGTGTGACCTACCGCATGGCGGTTCACACCACGGCCGATGATCCCAAACGATACCGTACCGATGAAGAGGTCGAGCAGTGGAAAAAGCGTGATCCCGTCTCAAGATTTCAGAAGTACTTAACCACCAAAGGCCTTTTGTCGGATGAGAAAATTGCGGATTTGGATGCCGGGGTAGAAGAAGAAATCCAAGCGGCCATCAACCGCGCCGAAGAGCAAATGAAAATGCTTGGCGATCCTATCGACATGTTTGAGCATGCCTATGCTGAAATGCCGCCATACCTCAAGGCGCAGAAAGACGCGTTTGTCAGGGCACTCGCGGAGAAGGGAAAGGAGGGCAACCATGGCTAAAATGACGATGGTCCAGGCCCTCAACCTGGCACTGCGGCAGGAAATGGAGCGTGATGACAGCGTCATCATTTTGGGAGAGGATGTCGGCGTGGACGGGGGTGTTTTCAGGGTAACCGATGCACTCATCGATCAGTTTGGAGAAGAACGTGTGCTGGATACACCTCTGGCCGAGGCAGCCATTGTGGGGATGTCGATTGGAATGGCTGCCTATGGTCTCAAGCCGGTTTGCGAAATCCAGTTTTCCGGTTTCAGCTATCAGAATTTTCACCAGACAGAAAACCATGCCGCGCGCCTGCGCTGGCGCTCGCGAGGAAGATATCATGTGCCGATGGTGATGCGAACGCCCTACGGAGGCGGTGTCAGGGCTCTTGAACACCACTCCGAGAGTCGGGAAGTATACTGGGCCCACACCCCGGGCCTGAAAATGGTGATACCATCGGGACCCCGTAATGCGCGCGCTTTGCTGGTCAGTGCCATCCGTGACCCCGACCCGGTTATTTTTTATGAGCCCAAAGCGATTTACCGTGCCTTTCGGGAGGAAGTGCCTGAAAAAGAAGAAGTCCTGCCCATCGGCAGGTCCCAGCTCGTTCGTGAAGGCGGCGACCTGACCATGATTTCCTACGGGGCCATGATGCGTCCGACCCTGGCAGCCGCTGCGACGTTGGAAGAAAAGTCCGGGATAGCAGCCGACGTCATCGATCTGTTGACGATTTCACCGCTGGATGATGAGCTGTTTGTTCAGTCCGTCCTGAAAACCGGCCGCGCGGTGGTGGTGCATGAAGCCCCCCGCAGCTTCGGGCCGGCCGGTGAAATTTTTGCCCGGCTAATGGAAAAGGCCTTTTACTACCTGGAAGCCCCGATTGAACGCGTAACCGGCTTTGACGTTGTCATGCCATTGTTCAGCCGTGAGAAAGCCTATTTGCCGGATGAACAGCGGATCCTGAGGGCGGCCACTAAGGTGATAAAAGTCTGATGAGCCTGTTAAATGACCAATGGGAATGAAGAATGATTTTTAAATGGCGAATGTCGAATGGCGAATGGTGGAGTCGCTTCGCTCCGTCGGTTTAAAATCTAAAAATGACAGAATTCCTTAATTATTCATTCGACATTCGACACTCGCCATTCGTCATTCCAAGAAGGAGAAGTGATGTCCCGAGCGTTTAAATTGCCCGATTTGGGAGAGGGTATTCATGAAGGCGAGATTCTGGCGGTTGCCGTCGATGTCGGTCAGGAGGTCAAAGAAGGAGACATCATTCTGGAGGTTGAAACCGATAAGGCCGCTGTGGAGATCCCCTCGCCATATACCGGCACGGTTGAAGAAATATTTGTCAAGCCGGGAGACATTGTCAACGTCGGTGATGTTATGATGACTTTTTCCGGTGGCCTGGAAGCCGGGGATGTTGAAGCAGAAATGCCGGGCACAGAGAAGGCACCGCCGGCCGCAGAGCCGTCGCCGCCGATTCCGTCCTCTGCCGCGGCAAAGACCGGTCCGGTGCCGGCCTCGCCGGCGACCCGGCGGTTGGCACGGGAGCTGGGAGTCGATCTGCACCAGGTTGCGCCGAGCGGTCCGGCCGGATTGGTTACAGCCGACGATGTTCGTAACTTTGCCAACACGGGCCGGGCGACACCAGCGGCCCCCGCTGCCCCGGCGGCCGCGGCGGGCGAAGACTCACCTGCTGCTGTTTCCCCGCCCGAACTGCCCGATTTCGCCAGGTGGGGCTCGGTGGAACGTGTCCCCTTTCGCTCCATTCGCCGGGCGACCGCCAGACAGATGTCTCTGGCCTGGTCACAGATACCCCATGTCAACAGCCAGGATGTGGTTGACGTCACCAAACTGGAAGCCTTCCGGCAGAAGCACAAAACCGAGATTGAGCGTATCGGCGGCAAATTGACGCTTACGGTCTTCGCAATCAAAGCCATTGCAACGGCCTTGAAAACCTACCCCAATTTCAATGCGACCCTGGATACGGCCAGTTCCGAGATCATCATCAAGCATTATTACAACATCGGGGTGGCGGTTAATACCGACAGCGGGCTGATCGTTCCGGTGGTTCGCGACGTGGACCGCAAGAGTATCAGAGAGCTGGCCGTCGAGCTAAACGACCTGGTCCGGAGAACCCGTGCACGCAAAACATCCGTAGAGGAACTGCAGGGCGGCACGTTTACGATTACCAACGCGGGGGCCATGGGCGGCGGTTTTTTTGCACCCATCATCAATTATCCGGAAGTTGCCATTCTCGGGGTGGGGCAGGCGCGCATGCAGCCGGTGGTCCGGGAGAAAGACAAAGGCAATTTCGTCATCGTTCCCCGCCTGATGATGCCGGTGGTGCTTTGCATTGACCATCGGGTGTTGGATGGCGCCGACGCCGTCCGGTTTCTCAAGGTCCTGGTCGATACCCTGGAGGATCCGGATGAGCTGCTCATAAGTATGATATAGACTGGATGCCGGTTTCCGGTCACTGGTATCTGGCAGATGGTTTCACATGATCTTCGGTCTCGTTTAAGGTCGGTTTCAGGTGTCCGGCTGAGCTTCCGATTATCAGAGAAAGTAGGGTCGGCCGCCGTGCCGACCTGCTCTGCAAGAGGCGATGATCTAAAACCGGCGGGCACAGAGGCCCGCCCGACCGATTTACTTGATGTTCGACACTGAGTGCAGCATAAAAGAACGGTATAAGGTATAAGGTGCAGGGTAGAAGGTAAAGGATTCTGATCGTTCAAAGCCTTATACCTTACACCTTATACCTTCTACCACTTTTTGAAGAGAATAAAGGATTTATCAGTGACCTTGAACAGTTGCAATAAGGATTAATTGGAGACGACGACATGGTCATGGGTGAATTAACCCAGGAAGCTGAAGTTCTGGTGGTCGGCAGCGGGCCGGGAGGATATGCCGCGGCCTTCAGGGCGGCAGATCTTGGCCTGGATGTTACCATGGTTGATCCCGGTGCACGGCCCGGGGGCGTGTGCCTTTTCAAAGGCTGCATCCCCTCGAAAACCTTTCTCTATCTTGCCGAGCTCATCTTTGACACTGCCAGGGCCGGGGCCATGGGCCTGACCTTTGATAAGCCCCGCATCGATATGGAAGCCCTGCGGGCCTGGAAAGCAAAGGTCATCGACCAGATGGCCAACGGCCTGGTCAGCCTGAGCAACCGCCGGGGTGTCCAGCTCGTAAGAGGCCGGGTGGAATTTGAAAGCTCGGATACGGCGAGGATTCATGGCGCGGAGATCAGTCACATAAAGTTTCGTCACGCCATCCTGGCAACGGGATCGCGTCCCATTCCATTTCCGGGAACCTCCTTTACTCCCGGCGGTCGAATTATGAGTTCCACCGGGGCTTTGGCCCTGGCAGATGTTCCTGAAAAACTCCTGGTGATTGGCGGCGGCTACATCGGGCTTGAGCTGGGGACCGTTTACGCAGCCCTGGGGAGCCGGGTCAGTTTGGTTGAGCTTGAAGACCGCCT
>WOR8_10008856_pt1 | contig 19224 bp, 22 predicted proteins | sample DeeMarSeWOR38_10_FD_19890 | JGI IMG/M metagenome (IMG submission 19890)
TGCTGGTAAGGGAGAAACTTGCTGCTGACGACAGTTTCCGCATATTCATTACCCTGTCGAACGATATCATCGCGGAGCTTCGGTAACTCAGGATTGGGCCGCAGTTCCGGTTCTGCTAGCATTCGAGCGGCGCTAATTGCGGCGCCCAGAATTCTCTTTCCGGCCAGGTCCGGAAAGCCCTACAAGGAGAAGAGAATGAGAATAACTGCTTTCGTCGGCATCCTCGGCGCGGCCTTGCTTTCACTAAACGCGACCGGCCAGGAGATGACACAACTGAGCTGCAAGGACTTCATCCCCACCCAGGAGGCCAGGGAGAGATTCCCCGATCTCGCCGGTGCCTGCGAGGGTGTCGTCGATCGCGATGGTGAACTGTACGGCATATTCCGCGCCGAGGTGCGCCGGGTGCATGGTAACAACGTCACGCTGCACCTGCCGGCGACCGACCATACGTTTACCGTCAAGCCGGATCCCGCTATGCGCGTCAAGATAGGCAACAGGATGATTCGGCCGCGCGACCTGATGCCGAGGGACGAGATTCGCATCTACCTGTCGGTGAGCGAGTTCTCCAAGCCGGATGTCGAGGAGATCGCATTCATCACGGAATCTGACTTTATGCTGGACGTGCCGATCGACGATGTTTCGACGGTATCCATTCCGGGCCGGGTGATAACGAGCACCGAGCGCCGCGAGGCCATCGTGGAGTCGGTTAACAAGGAAACCCGGGAGATCAGGGTCATCGATGCGGACGGCAAGATGCACAAGTAGATCGAGCCGCGTGACCGCATCGTGACGGAATACCTGGAGTCTGTCGCTGTCTTTGTCGCGCCCGCGGGCACACCGGCGCTCGGCGATTTAGGACTCGTCGAGGTCGCGCCGATTGGCGAGAAGCCCGGCGTGGCGATAGCCGATACCTTCATGGTCGCCGCTACGATCGACTCGATCGATCCAGAGGAACGCATCGTCGCGCTGCGCGGCGACGACGGCTTTCAGACCGCCATCAGGGTGGCCGATGACGTCGATATGGATACTTTCAAGGTCGGCGACGAGGTCCGCATGCGCGTGACGGAAGCTATCGCGATATCGGTTGTCGAAGCGCCCTGATTCCGCGTTACCAGGTCCTTACGGGACCCATATCCATGTGCACGAAGTCGGACTTCGGGTAGTAACCCACGCCGCCGCGCTGCATCCGTATCGCCGTGTTCCTGAGAGTGGTGGTGCGGATGCCGCGCAATCGCACATCGATGGCATTGCCTTTCGTATGGTGGCTGTTCTTTGCGACCCCGGCAGTGGTGGTTCGCAACATTTCGTTTGTCTGCGGCGAGCGGTAAGCGGATATGACCTCGAAAGTGGCCTCCGGGCCGAGTTCGTTGCGTAAATCGTGAAGCAGGTCGAGCAGCTCCGGGTTTATCGCGGTGATTTCGCCTGTCCGAAAGTCCTTGAGGAAGCGATTTACCTCGTCGAGGGCGGAATCGACATATTCGCCGTTTGCGTAGTAGACGACGTCAAGTTGCCGCCGGGTATGGGTGTGGTAGAAGGATAACTGCCTCGCGTCCGCAGCGTGGACATCAAAGGATCTTGCCATGGAGCCCAGGGCGGCGACGCCGACTACCACAATCAGGGCTAGAATTTGCTTCGATCTTTCGGTCATTATCCGGGAGTGATGTTCCAGTCTGCCAATTTCGCCAGAAATTCTAGCATCACAACGATCCGGATCAGCCAACCAGCGCACAAAAACGCCACGAGACGGGGTCAGTATGACGCTCTGTGACAGGCGGGAAACGAGGAAGTTCTGAAAATGTCGAGAATCCCGAAATGGATATCCGGTGTGCTGCTGGTCTTCGCAGGCATTACGGTCTTCGCGGATGAAGCGGACGTCCGGGAAGCAATTCGCAGCGAGATCGAACAGCTGCGAGAAAGTGGACGGCTGAGCCTCGGCGATGTGGAAATAGCGTCGGGGGACTTGCTCGCCCGGGTCTACGAGCGCCGCGATTTCGAACCGGCCTGGTCCGGCGTCGGCAAGGTGGACGAGCTGGTAAGTCTCATTGAAAAGGCGGCCGATGACGGACTGGACTCCGCCGACTATCATCTCGGCGAAATTCGGCGCGCACAGGCCATGATCGCGAACGGGCGCAGGTTCGATGCCACGGAGCGTGCGGCCATGGATATCGGGCTGACCGACAGCCTGATTCGTCTCGGGTATCACCAGCGCTTCGGCAAGGTGAACCCCTATGATCTTGACCCGGACTGGAATTTTGCACGTGAGCTCCGAAACCGGGATCCGGCGCTGGTCATACAAGAGGCAATCGATGCGGATTCGCTGGCCAGGTATCTCAGCGCCCTGTTTCCCCGCGATGAACTCTACAGGCAACTTCAGGCCTACCTGGCGAAATACCGCGAACTGGCTCGATCAGGTGGCTGGCCCGGCGTACCGGATGGGCCGACACTGAGACCGGGCGATACCGACGAACGTCTCCAGGCACTCGGGCGGCGCCTGGCGATAACTGGCGACCTCCCGCCTGGTGCGGCTGTCGAGGCTTCGGTCTATGGCGGCGCGCTGGAGACTGCCGTCAGGACCTTCCAGGAGAGACACGGGCTGTACGTCGACGGCATTGTCGGACCGGGAACCCTGCGCGCATTGAACGTTACAGTCGAGCAGCGAATCGATCAGATCCGCGTCAACCTGGAACGTGCCCGCTGGGTCCTCGACAATCTTGAAGATGACTTCGTGATCGTCAACATTGCCGGATTTCGGGTCTATCTGTTCAGGGATCACGAAGAAGTCTGGTCCACTCGCGCTGTCGTCGGCCAAACCTATCGCAAGACGCCGGTGTTTCGCTCGGAGATGCGATACCTGGTGTTCAATCCGGACTGGACGGTTCCGTACAGTATCGCCACCAAGGACATCCTTCCGAAGGTACAACGCGATACCGGATACCTCGCGGCGGGCAATTACATCGTAAAAGACCGTGACGGTAACATTGTCGATCCATCGCGGATCGAATGGGCCTCGCTGGGCCTGCGGAATTTTCCGTACACACTGGTGCAGCAACCCGGGACGAACAATGCGCTTGGTGAAATCAAGTTCATGTTCCCGAATGAGCATGCTGTCTATCTTCACGATACACCGGGCAAAGGCCTCTTCGACCGTGCGGCACGTACATTTAGCTCCGGCTGCGTTCGCGTCGAGCATCCCTTCAAGTTCGCAGAATTGCTACTGGAGGCTAATGGCATGGACGCGGCGAGCATCGAGGATTTGCGCCTCAGCCGGCAGACGAAATCGGTGTTTCTCAAGAAGAGGCTTCCGGTACTGCTGTTGTACTGGACCACCGAGGTGGGAAGCGATGGTCGCATCCGTTTCTATGAGGATATTTACGAGCGCGACGGTGCGGTTCTCGAGGCGCTGAATGCACCCTACCGGGTAGAGTTGCCCGAGGAAGGCTAGACGATTCGATTGCGCTCGATGCCGTCGAGAAACGCCCTGGTGTTTGCAGCCAGTTCGTCTATGGCGTTCTGCCGGGCTTCATCCGTCGCCCACGCGATATGCGGCGTGACGATCAGGTTGTCGCCTCCGTAGTCGAGCAGGGGATCTCCGTCGACGGGCGGCTCTTTCGGTAACACGTCGATTGCAGCCGCTGCTATCTGCCCGTTGTCCAGGGCATCCGCGAGCGCCCGCGAGTCGACCAGTCCGCCGCGGGCGGTGTTAATGAAGATTGCGCTGGACTTCATCGCTTCGAATTCCCGGGCGCCGAACAGATTAGGCTGATGACGTCGGCTTCTGCGAGTAGTTCGTCAAAGCCGACGCGATCGTCGGGGACTGTCCCTGCTCCGGGGCGCGCGGAGACGAGTACGTCCATACCGAATTCGCGCGCGATTCGGGCGACGCCCTGGCCCAGCGCGCCATAGCCTACAACGCCCAGCGTCATCGACGAGAGCTCCCGCACCGGGTGGCGAGCTCCCGCACCGGGTGGCTCAGCATGCAGAAGTCGGTCGATCGCTGCCAGTCGCCCGCGCGCACCGAGCGCTGGTACTGCCCGAGGCTGTGGGTGAGTGACAGCAGTACCCCAAACACATGTTCGACGACAGACTGCGTGCAGTAATGACGGATATTCGCGACGCCGATGCCGTGCTTCCTTGCACAGGCCGTATCGATGTTGTCAGTGCCCGTCGCCGTCAGCGCGATGAACTTCAGTCTGGGCGCGCGTTCCAGCAGTTCCCGCGTCAGCCGGATCTTGTTGGTGAAAACGATGTCGGCATCGGCGATTCTTTCGGCAACCGTATCGTCAGGCGAGTCCTGGTAAACGACCAGTTCCGAGACCAGGCTCTCCAGTTCCTCGAGGTCCAGGCCGGCGCCCATCGTTGCGAAGTCCAGGAATACGGCTTTCATCGAAAATTGAGGTAACCTCTGTCGGATTCGAGACGATGAACGATCAATTCTGGAAACGCAAATCGCTGGCGGAAATGACGGACGCCGAGTGGGAGTCGTTGTGCGACGGCTGCGGCTTGTGCTGCATGCTGAAAGTCCAGGACGAGGATACCGGTGACGTTTTCTATACCGATGTTGCCTGCCGCCTGTTCGATATCGAGACCTGCCGCTGTACCGACTATGCGAACCGGGCGAAGATCGTCCCGGACTGCCTGGTGCTGACCCCGGACGAGAAAGACGCTTACAACTGGCTGCCGGACAGCTGTGCGTATCGGCGTCTCGCCAACGGACAGGATCTGCCTGGCTGGCACCCGCTCGTTACCGGCCGGCCGGATTCGGTGCACGAAGCCGGAATCTCGATGCAGGGCAAGGCCATCTCGGAAAACGATGCGGACGAATGGACCGTGCTTCGGAGCGTTTGCGGTGACTGACTACCCGATGATCCCGCTCGCGGACTATCGTGAGTATTCCGTCGAGGAGATGCGCGAGCGCGTCGAACGCTTCTACCAGGACATGGCGCGGCGCCGCACCGTGCGCGATTTTTCCGACCGGCCCGTGCCCCGAGACATCATCGAGACGGCCCTCAGGGCTGCAGGCACCGCGCCCAGCGGCGCCAACCTGCAGCCATGGCATTTCGTCGTTGTAAGTAACGCGGAAACGAAGAAAAAGATTCGTGAAGCGGCGGAAGCCGAGGAGCAGGAGTTTTACGAACACCGCGCGTCCCCGGAGTGGCTCGCCGCACTCGAACCCCTGGGTACCGACTCGAACAAGCCTTTTCTCGAGACGGCGCCGTACCTGATCGCCGTGTTCCTGCAAAAATATGGCCGGCTCGAGGACGGCCGCAAGGTCAAGCACTACTACCCGACGGAATCCACGGGCCTCGCAACCGGCATCCTGATCACGGCGCTGCACCAGGCTGGCCTCGCGACCCTGACGCACACCCCGAGCCCGATGAAATTTCTCAACGAGATCCTGGGACGGCCCGTGAGCGAACGGCCATTCCTGCTGCTGGTCGTGGGCTACCCGGCCGACGACGCCCGCGTCCCGGATATCAGAAGAAAAGAGCTGGCAGAATTCACCACCTTCGTCGACGATCCGTCTTAGAGTGGTCCTGCGGCTCGTATCCGGGCCGGCCGGGATGTTCCTCGACCGAAGTAAAGCACAGCCGTGCGCAGCACGGCGAGCCATGAGGGAGAGGAATCAACCCGTCGGCCCGCAGATGTCAGCGCCTCGACAAATACCCTGGACGTCACCGCCGGGCCGAAAAAGATTACCCTGTGTTTTGCATGCCCTGGGCGATGCCGTTGACGCTCGCAAGCAGCGCTTCGAACAGCTCGGCATCTTCCCGGTCTGACGCGCGCCAGCGCTTGAGCAAATCGACCTGCATCAGGCTCATCGGGTCGACGTAGGGATTTCGCAGCATGATCGCGCGCTGCAGCGTGATATCCCCCTCGAGCAATGCCTCATGGTCCGAGTACTCGAGGATGAGGTTCTTGGTCAGTTCGAATTCGTCGCTGATGATCGGGTAGAAGGTTTCGTGCAGGTCACCCGAGAGTTCCGAGTAGAGCTTTGCAATACCGAGGTCGGCCTTGGCAAGCACCATTTCGGCATCGGCAGTGAGGGCGCGCATGAAATACCATTCCGTGAACATCTTGCGGAAGGCCGCTTCCTCGAATTGCTCTGCCGCTTTGGCGAGTCCGGTGCCGATGCCGTACCAGCCGGGCAGTACGAAGCGCGCCTGCGTCCACGCAAACACCCACGGTATCGCCCGCAGGGCATCTACACCGCCTTTCGACCGGCGCAACGCGGGCCGGGAGCCGATGCGCATGCGTTCGATGATGTCGATGGGTGTCGCCAGTCGGAAATAGTCATAGAACTCGGGCGTGTCGTAGATTAGCTTGCGGTAGGCCTTGCGGCTTTCCTCCGCCACGACGTCCATCATCGCGTGCCATTCGGGATCGTCGTTGCCGCGGTGCCGCGGCATCGCGGTAGCGAGAGCCAGCGATCCGACCACCTGCTCGAGCGTGCGCAGGGCGATGCCCCGCAAGCCGTACTTCTCGTTGATAATCTCGCCCTGCTCGGTCACGCGCAGCCGGCCGTTCACGGTACCGGGCGGCGAGCCGAGTACTGCAACATGGGTCTTGCTGCCACCGCGACTGATGGTGCCGCCACGACCGTGGAACAGGGTCAGCTCGATATCGTGGGACTCGACGGCGTTCACCAGGGTCTGTTGCGCGCTCTGCAGCGCCCAGCGAGCGGACGCCAGTCCGCCATCCTTGTTGCTGTCGGAATAACCGATCATCACGGTCTGGCGTTCGCCCCGGGTCTTCAGGTGCTCGCGGTAAAACTCCGACGACAGCAGCTCGTTGAGAATCTCGGGTCCGCGGTTCAGGTCGTCGACCGTCTCGAGCAGGGGCGCGACGTCAAGCGGCACCTCGCCGCGGCGATTGTGCAACTCGCTCCATTGCGACAGCAGCAGCACGGACAGTATGTCGTCGGCGCCCTGCGTCATGCTGACGATGAATGGACCGATGGCGCGTCTGCCGTACTTGCGCCGGCAGAAACCGATTGCCTGGAACACGGCGATGGTCTTGCGCGCTTGCGTGCTCAGGGTCTCGGGCAAACTCTCGCGGGATTCGATAGCCTCGATGATCTTTTGTGAACGTTCCGAGGACGACATTTCCATCCAGTCGTCCTCGCCCAGGCATTCACCGACGACCTCGCGGTGCACGTGTGCATCCTGCCGGACATCCAGGGTAACGAGACGGAAGCCGAAAGTGTCGATGCGGCGCAGGAGGCGCCTCACCGGGAAGAGGCCGGCGTGTTCGCCTCTGTTCTCGGTAAGACTGTCGTGGATGAGCTGGATGTCGTGACGGAACTGCGCCACTTTTTCGTACGGGAACAGATCGTCGTCATAGGTCGACTGCAGGCGCTGCTGTATGAGTCGCAGGAAGACGCGGTACGGCATGTCGCGATGACGTGCCGGGACGTCGTGATACGCGCTCTGGAACACTCCGCTATAAGTGTCGATCTGCTGCATCATCTCGTCGCTGAAACCGACCCGATCCTCCGCCTGGCTCAGCTTCGCCGACAGCTTGGCGCATTCGTTGTAATACAGATCGAGAATGAGCGCGCGCTGCCTCGCAAGCGTCGAACGGATGGTCTTGGCGTTGACGTTCGGATTGCCATCCATGTCGCCGCCGACCCACGACGCGAAATTGACGATCGTGGGAATGGTGATTTTTTCGCCTTCTTCACCGTATATCCGCCGCACCGCCGCTTCGATGTCCTCGTAAAACGGCGGCATCGTGCGATACAGGACGTCCGTCATGAAGAACAGCACGTGCTCGAGTTCGTCCGCGACGGTCATCTGCTCCGACGGGTGTTCGTCCGTCTGCCAGCCGGTCGTTACGAGCAGGCGAATGTTTTGCAGCGCCGCGTTGCTCTCCTGCGGCGTCATTGTCGGATTGATCATGTCGACCAGGTGACGGACGATCGCCTGTTCCTTGCGCAGGATCGTGCGGCGCGTCGGTTCGGTCGGATGGGCGGTGAACACCGGCTCGATGCGCAGCGAATCGATCAGCTCCTGCACGTCAGCGGCGCTCATGCCGTTAGCCTTGAGCCTGATGAGCGTATCTTCCAGGCCACCCGGCTGGTAGCCTTCGACGTCGCGCAGGTACTCCCGACGCCGCCGGATTCGATGCACCTTCTCGGCCGTGTTGACCATCTGGAAGTAGGTCGAAAAGCTGCGGATGACCTGCATGGCCATATCGGGCTCGAGGTTTTCGACCAGGGACGCGAGTTCTTCGCCCTCGAGTTCGTTATTCTCGCGGCGGCGAATGGAACGCAGCCTCGCGTTCTCGACGAACTCGAAAAGGTCGTCTCCGCCCTGTTCCCGGATCAGGTCACCGACGAGCGTGCCGAGCGTGCGGACGTCGTCGCGCAGCGCCTGGTCCTTATCCTCGAAGATGATGTCCTGGCGGCGGAGGGTCTTGGGGACGCCTTTATCCATGAACTTTCAGCGCGGGGTTTTCAGTCCCGGAAATTCTCATACTGGAGGGGCAGGTCGACATCGGTTTCCTTGAGCAGGCGAATCGTGGCCTGCAGATCGTCGCGCTTTTTGCCGCTGATCCTGAGCTTATCGCCCTGTATCGCTGCCTGCACTTTGATTTTACTGCTCTTGACGGTCTTGACGAGCCTGCGCGCGAGGTCCGAATCGATACCCCGGCGCAGAATCACGTTCTGCCGCGCCACGCTGCCCGTGGTCTCGGGCTCCTGTTCGTCGAGGCAGCCGATGTCTACGCCGCGCTTCGCGAGCTTCTGCCGCAGGATGTCCATCATCTGCTGCAGCTGGAACTCGCTCTGTGACGTGAGAGTGATCACCTGCTCGTCGAGTTCGTACTTCGAGCCGGTGCCCTTGAAATCGAAGCGCGTGTTGACCTCCCGGTTAGCCTGGTCCACGGCGTTCGCGGCCTCGTGCGCGTCGAAATCGCTGACTACGTCGAAGGATGGCATCGGTTCAGCTCTCGAGCTGCTTGCGGTACTTCCTGACCAGATCGAGAAACTCGGGCGTGAGGCCCTTGTCTTCATAGACCGGATCACCGAACTCGTCCTCGCGGATCACCTTGTCCCCGGGCACATACGGTATTGCGGCCTCGACCTGGTCGAGCGCAGCAGACAGCAGGTCCGTGATCACTCGCTCGCGATCGACGCCGGGAAACAGGTCGGCAAGCGCATGCACCTTCGCGGCGTCTACCGTCGCAAGGTGGACTTCGTAGGTTTCGGAGGTCCTGGTCGGTTCTTGTTCTGCCGCCCAGGTATCGAGCAGTGATTTGAAGGTCATCGTGGTGGTCTCGATCGCGGCCGCGTCCGGCGACGGGACAATATCAGAATCTCGGCGGGCTGCCCAGTAACTGCCGCTGACGCGGGCCGGCGGCAGCGCGCAGAATCTGCAGCTGGGAAACGAGGCGACCAGGGACGGATCGTGATCGAAGCAACTGCCGCAGCAGCGGAGCTGTCGTTTGTCGGCCGTGAGAAGCGGTTTGCCGACGCACCGCAGGCAACCGGCCTGTGCCGGCGGCTGCGGCTCGCAGGCGCGGAACCCCTGGATACCGAAGCGTCACCCACAAGGAATTACCTGCTACTCGGCGAAACCGCTCATGGTGATTCTGTATGGAGGGCGTTGTGGGACCTGCGGACGGATCCCTGCGTGCGAACGGCCTTTGCCGATCGCGTCGTGCCGCAGTGTCCTCTCCTGTCGGCCGAGCGCGGGCGCGCGATCGTTGCGCCAATTGGTCTACAGGCACCGGCTGGCTCCGCGTGGATCTGCATGGGCGTCAATCTCGTGCAGTTCATGCGTGGTGGCGTGCTCGACAGGCACGCCTTGAAACAATGCGTCGAGACCTGCGTCGACGTAGGCGAGAAACTGCACGATACGCTGGCCTGGCGGAGCGCCGACGCACAGCACGATGCCTGGCTGAATCGCCGCCTCGCCATCGTCCTTTCGGGACTCGGGGACCTGCTGTGCATGCAGGGCATGAAACCCACGGATCATGCAAGCCTGCGCTATCTCAACCAGGTGCTGCTTTGCCTGCGCACGAGCGCGCAGTCGAAATCGCGCTCCATAGCGCTGCGCTCGGAGCCGCTGCCTGCGATCGCCCTGAGCGATCCCAGTCATTCGCTGCCGGGCGGAAGTATCCGGGAAGACTGGCGTCGCCGCTGGCGCGAGGCTGTGCGCGCCACGCTCGTACGCCACCGAAACCTGCTGGTCATCTCGCCCTGGAGCCTGTTCCCGACAGATGCCCGTGCTGACTACGAATATGCGGAACTGCTGCCGCTGCTGCGCCACGCCGACGCCTGTGCATTCAACCGCGCGACCTCCATCCGTCACTGGAACTTCAATCAATTCAAGCATTTTCATCAGCGCGCGCGTGCTGTATTGAAGCAGAGAATTGCGACGTCGCGGATTGCGGAGCACGTATGAACTACGATACGGTTTCAGCCCGCGCTCGTCGAAGCGCGACATGCGTTTGCGTAATCGAGGGGACGGATTGCAGCCGATATCACTTGACGCTCACGGAGTGGCGGTACTGGTCCTGACCGCCGTCGCGCTGTTCCTGTTTACGCGCGATCATATCCCGCTGGAGTCATCGTCACTGACGATTCTGATCATACTCGTCGCCGGGTTCGAGCTGTTCCCGTATACGCGCGACGGTGAGGTCGTCATCAAGTCGATCGATTTCTTCTCAGGCTTCGGCAGCGAAGCGCTGGTCGCGATTTCTGCGCTGATGATGGTGGGCAAAGCCCTGGAAACGACAGGTGCCCTGCAACCACTCGCGACGGTTGTCGGCAGGGCCTGGTCGAAAAACCCGGTGCTCGCATTGCTCGCCACGCTGATCGCTGGCGCGATCCTGAGCGCTTTCATGAACAACACGCCGATTGTTGTGCTGCTGATGCCGATACTCGTCGGTGCCTCGATCCGCAGCAAGTTCCCGGTCTCGAAAGTGATGATGCCGATGGGTCTCGCAACAATCATCGGCGGCATGTCGACGACCATCGGCACGTCGACGAACCTGCTCGTCGTCGGTATCGCGCAGGACATGGGCCAGCACACCTTCACGATGTTCGAGTGGGTGCTGCCCGTCACGATCGTGGGCGGAGTGGCCATCCTTTTCCTGTGGCTCGTTGCGCCGCGGCTGCTGCCGGACCGCACCCCGCTGATGGCGGATACGACGCCGCGTATCTTCAGCGGTCAGTTACACATCATGAAAGGCGGTTTCGCCGACGGCAGGACCTTGTCTGAGGTGCTGGCGAAAGCCGACGGTCAGATGCGGGTCGACAAGATCCAGCGTAGCGAGTCGCTGTTCCTCGCGAAGCTTCCCCAGGTGAAGCTGCAGCCGGGGGATCGCCTGTTCGTCAAGGACTCGCCGGAGAACCTCAAGCACTACGAACAGATTCTCGGCGCGACGCTCTACAACGCGGAGGACGAGGAACACCCGGTCGATGACGAGTTTCCGCTCGAGGCCGGCGGCCAGCAACTCGCGGAAGTCGTCGTCACCCGCGGCTCGCCGCTGCACCTTCGCACCCTCGCCGCAGCACGCTTCTCGGGCAGCTACGGGCTGATGCCGCTCGCGCTGCACCGTGCACGCGCACCCAGTTCGCAGATCACGGGAGACCTGAACACGATTCGGCTTCGTGCGGGTGACGTGCTGCTGGTGCAGGGGTCGAGAGAAGCGATCAACCACCTCAAGGACAGCGGTTCGATGCTCGTACTCGACGGTACGACGGACTTGCCGCACACGCATCGAGCCAAGCGTGCACTGTTTGTAATGGCCCTGGTTGTTGCCGCCGCCGCGCTCGGCATCCTGCCGATTGCCGTCAGCGCCGTCATCGGCCTCGGCCTGATGATTGCGACCGGTTGCCTGACCTGGCGGGACGCCGTGGGTGCGCTGTCTATCCCGGTGATCATGATCATCGTGACCAGCCTGGCCCTCGGCAAGGCATTGCTCGGCACGGGCATGGCCGACTATCTCGCCATGGGCTTCGTCACGATGACCGCGTCGTTACCCATCCCGATGATCCTGAGTGGATTCCTGTTGTTGATGGCCATACTGACGAACGTCGTGTCCAACAACGCGGCGGCGGCGATCGGCACGCCGATTGCGCCGACCCCTTCATCCTGGCGACCCTGTTCGGCGCCAACATGAGCTTCGCGACGCCTTACGGCTACCAGACGAACCTGTTGATCCTGAGTGCCGGCGGTTACAAGTTCACCGACTTCCTGCGCGTAGGTATCCCGCTGACGATCATCATGTGGATCGGTTTTTCGCTCGTGCTGCCGGCGCTGTACTCCCTGTAATAGTGCGGCGCGGCCCCCTGTTCTTGACGGCAGGGGATTGGCCGGTAATACTCCGGGGCATGAACGCTCGGCACAGCAACTTCTGGTGGTGGCAGCTCTCGTAGGAGAGGGGTGCTGGCCGTCCGTTAGCTGAGCAAAGGAAAACCAGAAGCCCGTCTCCGCCACCGTGGAGACGGGTTTTTTTATTGGACAATGCATGCAGGAACCATTCGACATAGCGGCCGATCTCGATACACCGGTATCGGCGTTTCTCAAGCTCGGGCCGCTCAAGCCGCGTTTCCTGCTGGAGAGCGTCGAGGGTGGCGAACGCCTTGCACGCTACTCGTTTCTCGGGTTCGGCGACGCGCTGGAGGTGCGCATGGACGCGGACGGGCTCCGCGTCGATGGCGAGAGCCTGCCGCGGCCGGCTACGCAGGATGAGTACCTCGGCGCATTGCGTGAAGCGCTCGCGAAAGCGCCGCGTCCGAAGCCCGAGGTCGAAGGACTGCCATTTTCCGGCGGGCTGGTTGGTGTGTCGGGCTACGACGTCGTGCGGCTGTTCGAACGCCTGCCACGCGATACCCTGCCGCAGACGAACGTGCCGGATGCCGCGTTCTCGGCGCCGACCTCGTTCCTCGTCTTCGATCACCTGACGCGCCGCGTTGCCTTGCTGCACGACGGCCCTGACGAGGAGCGCCACGCTTTGCGGCGCGAGGTCATCGACTGCCTGCGTGGGCCGGTCCCGGCAGCCCGGACGGACGTGCAGATATCGCCCACGACGGCGAGCTTTACCGAGGAAGAGTTCACGGACCGGGTGAATGCCTGCAAGGAGTACATCGCGGCTGGCGACATCTACCAGATCGTGCTGTCGGTGCTGTTCCGCGGCCGCACGAACGTGCAGCCCTTCGAGGTATACCGCGCGATGCGGTTGCTCAATCCCTCCCCGTACATGTTCTACTTCCAGTTCGACGGCCTCTCGGTCGTCGGTTCGTCGCCCGAAGCGCTCGTCCGGCTGCACGGCAGCCGCGCATCGCTCAGGCCGATCGCGGGTACCCTGCCGCGGGGTGCGACGACGGCGGAAGATCTCGCCAATGAGCAGGCGCTGCTCGCCGACCCGAAGGAAGCGGCCGAGCACGTGATGCTCGTGGACCTCGCGCGTAACGATCTCGGCCGCGTTGCGCGTGCGGGCAGCGTGCACGTCGATCCCTACCGCGCCATCGAGCGTTACAGCCACGTCATGCACATTGTGAGCGGCGTGCAGGGCGAACTCGATGAGCGCTTCGACCAGTTCGACCTGTTTGCGGCCAGCTTCCCTGCGGGTACGCTGGTCGGCGCGCCCAAGGTGCGGGCGATGGAGATCATCGAGGAAATGGAGTCGGTCGGCCGGGGCCTGTATGCAGGTACGGCGGGTTATTTCGGCGCCAGCGGCGACATGGACCAGGCGATCACGATTCGCACGCTGGTGTTCTCCGGTGACGAGTACAGTTTCCAGGCCGGCGCGGGTATCGTCGCCGACTCGGTACCGGCGCGTGAGTACCAGGAAGTGCTGGCGAAGAGCGCGATCCTGCGCCGCGCACTCGAGATGGCCGGGGAGGGCTTGTGATGGCCGATACCTTCGAACACGTGCGCATGCTGCTGATCGACAACTACGACTCCTTCACCTACAACCTGGTGCAGGCCTTCGCCGCGCAGGGCGCGGAAGTCATGGTGTACCGCAACGACGCGATCACCGTGGAAGAAGCGAAAGCACTTGCACCGACGCACCTCGTCATCTCGCCCGGCCCGGGGCGTCCCGAAGACGCCGGCGTGTCGCTGGACATGATTGCCGCGTTCGCCGAAGAGATTCCGATACTGGGCGTCTGCCTCGGGCACCAGAGCCTCGTCCACCACTTCGGTGGCGAAATCGTTCGTGCCGAACGGCTGATGCACGGCAAGACCTCGATGGCGAAGCACGACGGCAGGACGATCTACGAAGGACTCTCGCAGCCCTTCGAGGTCGGCCGCTATCACTCGCTGTGCGCCGAGCCGGCCACGTTGCCGGACGTACTCGAGCTGACAGCCGAGACGGATCGCGGCGAGATCATGGGCGTGCGCCACAAGAGCCTGCCACTCGAGGGCGTGCAGTTTCACCCCGAGAGCGTGTTGACTCCCGAGGGCGACCGCCTGATGGCAAACTTCATGCGGATGACTGCATCATGACTTCCGCCGACCGGAAGGCGAACCTGAGCCCGGTCCTCGACCGCCTGCTGAATGGCCAGGCGCTGGCCGAGGACGATGCTTACGAACTGATGCAGCGTTTCGCGGCGGGCGAACTCGATCCCGCGCTCGCGGGCGCATTCCTGGCGGGGCTGCGCGCGAAAGGCGAGACTGCGGACGAGGTGCGCGGATTCGCGCGGGCGATGCGCGAACTCGCCGTGCAACCCTTGATCCCCGCTGGCACGCCGACGGTCGATACCGTTGGCACCGGCGGCGACGGTTCCGGAAGCCTGAACCTGTCGACCGGCGCCGGCCTGCTGGCGGCTGCCTGCGGCGTGCGCGTCGTCAAGCACGGTAACCGCTCGGTATCGTCGAAGTCCGGCAGCGCCGACATGCTCGAATGCCTCGGCATGCCGTTGCCGCTGCACGCGCCGGAAGCGATCGCCTGCCTCGAGGCAACCAATTTCACGTTCCTGTTTGCGCCCGCGTATCACCCGGCGATGAAGGCCGTGGTGCCGGTGCGCGGCGCGATGGGCGTGCGCACCGTGTTCAACATGCTCGGGCCGCTGACGAACCCGGCGTTGCCGCCGACGCAGCTGATCGGTGCGTGGAGCCTGGACGCCGCCGAACTCATGGCCGATGCGTTGGCGGGCATGGACATCGAGCGGGCGTTCGTCGTGCACGGCGAGCCGGGCTGGGACGAGGCAACACCGGTTGGCGAGTTCGTGCTGTTCGACGTGCGTGACGGCAAGGTCGAACGCAACACGCGCAGGCCCGGGGATTACGGGCTCGCCCGTTGTGCGCCGGAAGATCTCGCCGGCGGCGACGCGGCGCACAATGCGAAGGAACTGACGCGCGTATTTACCGGCGAGGACAAGGGACCGCATCGCGATGCGCTCGTGATGAGCACGTCGCTGGTGCTCGAAGTGCAGGGCACGGCCCGCGACGCGATGCACGGCGTCGAGCTTGCCAATGCTGCGCTCGACAACGGCGATGCTGCTGAGCTGCTAACCCGTTTGCGGAGGCACTTCGAAAGCTGATGAGCGATTTCCTGCAGCAGATGGCGAGACTCTCGGCGGAGCGTGCCGATGCTGCGGGCACTATCCGCGCCAGCGACCTCGACAAACCGCTTGTGCCGCTGCGGCTCGGCCGCTTCGACATCATTGCGGAGATCAAGGGCCGCTCGCCCGCGGAAGGCGCGCTGGCGGGCGCCGATCTCGATCGCGTCGGGCAGGCGCGGCAATACGTGCAGGGCGGCGCAGCCGCGATCTCGGTACTGACCGAGCCGAGCCGTTTCGACGGCACGCTCGACCATCTCGAAGAAGTCGCAGCCGCGGTGCCTGGCACGCCCGTCATGCGCAAGGACTTCCTGGTCGAGCCGGTGCAGGTGCTCGAGGCGCGCAGGGCAGGGGCCAGCGGCGTATTGCTGATTACCGCAATGCTGTCCGACGAGAAATTGCGCGCAATGCTCGATGCCGCGTTCGAGCTGGGCATGTTCGTGCTGCTCGAGGCTTTCGACGAGAACGACCTGGCGCGCAGCAACGCGCTGCTCGATAAGCCTTCATATCATGATCGTGCAGCGGCCGGCGGGCTGCTCATCGGCGTGAATACGCGCAACCTGCGAACGCTCGAAGTAGACTCCGCGCGCCTGCAGCGACTGGCGCCGCTGTTGCCGGATGCACGTTGTGTCGCGGAGAGCGGGCTGAGGACGGCCGCCGATGCGGCCGACGTTGCCGGCTGGGGTTACAGCCTGGCGCTGGTCGGTAGCGCGCTGATGCGCAGCGATGATCCGGCTGGGCTGGTCAGCGACATGCGCGGTGCGGGCAGCGCGAGGGTGGCGGCATGAGCCTGCTGGTGAAAATATGCGGGCTGCGCAAGGCGGAAGACGTGAAGGCGGCCGTGAGCGCGGGCGCCGACGCGGTCGGTTTCGTGTTCGCGGAATCGGTGCGGCAGGTGACGCCCGCAGAGGCACGCAAGCTGACGCAGTACCTGCCGAAGCGTGTACGGCGCGTCGCAGTCATGCGCCACCCGTCGCAAAGCGACTGGCAGCAGGTGCTCGACACCTTTGCGCCCGACGTACTGCAGACCGATATCGACGACTTCGAATCGCTCGAGGTGCCGGCCTCGGTGGAGCGCTGGCCGGTTATCCGCGAAGGCTATACGGGTATCGACGGGAAGTTGCCCGCGGTGTTCCTCTACGAAGGCCGACGGAGCGGTGCGGGCCAGACGGTGGACTGGCCGCGCGCGGCTGAGATCGCAAAGCGTGGCCGGATGATCCTCGCCGGCGGCCTGGGCGTCGACAATATCGCGACGGCGATCCGCACGGTCCACCCGCACGGCGTCGACGTGTCGAGCGGCGTCGAATCCCGGCCGGGACGCAAGGACCCCGGGCTAATACAGCTTTTCATCAAGACGGCGCGAGCCGTGGAGAAACAGGCATGACATCCTTACTAAAGCCGGGCGAAGCAGAATCCCTGCTGCAGGCCGCGATCGAAGGCAGGCTACCGGACGAACGTGGTCGCTTCGGGCCCTTCGGCGGGCGCTACGTGCCGGAGACGCTGGTACCCGCGTTCGAGCGCCTCGAAGCGGGCGTCAAAGAACATCTGCACGACCCGCAGTTCCAGGCCGACTTCCAGCGGGAGTTGCGCGAATGGGTTGGACGGCCGACCGCATTGACACATGCACCGAGGCTCAGCGCACGCTGGGGCGCAGACGTATGGCTCAAGCGCGAGGACCTCGCGCACACGGGCGCGCACAAGATAAACAACGCGATCGGGCAGGCGCTGCTTGCGAAAAGGCTCGGCGTCGAACGAGTCATCGCCGAGACCGGCGCCGGCCAGCACGGCGTGGCGTCGGCAGCGGCCTGCGCGCGCGTCGGCTTGCCTTGCGCCGTGTACATGGGTGCAGTGGATATCGAGCGGCAGGCACCGAACGTCGATCGCATGCAGCGGCTCGGCGCCGAGGTCATCGCCGTCGAGTCGGGCGACAAGACCCTGCGCGCGGCGATTGACGAAGCACTCCGGAAATGGGTGACCGATCCCGCGGGGATTTACTACCTGCTGGGGTCGGCGGTGGGCGCGCATCCATATCCATACCTCGTTCGCGAACTGCAGTCGGTCATCGGCCGCGAGTCGCGCGAGCAGATGATCGAGCAGGCCGGCGGCCTGCCGGACGCGGCTTTCGCCTGTGTCGGTGGCGGCTCCAACGCGATCGGACTGTTCTACCCGATGCTCGGTGACGACATCGAGCTGATCGGCGTCGAGGCGGGCGGCACCGGCAGCGGCCTCGGCCAGAATGCTGCAACGCTCGCGACCGGAACACCGGGCGTGCTGCAGGGCAGCTACACGATGATCCTGCAGGACGATGATGGCCAGGTTCAGGAGACGCACTCGATTTCGGCCGGCCTGGACTACTCGGGTGTTGGACCCGAACACGCCTTGTTGCAGGCAACGGGACGCGTGAAGTACGTGGCAGCCGGAGATGACGACGCACTCGCCGCGCTCGAGGAGCTGTGCGAAACGGAGGGCATTCTGACGGCTCTGGAAACCTCGCACGCGTACGTCGCGGCACGTGAATGGGCAAAGGAGAATCCGGGCAAGCGGCTGCTGATCGGCAACTCTGGCCGCGGCGACAAGGATATGCCGACGTTGACGAAATACCCGGTAAAGGTGCGCAGCCATGAAAGCGCATGAGCGTGTAACGGCGGCCATTCGTGCCGCGAACGAGGCGGGCCGTACGGGGCTCGTACCCTTCGTCACGGCAGGCTATCCCGAACCGAAGGACTTCGTCAGCACACTGCAGGCGGTCGCCGCGGTGGGTGACGTCGTCGAGGTCGGCATACCGTTTTCCGACCCGATGGCGGACGGCATGACGATCCAGCGCTCGAGTTTCGAGGCGCTGCGAAAAGGCGTGTCGCTCGAGTGGATTTTCGACGAACTCGAAAAGGCCGGCGGTTTCGATGCGCCGCTCGTCATGATGTCCTATCTCAATCCGCTGCTTGCCTTCGGTTACGAGAGACTTGCCGAGCGCGCGCTCGAGACAGGCGTGTGCGCTTTCATCGTTCCCGACCTGCCGTTTGAGGAAAGCGAGGAGATTCGCTCGGTGCTCGAAGAAAAAGGGCTCGGGCTCATCCAGCTCGTTACGCCGGCAACACCCGACGCAAGGCTGAAGACGCTTTGCGATGCCTCCCGCGGTTTTGTTTACGCGGTAACGATTACCGGTATCACGGGCGGCGACGCGGGCTTGCCCTCCGATCTCGCCGGCTATCTCGACAAGGTCTCCGCCGTCGCCGGTATCCCGGTCTGCGCCGGCTTCGGTATCCGCAAGGCGAGCGACGTGGCTGCCGTGGGCGCGCACGCGGCAGGTGCGATCGTCGGCTCCGCGCTGGTCGAGGTGCTGGAGCGCGGCGAAGACCCGACCGGGTTCCTGAACTCCCTGCGATGAAGAAAGTTACATCCGCCGACACGGTAGTGATGATCAATCACTACAAGAACATACTGGAAGCGGAGGGCATTCCCTGCCAGATCAGGAATGAGCACCTGAACCAGATCTTTGGCGAGATGCCTTTCACTGAGGTATGGCCGGAACTCTGGGTACTGAAAGACATCGACTACGACCGCGCGAAGCAGCTGATCGACGCCGCGATCATAGATGAGAGTCCGCACTCGCCGTGGCGCTGCACAAAGTGCGGTGAGGAAAACGAAGGCCAGTTTGCCGCCTGCTGGAACTGCGGCGCCGGGTCGGACCAAGGTATGTAGTTGATTTTAAA
>WOR8_10002245_pt1 | contig 19215 bp, 10 predicted proteins | sample DeeMarSeWOR38_10_FD_19890 | JGI IMG/M metagenome (IMG submission 19890)
CTACAAAGAATCTTCACCAAATCCTGTGCTTGTCAGAAATAACTCTATTATTAGGACTTGGCTTTTCGCCTCCGTGTGAAAAACACGTTCGAACTGCGAGCACAGGAAGATGAACTAACCTCACTCACGAAGCACAATCCTCACTCCAGCTCTGTCCCTACACCTAATACGCTTCGGTGCTTGCCCAGGAACTATGGATACGTAACACGCTGCGAAGCCACAGGTCGGAAAGACCTTTTGACTTCATTACCTATTTTAACAAGATGTCCAACGTTTGTGTCAAGAAAAACTCCCTAAATTTAAATAAATTTTTCCTATTTTTCAGAAAAATCAAGAAATTATGCCAAAGATGATACATTTCTGGCGAATCATATCAATTGTGGTAATTACTTATTTTTTGAAAAAAAGTGAACGTTCCTACCAAATTGTTCTTAAAACACAAGAAAACAAGGAAAAATGAAGAGGGAAAGAGGGCCATAAATTCCTAAAAGATACACATAATACGCTATTCGCATAACGAAATTATAATGCCGTCTCATGGAGAACTTTATATTTAAGATTTTCGATTTACTATCGACTACTTCTCTGATCTTGATGCTCTCTGTGGCTATGATTTTTTTTGAAAAAATAAATCCAATTTGTTAAATTAACTGCAAAAGGTGCAGAACAAGCATCACTAAATGCTCATATGAAGGGTAAAACGGAGAATATTAGAAATAGTAGAGAAAGGCGGTGAAGCTATGTTCAGGCTAACATCGATTATCTTAGTAATAATTGTGATCTCATCGGTTCAGGCTGCTGAGCCTTATCGATTGGTCATCACCGACGTCGAACAGAACATCTACAAAGAGACAGTTAATCTGACCGGAACCGAAGTTACGCCGGATTGCCCCGTATCGTGGTCAGTAAAGAAATATATCCTGCACGGCGGCAGGCAGGAAGGCGTCGAGCTCATCGAGGTCAATAACGGCAAACTCCGCTTTAATGTCGTGCCGACGCGGGGGATGTCGATTCAGCATGTTGTAATGGGTGATTTGCGTCTCGGCTGGGATTCGCCCGTCAAAGGTCTGGTCCACCCGGAATACATCAACCTTCAAAGCCGACAGGGATTGGGCTGGCTGGAGGGTTTCAACGAGTGGATGGTCCGCTGTGGCCTGGAATTTTTCGGAGCGCCCGGAACCGATGAATTTACCGACAATACCGGCAATAAAGCGACTATGGACCTGACACTGCACGGCAAGATATGCAATATACCCGCCTCGTATATGGAAGTGATTGTCGAGCGTGAAAAACCCTATCGTATCACAATAAAAGGCCAGGTAGATGAGACCTTAGTGCACGGCCCTAAGCTCGAGCTTCTGACTCAAGTTTCAACCGTGCCCGACAGCAGTGAATTTCAAATTTCGGACACCGTAACTAACCGCAGCGCCGTCGAGCAGGAATTCGGCATCCTTTATCATGGCAATTACGGGCCGCCGCTTATGGAAAAAGGTGCAAAGTTCTTCGGGCCCGTGAAGCAGGTTACGCCGATTAACGAGCATGCGGCAAAAGATGTCTCCGATTACAATATCTATCGCGCCGCTACGGCGGGATTTCCAGAACAGGTTTATTGCCTGCGACTTTGGGGTGATGAAAATGGCCGGACAAAGGTAATGCTTCACAACGCCGCCCGCGATAAAGCCGTATCGATGGCATATTCGATCAAAGAGCTACCGTTTTTTACGCTCTGGAAGAATCCGGTAGCCCAGGAGGATGGGTATGTTACTGGACTGGAGCCGGGGACCGGTTTTCCACGGAATAGATCTATCGAGCGTAAGTTCGGCCGGGTTCCGAAGCTTGCCCCGCACGAGAGCCGTTCGTTTACGATTGATTTTGCTCTTCACACAGGCAAAGACCAGGTAAATGCCTCGGCCGATGACATTGCCCGCATCTGGGCCGGCCGGCCGACTCAGGTTGACAGCAATCCGAGGGCCGGCAGTGGGCCAAAATTGGAAGATATCATCAAAGCGGCAAAGACCTGGGGCCCGTCGTTTCAGCTGTGGTATGGCAAACCGGCGCCGGATTTTACATTGAGTGACATAGAAGGTAAAGAGCATAAGTTGAGTGACTACAAGGGCAAAGATGTACTGATTGTCTTATGGGCGACATGGTGCGGCCCATGCCGAATGGAAATACCGCATCTGATCGAATTGAGAAATACGGTAAGCAAGGATGATCTGGCAATACTGGCCATCTCGAATGAGAGACCGGACACGGTCAAAAGTTTCGTAGCCAAGGCGAAAATGAATTATACGATCCTACTCGATCCGGGGGGATTGCCTGCCCCGTACAATTCTGTGAGAGCCATCCCGAGCAGTTTCTTCATCGAATCCGACGGCAAAATCAAGCTGGGCAGCACCGGCCTGGTTTCATTGGAAGAAATCAATGCCATACTTGAGGCCGAATAATCATTACGGGGCGGTTCTGTTACGATACAAACCAATATCGTCGATAAACATTTTGCCGGCACCGCCGGGGGTAGTCATGTTGCCCTGAGTTCCAAGGCCTATCGCAAGCCTTTCAACATCAGTTAAGTCGAAGCCCCGATCGGCAAAGGCCTGCAGTGGAATGACCCATTCGGTCCATGTCTCGATCTGAGTAGCGGCCGGGTCATCATGAACAACTACGGCAGGCTGGCCGGTAGTTTTGGAAACAGCAACATAAAGAGGCTCTTCTGAGTTGCTGGCTATGCCGATATCATGGTTAGTCCACGTCGGGCCGACCGTACCGGCAATCCGGACATTGGAGAATTTAGCCTCGCATGTTTGAGTGTCGTCATGGCTGGTCACAGCCAATCCGACGTAGACGCTCGCATTCATTGAGATGTTCTGCGGCAAAGAATTTGCAATGGGTACCCATGTTGAGCCATTGGTCGAATGGTAAGCTCTAAAGCTGCTGGATAAGCTGCGCTCTAATTTGATCCAGTACGGGGCGGTTATGTCCGCCTGGTTTGTGCTGTCACTATCCGCATTGACATTGATGCGATATTGAAAGGATATCCCGCTTTCCGGCGTGACACATACAAAAGCATATTTAGAATCGGATTCCAACGTACTGCGAATCATTAAGCCTGCTTTAGCCCAGGAGTGAGTGTTAGTAATACTTTCGACCTTGGCTACAATCGAGCCGGCGCCGGTCAGTTCCTTATATGCGAAATGAAACTCATCGCTTTGGTTCCAGATGTCCGCGCCGGAACCGGTCATCGTATAAGTGCCGGCCGGGCCCTCAACGAAGCTTCCGACCGATGCCGGATAACCTCTGAACCAGATAGACAATTCGCCAACATCATATTGAGTCCAGTCACACCGGGCACTCAGAGCTATTTCTATTTCCGAATACTTCGAGTAGCCCTGTTTGTTATTGTCGTAATGGAACGGCATTGACTGGCTGCCGCCGTGAACAATTGTCTCTTCAACATATGAGTTGGTGTTTTCATCGCCTACTGTGGAGCCCGTCCCATTACCGGGATAGTAAGGTGGTACGGTCGAGCTTCCATAGCCAAGGCCGTCGTGCCAGGTAAACCATATCTGGTGGTCTTCTGAATTGTACTCCTCAAAATCATCTATGATTAAATAATCTGCTACTGTAAAGCTCCAAATATCGCCCGTGCTTCCTATTGCATCCTGATTGTACTCATCGATGCGCCAGTAATATGGTCCGGTTCCCCAAGCAAGATTTTCCGCTGGCTTATAAGTTGTTGCTGTTTGTATGCCTCGATAAACACCTGATGTGTCGGAGCGGTCTGCTGTTTCGACAAGACCTCTATCCGTACCGAAATATACATCATGTTGAGTTGCGTTCTTTCCCGGCGAGAAGCTCAGGGGCTGTTTTACTTCTTCGACATCTACAGTCGAATTATTACCAGGACTCGGATCCCCTGCGATCAGCGGATCACCACTTATAAGTTCTGCTATCTCGGCCGGTGTCAGTGCCTTATTATAGATGCGAACTTCATCCACCGTTCCTGTGTAAAAATCGCTCGGTGTTGTGCTGTCCCATTCCTGCCCTATTGACCAGCGTGTTATTGTATCCAGTGTGAAGTTGGGATCATACATACCCGCCCGTACCGCATCGATGTAAACATATCCTGCTGCTAAGTTTCTGACAAACGTTAACATATGCCACTGATCGTCATTTACTGCTTTAGGATATTGTGTTTCAGAGCCGGTATCATGCACATATGGATTGCCGTTATCAATACCTAACATAAAGGGATGATCACTGGCACTATCATTACATGCAAAAATATTACCCTCCGATGTCTGAGTGGTTTTGATCCATGCATTAAGCGTGATATTGGTAGTTGTTATGTCATCGTCAACACCGTCAATTACCACATAATCCGAGCCACCCAAATTCAGCGCGCTGTTTACGAAACCTTCGACCCACTTCGGGTCACCTCCTAACGTAGCATGATTTTCATGGCCCGAGAAATCAAGCGAGGTGCTGCCATAGCCTTCATCGAATTTCCAGAAGCCGACGAGGTTGGGATCAGTGACTGAGATATCTGGTTGTGTTCTGAAAGCCCATACATTGCCCTTATATATGTTCCTGCCGTCAGATTCATCCACACGCCAAAAGTATGCCGTGCCTTCTGCAAGGAGGCCCGGATTATAAGTTATTGACCTTTGGGAAAAAGCTCCGGTGGCATTGTTGACATCATTATAACTTTTGCCGAAGTAAACGTAGTGTATTGTAGCACCAAGGCCTGCCGTCCAGTTTAGTCTCGTGTTTGTGGCCTGATATTTCTGGCCATGAAAAGGTTCGGGATTGTATGCTGTTTTGCTCGCAATCGTAAAACTCCAGATTAGGCCCTCGTGTATTGTGACACCATCGGCATCAACTTCGTCAATACACCAGTAGTAGGTCGTACCCAGAGCAAGGCCGTCCGGAAAAAGATATTCGGGATGTCCGGTAATTAGATAATTCTCGATCTGGTTGCCCAGGAATGCATCCTCGGCGCGGTCGTTTACGTTTGCATAATTGTCGTCAAAGTACACATTATGAGAAACGGCAGTTTCTCCCGGTGCCCACATAAGGTTTACCCATGTGTTATTATGATAAATTCCATCTGCAGGATCGGGTTGAGTGGCCTGATTACTCGAAAGTTCTATATGCAGCAACGGGCCAGCTGCACCCGGGCCAGATAGAGCACTTCGCTGACCGTTGGAGGGATTTGTCTCGTCATCCCTTATAAATATAATAAGGGAGTTGCCGTTGGCCCAGTCGTCCTGATCGATTATCTCCTGGATGATGCTGGAAATATCGGGCGTCCGGGCTGCTGCTGTTGCACGGTTATTAGACCAGTTTGGTATATTGCTCCATGCGACTTCCGTGTTGGTTTTGGGTTCTCTGTCGGTGTAGAAATCTTCGCCGCCGCTGAATACAACCGGATTAGCCTGCAAAAGACCGTTGATGATGAGATTCACAGGTCCGCCGGTCAACTTATTGTTATCGTCATCGTCACCCGTAAATTGCACATAAGCGTTTACGACCTCTGAACCTTTAGGGATCTGAATATCTATGAAACGCAAGCCGATTACCTGGTAGGAACTCGATCGAACACCATCTTCCCACGGCATCTCAAGATCGCTGCTGCCGAGACCCTCTGCACCATCGTCTGCCTGTCCTTGATAGGCAATGTGGTCTTCTCCGTCATCATTATCAACCGCAATCAATTTTTGTATCACAATAGCTGCATAGACTGTATTTAAACCAGCTAAAACCAAGAAAATTAGAGAAGCTAAGAAACATAATTTCATTTGCATGGAAGTTTTCCTAGGTTTGGGTCTTATTGATCACCGAATTTGAACTGAATTCAGTCCCATAAAGCTTTTATTCAGTGAGTTGTAATCGGAATTTAATACCTTTTCAATTCTTGATAAAAGTCAATGGCTATAAGTTCTAAATCCTCTCCTGAACAAGCAATTACAGAGGTCTTTACTATTATAAAATTCTTTTCGGCTACAATTAATAACTACCATATCAATACATTTAGCTTAAAAATAATGTATCACTTATTCTACTTATACCATATTGCCCAGCTTCACACAAAGAAAATCCGACAAACTTGAGGGAATATCAAAATCTACAGCATTAATGGGGACATGTATATGCAAATATGATAGTTGTTGAAAAGCGGGCGAGCGGATTCGAACCGCCGACGTCCAGCTTGGGAAGCTGACATTCTACCACTGAATTACGCCCGCATGTTTTTACTCCTGTAACATTAATACATTTACTACTGAAGCTAAATATACATTAATACAAAGAAAAATACCAGCTTTTTTCTTAAGATTAAGCATATCCCCGTAAACTAAGAAAAATCTACCTTTTTCACATTAATAACATCCTTCTTGCTTCCACAAGGGCGACTGGCCGAATAGACCGATAATTACCACCGATTTACTTTTTCTTGATCTCTCAGAATAGCAAATCGGAAAAAGCTCAAAATCGATGCTATAACACAAAGACAATTGAGCAAAGAAGGCTAAAGCTGTCACTCAAATCGTTCGAAAATGAATTATGAGATTTGTTAATGCTTAAAGCTTTTAGATAAAGGATATTATGATGGTGGCAGCTAAAAAACCGTCCACTAAAGGACTGAACAGGCACAGTATTTTCCCAACCTTATTCTGCGTTTCACTTTTATTTTCCCTCAGTATAGGTACTGCACTGGCGAGGCCGACAGGAAGGGCTTATTCATGCAGCTCCCTGCGTTCTATGGCAAGAGTTTACATAGCCTCGGGTGGCTATGAAAAAGCTCAGCCTTTTTTAGTCAAGGCACTTAATCTGGCAAGGCAGACAAAGGCTTCTGATTCCGAAATAAGCGCCTGCATGCTTGATCTGGCTTATCTTTATAAGAACCAGGGTAGATTGACAGAAGCAGAAACAACATGCCTTTCGGGTTTGGAGCTGCAGGAAAAAGCGTATAGCCAAAGCCATCCCTATGTAGCGTACACTTTGAGGATTCTGAGTGAAATTTACTACAGGCAGGCCCGGTACGATAAAGCAGTTGAGACTCTGGAGCGAGCTTTGACTATTGTGCGGGGATATAGCCTCGAAGATGATCAGGAACTTGCACCGTTCAAGGTAGATATGGCTCGTCTGCTCGCTGCAGCGGGTGACTACATAGAGGCCGAAGCTTATTTTACCGAGGCAATTGCTTCAATCGAAAACAGCTACGGGCATAATCATCTTTATACGACGAAGGTTCTCTGCAGCATGGCGTCACTATATGTTCTTCAGCAGCGATATACCGAGGCAGAAGAATTGATTTCCAGAGTGCTGCCGATACAGCAAAGTATCTATGGCCCGGATCATCATTTTCTTGTACCGGCCTGGCTGGTAAAGTCAAGTATTTATGAGGCCCAAGGGGATTTGGTTAATGCAAAAGCGCTTCTCGAACAATCTTTGGATTCGCTTGAGGATATAACCGGCTCCGGGTATGCGGTTGACTGTGATATTCTGAGCCGATTGGGAGAATTGTACATTTTAAGGAAAGAATACACAAAGGCCGAAGAAATCCTTCAAAAAGCCCTAGGAATTCTGGAAAGCGCCAATGGTACCAACACTGACCGAGCAGCTATTGCTCTTAACAATCTGGCGAAGGTGTGTATCAATCAAGGTAAATATCCCAAAGCTCAAAACCTGTGCGACAGGGCATTGGATATACTCGAGAATATTTTTGATGAGTATCATCCATTGATAGCCGATGTGCTGGAGACACAGATTCAGTTGCATTGCGAGACCGGGAACATAGCCGAGGCGACAAGGCTCGAACAGCGTGCTGAGGAAATCCGTGCACGTAAAAGAGTGATTTATACCCCGATTGCAAAAGCTGCCAATTAAGCATATCATCATTTAAAAAGAAGCTGCCGCCAGGGGGGGGTGGAAAGTCCCTGACGGCAAGCTTTAACTTCATCATTCAGAATATTAATCTGCTTTCTTATCCTCCAAGAGCAGCTAAACTTGCTGCTATGAAGGCGGCGACACCGACATTCTGACCCTGAGCCAATCGACTAACATACTTATCCGTTACTAGCTGTACGGATTCTGTCGCCGAGAAATCCATTTCATCGCTCAAGATGCCGATGTACGTCGTAAGAGCTTCGAGATATTCATCGGCTACAGCATAATGGCTGTCTTCGTCCATGTTGCGTGTTATAGCGTTAGCAATTGCCACCATCTGCTCCTCGGTTGGCGGCGCAGTGCTCGATGCGAACTCATTTACTACCTGAGCCAGAGCGGCTATATGAGTGCCGTCGTCATCCTGCAGGATTTTAGCAGCATTCTTAAGTCCCTGGCAGGCGTTGCACGGCTGGATGTTTCCGGTCGAGGCCAGAGAATTGTTTACCCAGATTTGAACTAATCTTTCGTCAATTCCAACTTCCTCGGCCGCCCATTTTATCAGAGCCGGACAACCTGAAATTTTAGCCTCTAACTCTAACCTTTCGAGACCCGGCGCCGCCTGAATATACGGCAGAGAAGGCGGTATGGGCGGTGTCTCACTGACCGTAATTTTCACTACCACCTCTGATGATGTATTGTAGCCATCAGTGGCCGCATACCTAAACGAGTCGTCTCCGAAAAAGCCTTCGTTCGGTGTATAGGTGAATGTACCATCCTCATTCAACACTACTGTACCGTTCTTTGCCGTGATAGAACCCTCAATAGCAGTGAGAATATCTTCAGGATCCGGATCAATATCATTAATAAGCACATCAATATTGACAGGATTACCGATATAGCTCGTAGCTATATCTTCAACAGCGACCGGAAGACCATTTTGCAAAGTCACATCTCCCATTGCAGTCTTACCATCGACAGCGTAAGTATATGTAACCACTGCCTCGCCATTTTCATCAAATGTTAAGATGCTAAGGTCTTCTGGCGGATTGTAGTAAAGTACGGTTTTGTCTCCCGCCTTACCTATCGTCAATGAGCCCTCTGCGGGGTTGTCGAGGGAAGCATCAACAATTGTTGCTTCACCTTTCAATGTATCGTTTGCAAGTACATCGAGAACAACATCAGCATCAGACTTGGGTGTGAAGAAGATACCAATGTCATCTACGAGGAATATCGCACTATCATCAACAATAATTTGAGCATATCCCGTAGGCGTTGATTCTTCGTCATCCTGGTGGTCGGGTCCGGTTGACTCGGCTGTTGCATCGTTGGCTATAGCGGTAGCCGAACCGGGAAAATCAATATCACCTACGGCCTCAACTGTTATAACCGCTTCAGCGGTCCCGCTGCTGGATGACGTGGCTTCAGCAAAAAGATCTCCGTTTATATTTGCGTTATCACCTGCAATAACATCGATATATGCTTTGGTTACACTTGCATCCAATTCACTGCCATGAGCATGTGCTTCGACATTGCCGTTAAGCTTTACATCTTTGTCTGCTCTCAGTACTACCAAGGCTTCAGCGGCCTTTTCATCTGCGACATTTAATATGTCAGATTCACTTCCGACTATAACATCGCCGTTAACAGTCAGGTTGCCGGAGGATTTGACATCGATTTCACCAGTTCCCCAGCCATCTCTGACAGTGAGACTACCCGTGATTATATTACCAGAAACTTCGGTTGTACCAGAGGTAAGAAATATCTTACCGGGAGTCGGTTTTTCGCTGGTTAAGTCTTTACCGGTCGTAAGATTACCGACATCAATACTGACTCCTTCGGTGCCACCTACGTCATCGGCTTTGAGCCCACCACCTGCAGAGATAATGATATCACCCAGGGTTGTCCTTATAGTATCACTACTATCCTCAAAGTAAACGAAACTGTCCGGATTATCTTTAGCTGCGAGGAGTCGAATGTCACCGAATTGGCCTGTGATTTCGCCATCGCCAATAGTGTCTGTTATGTTCTGAACAATAATGCTCTCTGCTGCATTTACAATAAGACTCGTCCCTGACTGGGAGAGAGCCTCAATATCTTCCTCATATAGAGTGTCCGTAGCGCCGGCGTTCGCTCCGTCCGCAATAATGACGCTCGGAGTGGTAATCTCAAGCTTGCCCGGTTCTTGGGTTTTATTTCCGGGCGAGGCGGAAATTTCACCGGCAATTACAAAATCTTCACATGGAGTGCCATCCACGATACCCTCAATTATAACTGTTCCGCCGTTACCTGAGGTACTGCCACCTGACGCTGTAATAACAGCGTTCTCACCGATGGTAACCGTACCATCTGTTTTTATGGTTATGTTCCCTCCATTGCCAGTGGCATCAGCGTCTGCCGTTAGACTATCATAAACATCAGAAGTAGGAGCACTTATGACTTGCTCAGTACCGATGATGCTGATGGTGCCGCCATCATCAGCGGAGCCGGTTGGGGCATCTACATCGATTGAGCCCTTGTTTTCAACAATTGCAGCCTGGACTTTTACTGTACCACCTGTTGCAGCAAGAAAACTAACATTAGTAATAGCACTTGAAAACGTATCACCGGCAGCTAGGACTATTGTCCCATCATTAGCTCTGAGTATATTTCTGTTGTTAATATCGGGATTACTAAGACCATCACGAGGTCCTGAAACAGCTACGGAAACATTACTTCCATCTTGTGCAAGAATTACCTGGTCACCGGCTGCTATTATAATTATCCCGCCTTCGTTAGCTATAATCGGGCCAAGATTAAGGACCTTATCTCCGATAAGATAGACGCCATCGGCATTGATCACACCTCGGTTTGTAATTTTTCCATCGCCACCTGCGAATTCCATCTGCCCGCCTTCCAGGATAGTGTCGAATGCAGAATCCGTTATGTTCAGACCGGATGCGACCAATCGTGTGACATTGATTTGAGAGCCTGGTCCAAAAAGGATTCCGGCTGTGTCAACAAGATAAATATGGCCAGTTGCATCGAATTGGCCATAAATCTGTGTACCATCTCCGGAAAATACTCTGAATAAAGCACTGGCATCAGCGCTTGGCTGGACACAATTGACCATATGACCTGATGCGATATCGAAATTGCTGAAGTGACCTATAGCACCGTCACTGGCGGTCATATCCTGCAAAGTACCAGTTCCCAACGGAGAAACGTTGATTTCTCCACGTACGATACTATCCAGCACAACCTCAGCCTGTGCTACAGGCAGTGACATGTTCAGGAACAAGCAACACGTCAGGAAGTATGTTATTACCTTCCTCCAATTACGACCCTTAAAACTTCTTCTAATACTTTCCATCATCCATCCCCTAAATAAAAGTAACAATTGCTATCTAAATTCGTCCATGCACTATTATTTCTCCATGTATTATAATTGATCCCCAATATAGTTTTTAGAGTTAAATGACTCACCACCGCAGCATTGCGCTTGCGCTAATCCGGCTATTCCCACTGTTGGTGTCACGGGTATCCTCCAGCGGGATGCCGCAATACACTGCTGCACTGAAATTATTTCCAATCTCGAAAGCCACACCTCCGCCCACTGAATAGAGCGTTTCATTATCCTGTTCACCCGGGACAGGATCTTTCATGTTAGTCCGGCCATAATCAAAAAATACAAGCGGAGCCAGTTTTTTCAGCTCTTCGTGGGCTAAAGTTTCGGACTCAACAGCCTGGCTGTGTCTGACCAGATCATACTCATATTGAATCGAAGCCAACATTCCACCATCGGCAACAATTTCATATTCGTCATATCCTCTGATCGTGTACATGCCTCCAAAGGATGTCATTTTTGCAGGTACCAGTCTTTCGGTAGGCTCAATCCACCTGAAGTTGCCTCTGAGCTGCTGAATCTTATTTTGATCGATATACTGATTGTGGTTGGCCGACAATGTATAAATTTCAAAGTCCCGCTCCGCGTTCCACCGGGCGCCCGTGCCCGTCACAGAATCCCAAAAGTCTTCCTGGTCGGAACCGCCGAAACTCTGAACCATATTGACTGATAGTAATGTGTTCGACATGTCATCTCTGTGATGAACGCTTGCCCCGATTCCCCATAATTCCATCTCAACATCACTGGCGAAAACATCATCTCCGAACAAATCCTCCGCGGTAGAGTCAATGTCACTTTCCTCATGGCTCAGAGAACCCGTAATGTCGAAGAACCAGTTTTGTTCCTGGTAGATGTTGTAACGAATTATGGCTCCGAAAAAGTTGCCGCTGCCGAGGAAATTAAACGGCCCGGACTCCGGGTCTATATCGAATTCGCTGTATCCGGCATAAAGATTAAGGCGAAGCCGGGGACTCATGACCGGAAAGTCATAACTGCCGTACAATGAGTAGTTCTCGTCTAAAGAATCCAAGGCGGCCTGAACAAGGGCGGTTAATCTGTCATCTATGCCCAAAAGGTTCGTATTGATTATACCGGCTTTTGGAGCCCATTGCCTGTCATCCGTGCCGGAATTATCCACCTGGATGAAGTAATGCCAGGGATCTGTTTCGTAAACATCATACTGGATTGCCAGCGTGTTCGGCTCAGCACCTCTGGATACGACGGCTGAGACGTGTCTGTCAGGATTAAGATTGAGAAGATTGACCAGATAATCCAGCTCTTTCTGACTGGCCACTTTATCCTTTTCAACCGGCGACCATTTTTCAAGAGTAGACCGACGAAGATAACCTTCCTCAACTTCATTTCGTTCGACGTCGTAGTATTTTATTCTCACTTCGCTAACGGGGGCCTCAAGAATGTTTATCGGTAAAATTCCATTCACAAGCTCATTGCCGTTTCTGATTGCCCCTTCCGGAACATATACATATATACCGGAGTAATCATTTTGCTGATATACAGAAAGTATGTATTGCGTCAGGCCTTGAATAGTTCTTAAAGAAACTTCTCGGGGCTGGCCGGGCATGGTTACGATTTCCTGGATAGGCCTGAGATCATAAAGATATTGGCTTTCAGCCCGGGATAATGCCTGGCCTGAGGCATTATAAACCGCCGGCATGTACTCAAGCAGCTCTCCAGTCGATATCAAAGTGTTGCCGCTGATACGCAATTCTCTTACGAGAAGACGAGTGGTTGTATCTACGGGCAAATTTAGTTCCTCTGCTGTCTGGGCTTCTGTAGTAGTCTGAAGCATACAGACTGCCAATCCAATATAAAGAAGAACAATCCACATTTTCCTTAATGTACCCATTTTGCAACCTTTCCAGATTAAATAATCCATCCTTAATTGATTAAACACTTTTTCCTTCACGCCTGAAACAATATCATATCAAAATTAGACATAGAATTCAAGGAAATAATGAACTTCCTTTGGCTTTTCGGCGTTATCAGTATTTTTTTCGACGGTTTAAGCAATTTTCTGGGACCTGCTACAATTCTTTTTAGAGCCCTTATCAATACTGATAATCGCATTTTTAGAGTTCTTCTGCATCCAGGGATACTCCCGTAAGGGATGGCTAAGCTCATTGATATTAAGATGAATGAGTGACTTGGGATTTCAGAAAACTCCTTTTAAAAGATACTACTCCATCAGTTCATTGCTCATAGTAAGTTGTTCGTAGATTTTCAATGAACCACGAACTCCGAACCACGAAACTAATACTATCTATTATCGGCAACTGAAAAGAATCTCTGTATTTTTTGAGCACCGCACGGAGAAAATGATTTCCGAAATATCTGGGAATTAAGTTGCCACCTCGACACCATTTATTTATGGCAACCGTTCGAGTACTTCGTTCTTCGGTCTGAGATTGGTATAGCTTCAGTTTTATGTGCCTGAAGTTGATCTCGATGCCGGGACATGATTATAGTACTTTTTGTCGTAACACAAATCGAAAGTGACACACCTGAATCGTGTCTTTTCGAAGCGTCTTTTTCCCGATTTGAGGTCTGGTGTTTTAACCAATTCTCGTTCCGCATATTTTGCATCTTCCGGCCTAATCACGCACCGCTTCTAAAAACCATTCGAACTTCTCCTTTAGAATCGTTGATCTCGTAGCCTGTCAGTATGTTTTTACATACGAGTCAGGTCTTTGAGTCGAGGAAAAAAAATGGAAGGAAAGTGTACAAAATTGACGTAACCATCAGGCTCTTAAGATGTTGTTTTATACGGTTTATACGGATCGCCACAACGAAATATCTAAATTGTATTTCATGGAAAAGGGCTAACTTCGGAAGACACAATAAATAATGACCTCTGCGTTATGAGCAGGGCCAGCGGCGCCGATGCGAGTACAATTTAAACCGATCCTTCGTCGCACTTCACTCATTGTCTGGCGTATTCGAAGTGTCCGACGGACATCAATCTTTTGTCTTCGATCAGATGTTTACTTCGAACATAGAGTGACCGGCGGTTGTGCCATAAAACGTTTGCTGCCCTGTCCAGACTGTAGTGATGGATCCTTTTGTGCCTGTCGGACCAGTGAGATTCACAGCAGTTGCAAACATCGATCTGCTTATCATACCACCAGAGCTGAAAGCCACCGAAAGATTTATATTGGTCGCTCTTTATTCCAAAAACATAGCCAAAATAAAGAAATTGTTTTATTTGTGTCTTGTCTTCTACACTGATCTTTTTCATTGTCAAATCCTCCATGAAAAATCATCAGCTTTTCAGAATCCGCGTGGGCAAAAATGAAATTTGCCCACCCTACGAGTTTTGGCCTACACTTATCTAAGGAATTTCTCATGAGAAAGGTAACGCATTATCTTTTTATACTTATTTCATACTCACGTTTTAATCTTTCTCTATTTATATTAGACGTACAAACAACCGGATCTGTTACAACTAATTTGAGAAAATAGATAAAAGCTCGAAAAAGGCTCTTTTTTTTGAGAGAAATATTTGCAATTTTTTGAGAATTTTCAAAAAATTTTGCTGCCATGTTTCCCTCGTTATCGGGTTTAAGCCGGGAAATCCGCCGAGTATGGGAGAAGATAAATAAAATGTTAAGCTGGAGTTTTGGGCGATGGGAAAAGAGTAAGAAGCCCCCGGCCGGCCGGTGCTCTTGCCTGGGTTGAACCAGTTTATATTGGCTTATCGAGTGACATCAAAAAAGGTTCAAGGCTGATTGTCGAATCTGCCGATGACGATTTAGACAAAAAGAAAGAAAAAAGAAAATTGAAAAATTAATACCAGACTGGCCTTGCCCCTGTAAAGCAGACGGCGGGTATTTCAGACAATAAATTAAGAATATTGGATTAAAGGAATAAACTCGTTCTTGTCTGTACAGGGGCTTTTTTTCTATCTTTTGTTTCCATCGTTATTCCCCTTCACACTAATTTATGAACGGCTTTACAGACGACTTATATTTAATACACAAAGCTTCTGAGACGGCAGTTTGAAATTAACTCGTGTCCTTCGGTTTTCTACTGAGAATTCATGAGTCCTGGCTGACTCTTGTCTGTTGCTATCATTGATTTTGATAGCAAGTATGTACCTGCCCGGTTCTAGCAGATAAAACTCGGCTGACATCGAGCGCTGCCTTTCGCCGAATCCGAACAGCTCAGCACCAAAACTGTTCGCTTTCGCTTCAGTGACTAGAACAGCTATGTCACGAGGCGGCGTCAGCCAGCGTACTGCGTTAAGCGGAAAATACAGCGCATCACCCGGGTCCCCCGTAATCATCGAGTAAAGCAGGGAAGGATCAGGTCTGTGAATGGCCACAACAGGTTCGGCGAGAACTTCGTTTCCCGTAAACAGACTCGGGAAGCGCAGAACACGATCGGTATAACGAACTTCGCTCGTGTAGCCCTCGAAGTTTATCCGCAGGGCATCGACGTTTTCCTGCAGCGCAGATAAGAGCGGGCCGGGATCGTCATGCAGACGGTAACGCATATAGGGTGACATTTCTTTGGAAAGCAGCTCATCGAACTCGGTGTGACCAGTCAGGAACCTGTATTTGGTTATCACGCTCGACAGACTGCCGAGTCTCGCTGCACACCATGCTTCTGTGCCGGCTGCCGACTCATTCTGCAGCGGTGCGTTCAGATACTTCAGGCGGATATCGGCCATCGAGCGGATTGGTTCGAGATATTTCGCCTGTCCCGTCATGTGATGTGTCAGCAATAAAGTGTGGGTCATTAAGCTCATTGCGCTGGGATATAGATACAGAGTGTATTCACCATGGTTCCTGGGGTCCCACCAGTTCGGTCCGACGCCTCCGATGCAGCCGTCCGGCCAGTGGATTGCCGTAGGTATAATGCCTGCAGGCTTGCCACGTTCGCTTCGAGCAGCGGCATCAACCCACGTATCCATCCAAGCGGCAAAAAGTTTAGTGAGCTGCTCGTCGCCGGTTCGTTGCCAGTAGAGCAGCGTCGGCTGTACTACACGAGGGTGATATACCGTATCGCAGGTACGCTGCTCGCTGGTATCAACCCTATCCGCAGTGAAATACGTGCTCTTGAACTGCAGGAAGCCGCGCTCATTTCGTGCGGTCCAGTACTTTTCAGTGAAATCCGCAAGCCTGAGCGCATATCCGCGCCAGAGATCATTTTCCGGATCGAGATGCATCATCGGCGTTATAGCATCGGCGGAATCCTCTGCGGTATGTTCGACGTCCGACATGCGGTTCGTGTAACCTTGTATCATGTGTGGCTGATTCATCAGAGCTTTTGAAAAGCGTGACTGTGCGGCGGAAATCTTCAGGCCGTCGAATCCTATGAGAACCGGCACCCACCATCGCCACATTTCACAATCGTCGCCCCAGCCACCACCGTACTGGCCGTCATCCTGCATACGGTTGTCGATCCACCACTCTATGATATCTGTCAGGCGTTCCAACCTTCACGCTGATAAACCGCCCAGGCCGGAGCGTCTGGTACTGCCTCATAGTGCTTGTATGACTCGGTGGGATAACCGAGATACATTCGGGCGATTTTATTATCAGGGAACGCCTTGGCGTATTTCTCGAAGAATCCGCGCGCTATGGTGAAGTATTCACGCCGCCTCTCCGGGATGCTCCAGACACCACCGGACTCCATCGTGTACCAGATGACCATTCTGCCGCGATACAACCACGTTAGTGGGTAGAGTACGGAACTTTCGACAATCTTAAAATCAAAGTCTTTGTTAAGTCTTACTTCTCGCCCAAAATAGTCCAGCCTCTTCTCATTCAACCAGCGATCAATTTGTGTGATAAGCTTATCAAGGTCGTCTTTTAGGGTAGCATCCAGGTTCGGTTCTTTCCGGAGTTGTTTAAGATAATCCAGACGCACTTCGTCGCTGTTTGCATTGCCTGCCTTTTGAATAAGGGCACGAATAAAGTCATTATTTGCGTAGACCCATGCTGTGCAAAACAAATAGCTCAATCCCGCTGCGAGTAACACAAACGCTACCAACCAGAAAGTTCTTTTTTGTTCATTGTTGCTATTTAGCGTCACTTTGTACCTTTCGAAATTGTCAATCGAGCCTGCTGCTATATATACTTCCCCTATTCGGTTGTCAATACGCATCCGAACATATCAAGTTATATTCACTTGTTGCTACTGACTCATTTGTTATACTTTGCTCTGTTAGTGCAGGCATTGTATAGTTAGAACAAGAGCAAGGAGATTTTGCTATGAGCAGTCATGTTAATCGTCGTGAATTTCTTTGTACGGCAGCAAGCGGAGCCGTGTTATCTATTTTACGTCCGGCAATTTCTCTCGCCCGCCAGCGCCCGGGCAGCCGTCACAGAATGAACGTCCTTTTTATTGCTGTGGACGATCTTCGTCCCGAGTTGGGCTGCTACGGCAAGAAACATATTATCTCACCCAACATCGACCGGCTGGCCGCACGCGGCCTTCTCTTTGAGCGAACGTATTGTCAACAGGCCGTCTGTGCTCCGTCACGAGCCAGCATACTGAGCGGCGTCCGGCCAGATACATCCGGAATCTATGACCTTAACACTCCGCTCCGCACAGCTATGCCGAATGTGCTTAGCCTGCCTCAGCATTTCAAGAACAATGGCTACGACACAATCTCCATCGGCAAAATTTATCATCATCCTAAGGACGACCAGCAGGGTTGGACAGCAGAGCCTTATCGAGCAGGGACCTTCCCGGAAGGCGCCTGGAAGGGACGAGGCTATCTTACTAAAGAGGCCATCGCCCAGATGGAGGAATACAACAAAGCCGATCCTAAGAGGCAGGGCAGAGGCCCGGCGTTCGAGGCCGCCGATGTTCCGGACAATTCCTATCCTGACGGAGCGAATACGGACCATGCACTAACAGAACTCAACCGGCTTAAAGATAAACCGTTTTTCATGGCTATGGGTTTCTATAAACCGCACCTGCCTTTCAATTCGCCGAAGAAATATTGGGACATGTACAAGCCCGAAGATATCAAGCTGGCCGAGAATCCCTTTATCCCAAGGAATGCCCCGACCTATGCCACGACCAACTGGGGCGAGTTGCGGAATTATTATGGCATTCCCAATAAAGGCCCGTGCTCCGACGAATTAGCGCGGCAATTAATCCACGGCTACTATGCATGCGTTTCTTACATCGATGCTCAAATCGGCCGGCTGCTCGATGAACTTGACAGGCTCAAGCTCAGCGATAAAACCGTAATCATCCTCTGGGGCGACCACGGCTGGAAACTCGGTGAGCACGCCGGCTGGTGCAAGCACACAAACTTCGAACTCGACACTCATGTGCCGATGATTCTCAACGTGCCCGGCATGAAAACCGCTGGCAAACGCTCCAATGCTCTAACGGAATACGTCGATATCTACCCGACCCTCTGTGAAGCTTGCGGGCTGACAATCCCCTCTCATTTGGAGGGCCACAGTATGATGCCGCTTCTCGATAATCCGCAGCGCCCGTGGAAAAAAGCCGCGTTCAGCCAGTATCCGCGAGGCAGAGTTATGGGCTACAGTATGCGCACCGAACGCTTTCGCTACACCGAATGGCAACATCGAAAAACCGGCGAGGTTATGGCACGGGAATTATACGATCACGAGAAAGACCCGCAGGAAAACGTCAATGCCGTTGATCAACCGGAATATAAAAATGATGTCCAGTGGCTGGCTGTCGTTTTAAAAAAAGGCTGGCGCGCCGCCCTAAATATAGATTAGCCTTGGGATGATATTGCTTGATGTATTTCTGTTGGTGTTGGGCAAGATATTTACAGAGTGACACATCAGCGTCTGATCCACGTCCCATGCTCGATGCTCCAATCGTTGCCGAAGAAGCCGGCTTCGATAACGCCCGCCGCACCGTCAGTGAGCATGGCGGCGCGGAAGGCTACCAGATCGGGGATTCCGGCCCTGCGAGGGAAAACAGAG
>WOR8_10002314_pt1 | contig 19214 bp, 10 predicted proteins | sample DeeMarSeWOR38_10_FD_19890 | JGI IMG/M metagenome (IMG submission 19890)
AAAGGTTTGCAAAAACGGGTAGACGTTATCCCGATCCGCTGATGGGTATCAGTCATGGCGCTTCGGTAACTCAAGTATGCCGGTTCTATTATCTGCTGGCCATGGGTAAACTGGTTAACAGGGAGAGATCTGAGCAAATGTTGGAAATATTAAAGGACCCGGAACTCCATCACAAATTTGTGAATACGCTGGATAAAATCGCCCCAGCGGCTGAGCTTTATCGTAAGTCAGGTACTTGGAGAAACTGGCACGCGGATTCTGCTTTAGTATGGGGAACGGTTTGGAGGCGGTATATCGTAGCAGCTTTGGTAGAAGATCCAAATGGAGAAAAGATATTACGCGATCTAATTCCTGTTATTGAGCAAATTCTTAAATCCCAGGATAACATTACCTCTAAATAGTCATTTTTAAATAATTCGGCAGGATGAATATAACTCTGATTGTTGAAAAATTTTTACGGGATGCCTTTGAAATACGGAGAGGGGAAACCGTAAGAGTGCTCCTAATGCAGCTTTATATTTTCTTGGTAATCGGTTCGCTGCTAATTGTCAAACCGGTCAGCAGTTCTCTTTTTCTTTCCGAATTTGGTGCCGAACAGCTTCCCAACGCTTTTATTTTGGTAGCAGTTTGCGCATCATTAGTCTTTGCTCTCTATTCCAGGCTTTTGAAGAGGATACCTCTTATCCGTTTGACGGAAAGAACTTTGCAAATCTCCATTGTTTCATTGGCCATCTTCTGGTGTTTCTTTTATTTTGATTACCTGAAAGCCAGCGCCCTGTATATTTTCTACGTGTGGGTTGCAATTTTTGCGGTTATTTCTACTTCACAATTCTGGATATTAGCCAACCTCCTTTTAAATCCCCGTGAAGCGAAACGGCTGTTTGGTTTTATCGGTGCGGGGGCAATTGCCGGGGGCATTTTCGGTGGCTACTTAACTAACTTTTTAGCGCCATTCCTCGGTAGTGAACAATTGTTGTTTATTTGCATGGGTTTCTTAGCAATCTGCATTCCTATAACCAGACGTGTGTGGGACATCAACGGAAAAGACAAATCAGAGATTAAATTTCAACAGCAGAAAAGACTTCAAAAACTGGTTGATAATCCTCTCAAACTCATTATTAATTCCCGACACTTAACCTACCTGGCCGGGATTGTGGGTATCGGCGTGCTGGCAGCCAAACTGGTTGACTATCAATTCAGCGCCATTGTATCGGAACGGATTACTGAAGAAGATCAACTAACCGCCTTTTTCGGATTCTGGCTTTCCAATTTGAATATTGTCTCATTTATCATTCAACTGCTTGTGACCCGGCGGGTCGTCGGTGTATTTGGTGTAGGCACGTCGTTGTTTTTCCTTCCCTTTGGAATTCTGATTGGTGCGCTTGGAGTGTTCATTCATCCGGCCCTATGGAGCGCCGTGCTGATTAAAATCAGCGATGGGAGCCTGAAACAATCCGTCAACCGCGCCGGTCTGGAGCTTTTAGCTCTCCCCATTCCACAAGAAATCAAAAATCAAGCTAAAACCTTTATCGATGTAGTGATAGACAGTATCGCGACCGGACTCGGCGGATTTTTGCTGGTTTTCTTAATCCAGGGGCTGAATTTACCCACGCGCTGGGTTAGTCTATTAATCATTATTGTTATTGTATTATGGATTTATTTGGTTAGGCAAATTCGCGAGGAATACGTCACATCATTTCGTGCCAGGATCGAAAGGGATGATGAAAAGCCCGTCAAACCAGTGATAGATTTGCGCAATGAATCGGTGTTTGGTGGGTTGATCAAGGTACTGGAAGGAGATGATGAGAAGCAAGTATTGCCAGTGCTGGAAATGGTAAAAGAAATTCGGGATGAGCGGTTAATTCCATGCTTTGGAAAGCTGTTAAAACACCCTTCAAGCAAGGTGCGGCTGGAAGTCTTACGAAATATTTACTTCTACAAAAATAAAGATTTTCTCGAACAGGTCAAAGCACTGGTCCACGATGAGGACCAGAAGATTTGTGTGGAGTCGATTCACTACTTATTCGGTCATGAAACTGATGACCAAATTAAGATACTGCGTGATTATCTTGAGCATAGCGACTATCGCATTCGCGGCGCCGCATTATTATGTGCAGCCAGGGAGAGCCGCAAGAACCAGGAACTTCAACAAACCTTCCATATAAAGGAGATTGTTGAACAGACCGTTAAAGGAATACCATCCCTCATCGATAAAGCACAGGTTGAATTTACCAAGATCAATTGCGCTGCAGTTATCGGTGCAGCGAACATAACAGAGTTATTTCCATATCTGCATATTTTTCTGAATTCGGTTTCCATGAATGTTTTGAGAGCTGCTATAATCAGCGCTGCTCAAACTGGTCAAGTAGAATTTGCCCCGGTGTTGATCGGGTATCTGGCGAATAAAAACCTGCGCAAGGTAACCACAACGGCGCTGGCAAGCTATGGGTTAGAGATTATTGAAGTTCTCGAATCCAATTTGGAAAACCCTCAGGGTGATATAGAAATTCGACGCAACATTCCCCGGGTGATTGCCTCCATCGGAGTGCAAAAATCCGTTGACGCATTAATAGAATATCTGGATCACGTGGAAATGATTATTCATTATGAAATTATTAAGGCATTGAACCATTTGAGAATGAGTTTCCCACACTTGAAATTTGATGGTAAACGCATCACTAAGCGAATCCTGGATGAGGTTCGAAATTATATGAGCAATCTTGGAATGCTCTATAGCCAGGTCACTGCCAATGCGGATGCAGCCGTCGAAACAACAGGGAATGAAAATGTTTTGCTAATAGAGAAGACCCGGCAGCTTTTGATAAAAACCCTGGAAGAACGATTAGATCATAACCTGGAACGGATCTTCCGATTATTAGGATTGAAATATCCTCCGGATGATATATACAACGCTTATTTAGGAATTCGCAGCGATATGCCGAATCTGCGCGCCAATGCGGTGGAGTTCTTGGATAATCTACTTGAGTCCGGGTTAAAGAAGGTCATCATCCCCATTGTGGAATCCAGTATGATGGATGCGTTGATTTCTGATATTCCAGCCGACTTCCATATTGAAATCCCTTCTGAATTTACGTGTTATTTGAGTCTTCTTTCCAGCGATGATCAGGAAGTGAGAGTGCTAACGTTAAAGCTTATTGGCTATGTGAAAGACGATCGCTACCTTCCCTACGTCGGAGAACTTGTTGACAGTCCCATTCCAAAAGTCAGTAAAGCAGCAAAGTCGGCATTGAAAGAAATTGGTGTTATAGGCAAGAGAGTTAGTCGCGCGGAATGAATAATGGGGTACTTAATATCTTATTTCGCCAAAATCTTATCAATAAATGTTGCCAATGATTGATGTTCGACAGCTGAATTATTCCGAAGTACATTTGACATGATGCCAACCAGGTAAATCCTGCCTGAAGGCTGTTCGACTATTGCCACCGAGTTCATAATGTTTTCTACATTGCCCTGATACTTTTTGCATTCAAAATCAGGTTCGGGTTTGCAGCGATATAGGCTGCCGGATTTGAAATACACCGCTGCATCGTTTAATCGGGGTGACGAAGCATAACGAATGCGTCGGGCGGTCATGTACATCAGCCTCTTAATTTCCAGACTCGACCATTCATCAACAATCTTGCCCCGCTCCAGAGCAATCAAATATTTCATGTATCCAATGGGAGTAGCTAAACTGCCGCCACCACCGGGCACCATCTTTTTGCCCATTGACGTAAAGAAGCTGCCCAACTGCCAGTCTTTTTGCTCAATTCCGATCGCCCGCAAGGGGTCGTTTACCACTGACATGGCAATATCCTGTAATTCAGATTTGGGCGCCTTCTCAAAGAATTCTTTTTCCTGCTCTGCGGTTGGGGGATAGTTTTTGCCGAATTTGCGCATGAGCATCGCCTCTTTCCACACCACACTACCAGCGGAGTTGGCGCTTGCGGAGAGCATATGGTCGGCCCATTCGTAAAGGCTAAATACATCGTCTTCCTTTGCCGGGCGGGATTGAAATACCCGCGTTACCGGGTCGTATACCGGGATTTCATGGGTGTCGATATGAATCCATTTGCCACCGGGTACCATTCGGCTGCGCAGCAGCTCACGACGTTTTTCGGGATTATTCGGATAAATATTTTTTAGTTCGGTAAATAGACCCGCTGCAATGCAGAGCTTGCCCACGCTTCCGGGAGAAAACTGGCGATCCGCCTGACGCATGGCAAAACGCATTTTTCCCCCGGGTGTTATATCGAGAACTGTTAGTGAATAACTTTCATGGCGGTCAGGGAAGAGGGCATTGATTTCTTTCTGTAATGCTAAATTGACCGGGGGCAGTGTTTCCAGGCTGTCACCTTGGTGACCTATTAGATTTAGTTTTATATCAGCCAGCAGTTTCTGACCGCCCGGAGGTGGTTTGGTTCCGCGTAAGCTGTCCGCCATAACCAGCCGTAAACGTTCTAACCGGCGAATTCCAGTTAATTTATATCCGTCGAGGGGATAGCTATAAAGGGAATCAACGATTATCAGAAAAATGCTTAACGGGAAGATATATTTGAAAATAAGTTTGCTCATCATTTTTTTATGGACCGTGAATTTGATTAGAAAATATTTAGAGTCTTCCGCTCATTGGTACTTGAATACCTTTCGGTAATTTTGCATCCAGGTTTTGTAAATAGGCGGACGAAAGCGCCTTTTTGTTTTCAACATACGGTCTTACCTGAAAAAGCCAGATATGTTCATCTTTGAAACCAAGTTCCACATCATAGGGGCCTTCGGTTTCTATACCCGGGGTTCCGGGTAATTTTTGTTTAATTTCTTCTGACAGACTCCTGAGCTGTTGAAGTTCTCGCGAGGTTAAAATATGCTGGTTAAAATAGCCATAGCCTTTCTCGGTTCCGCCGGTCTCCGGAAGGATATTGTATTTCATTTCACGGGAGGGTGAGAGCAGTAAGTCTGTACCATTTCCCTTTAGAAGATATGATTCTGCTGCCTGCCCCTCCACTGCGCCGCCGGCTCCTCGGCTGAAGGCCACAGTAATATCGTTTGAATTACCCAAAGAGACTCCAGTAGTGATCATTACCCCTGATTTACTAACATTCACCGTAGGCATGATCAGGATTGAGGGAAACACGTTTTCGGCGTTCTGCAGATATTTTTGACGCCAGCGGTAACTGCGTTCCGTGTACACTGATGCCCATACATCACGGATAGCCTGCATTATTTTATTCTTATCGACCACATTGAAAACGGTTAAATTCAACCCAGCCCCGGTAAATTCTTTCAAATCTTCCATATTTGTGTCGCTGCGGATAAAAACCGGCAACTGCCCAATTTCTTTGCCGAATTCTGTAAAAAATTTCTTATAGAGAGTTTCCTCAAAATCGGGCAAGAATGAAATGCCTTTAATTGCCTCCCGAAAGAGGGAGAGGCGTTCCAGGATAAACAATTCAACTTTTTCATCACTTTCCCCACGTTTTCTTTCCGCAGAACCCCGGGTAAAAATTTCCTGCAAGTATTGCCAGTAGGTTAAGTTTGTACCGGGCATGAGTTGGTCCAGGTGTTGGCGAAAAATACCGAAGGGAATGATGAATCCGTCAACTACCCGGTTGGGAAATAAACTCTTTAATTGTCCCAGGTTAGCGGCTTTAGGTCCGCATAGCCGTCCGGAGTCTGTTGCGCGGATTTTCTTAAGGCTGATCAATTCCGTATTCTGCAAATCGAGCTTCTTTACAGGCGCTTGGATTTTTTCCTTTTGTGGCTGGCGTTTTTCAACCAGCGCTTTCTCCGCTTTGTTCATTTCCGCTGCCGGCTTCATCACCACTGATCCACGGGGAGAAACAGCATAAAAGACATTTAGTCCGGAAAATCCAACTAATTCATTTAGATTCTCTTGCGAAAGAATTGCATTGGGTATTCCAAGATTTCTCGCAAGCAATTGCACATGCGAAACAAGGTTGCCCTCGGCGATTGTGGCGATTCCGGCTACCGGTTTCAAGTCTGCCGGGGCGCGCCGCAAAACGTAAATCTTTTTATCGGAAAATCCGATTCCTTCCGGCGGACCGTTGACTACTTCCAATTCTCCAATTGCATAGCCAGAATTTAAACCGCGGAGCTCGTTCTGGTTTTTAATACCCATGACTTGATTTGATAGATTTGAATGTTGCGCTGCAATATCTGCCAGCAGTCCCGCTACATTCCCAAGCGGCAATAAAATAGAAGACCGGATTTTGTCGTCAGTAAAACCATAGGCCAATGGTTCGAAAGTGCCAAACAAATTAATGACCGGTTCAAAATTGGTCCGCACCATACCGCTGCCCCATTCGGTTACGCGACGTGCGTAATGTGCTTTTTCAACGAAGTCTTCCAGAGCTAAACTTGCTTGTTCTGCAGGTGGAGTTATCATTGGATTAATCGTCTCCCATTCCCACATTTCAAGAAAGCCACAGCCTGCAGCAGCTTTGGAAAGTACGTAGCTTTTTTGCAGGAGCTCAGCTATTGTTTGCGGATTCCACGAATAACTTAGCCGGAAAAGTATAGATTCCAATTCAATTGACAAATCCAACATGGCTACACGGGCGCTTGGTGATTTTTCATCGGGCAATTTTTCGCGAATGATCCACAAAAATTCTGCAAGCTCAGAGCAAATTTCACTTTGAGAAGGATTTGATTCGGGGCTGTATTTTTTCAAAAGACGGTTCAAAATAACAGCGATTGGTGATTTGGACGGCAGCCTGCGAGGATAATCATTCAATGATTGTAAGTTTAGCGGCTGAAAAGCTGATTCCAGTTCCTTCTCCAAGCTTTGCAATTGTTGGTCAATTTCTGGTGTTATTTTTTGGCGATTGTCCACATGGAAATCTTTTACTCTTTTCACATCTTCCGCATCCGGTAATCCATGCAATTTTATCCTTAAATCCATAAACGCGGCAAATGAGTCCGCTATTGAGGTTGATAATGACCGGATCAGTTCCCAGCGATTATCTTTCCTATTATGTGGAATATCTTTAATGATCTGGCGGATCAGGAAAAACTGTTTAGTTAATAATTCATTTTGGGCCACGGTCTCTTTCAAAAACTCCAAGCCCCATCGCTCCTCGTCCTCTGCTTGTATCGCGCCCCGGTAAAACCGTGCCCGTCGTAAAATCCAGCCATCATCTGTAGTCTGAAGGTATTTTTCTAACTGGTACTGCTTTACCCGGGAATTTTGTGCAGCGGCGTCCCAGAAATCATCGTAATGGGTACCGGACAAAATTTGCCCCAGGTAAATACCCTGCTCTTGTGCGATTTTCTGAACCACATCTTTAGGAAGGGCATGTTGGAAGCCACCCGGCGGCCCGCAACGCTGGTCGGGCGGGAGCACTCTACCATCGAGACAAAACCACCGAATGGATTGGTAAGGTCCCCGTTCATCTCTTTTAAAAGATTCAATGAGAGTTTTAATATTGGCAGTCTGGGGAGCTTGAGAAAAACCAATACTGAACCCCAAGATCAAAAATGCTCCAATCTGTAGCCATGTAGCCTTGCCCTGTAAAGCTTTCATGTTTTTCCATTACCTTTCGTAGTGTTTTAACAAATTAAGTTGAGTTTAACTGGCTTGCAAATATTTTAGTCTCAATTTAGGATGTAAAAAGTCTGTTTTAAAGTTAATTTGAAGATTAAAGAATTCTTTTAAGCGACATCGAAGCGATCACAAGTGATGACCGGTTAAGGCGGTTGCTCGATTGAGACGATCTTACTACCTTATCATAAATTTGTTAAATTTTGTTCGCATGATGAGCGATCATAATCTATATTAGAAAATTAAAAATTGAAATTAACATTGAAGGGATCTGTTATGAAACTATCAATCATTATCAGTGCGGTAATTGTTTTGAGTCTGGGGCTTTGCATAACTTCCAATGCCCAATCGCCAGACAAGTTTTCTCCAACATTAAAGAGGGTGATCGAACAAGAAGGTGAAAATATAGCGGTTAAGGCCTGGGTATATTTTACAGACAAGGGTTCAAATATTGAGTCGGAGCTTGAGGCTGTAAAAACAAATCTTACACCCCGGGCATTGAAACGCCGTTTGCGCAACCGCAGCGCGGACAATTTGGTAGATTTTAAAGATATTGCCGTGAATAAGAATTATATCAGTGAGATCCGATCACAGGTACAAAAAATCCGTCATAAGTCCCGCTGGTTAAATGCCGTATCGGTTGAAGCCAACGGCAAAGCGTTAAAGCACTTGCGGCAGTTTTCATTTGTTAAGAAAATCGATATCGTCCGTGAAAGCAAGAGGAAACCGCTGCCGGAGGGAGAGAAGCCGACGGGGGCACAACAGCTTCATAGTACCCTGCTGAATTACGGGAATTCCTTTGATCAAAACAACCAAATCAATACCATTCCACTGCACAATATGGGATATGACGGCAGCGGAGTGCTGGTTTGCATGTTGGATGCCGGCTTCATTAATTTGCAGCATGAGGCTTTGACGCATCTTAATATTTTACATACCTGGGATTTTGTAAATGGTGACAGCATTGTTTGGGACGAACCGGGACAAATGGGTTCAGGTTGGCATGGTACCTACACACTTAGTACTTTAGCAGGATATAAAGAGGGTCAGTTGATTGGACCTGCTTACGGCGCTGATTTCATATTGGCAAAAACAGAAAACACCGACTGGGAGCATAATATTGAGGAGGACCATTGGGTTGCCGGGGCGGAATGGGGGGATAGTCTTGGTGCTGACATTATCAGCAGTTCTCTCGGATACCGCGAATTTGATCCCGGACAAAATAGCTACACCTGGCAGGATTTGGACGGCAACACGGCCGTGTCCACTGTTGGGGCAGACATAGCGGCGAGCAGGGGAATACTGGTGGTTAATTCTGCGGGAAATGAGGGAAGCGCAATTTTTCCTGAAAATACTCTAATAGCTCCTTCGGACGGAGATAGTGTTTGCTGTGTTGGAGCGGTCAGTTCTTCGGGGAACAGGGCCAGTTTCAGTTCTATGGGCCCTACTGCCGATGGGCGAACCAAACCGGATGTGATGGCGCGGGGTGTGGGCACTGTTTGTGCGAGTCCCTATAATCCCGGCTATACTTCCGCCAGCGGAACTTCTCTTTCCTGTCCATTGGTGGCAGGTGCCTCAGCCTTGGTTTTGCAGGTGAACCCAACTTGGACAAATATGCAAATCCTGGAGGCGCTGAAAAATACCGCTGATAATGCCTCATCCCCCAGCAACACATATGGGTGGGGAATCATTAACACCTATGACGCCGCTTTTTATTCTCCTCCCACAAACGTGGAAGGCGAGAAACCATTACTTAGCAAGTTTGAACTATTTCCAGTTTATCCCAATCCGTTTAACCCCACGACAAATATTCGTTTTAATTTATCGGCATCGGGTCGAGTTAATATTGCTGTTTATAATAACCTTGGTCAAAGAGTGACAATTTTAACAAATGAATTCTTAGATGCCGGTGAACATCGTTTGGTGTTGGATGCCTCTGGTTATGCTTCCGGGGTATATTATTTAATGTTGAAAGCAAATGAAGGGCAAAGGGTCAGGAAATTATTACTACTGAAATAAAAAATAGTGGGGCGATTGAAAATCGCCCCACTATTTCACTTTGTTAATTGGAATTAATATCCGTTTTACTTCATCAAGACCATTTTCTCAACTTCTACATAAACCCCTGCTTGAATACGACACAGGTAAATTCCACTTGACAATTGACTGCCATCGAAGTCAATTGTGTGATAATCAGCTGATTTTCGTCTATCTTCAAGTGTGGCAACCTTTTGACCTGATATATCAAACACCTCTATCTTCACATCCGATGTTTTCGGAAGTCCGTAGCGGATATGAGCTATAGAATTAAAAGGATTTGGATAAACAGAGCTGATCCCAAATTCACTGGGAATAGGGCTTTTTCTGGAATGGGAAACATAAGTGATGCTATTCGGATCAATAATTGCCGTCCAAACACTAACACGACCGTTGTCCATGCGTGCCCACACGGGACGAATTTTCTCGCCTATAGCTGCTATATTGCTGTAATCCCCCATAAATACCACTGGACTGGGAATGAAGGGAGATTCACTAATTTTATAATTTGAGAATGTATTACCCCCATCCCTCGAGACAGCAAGGAATACATCGGTCTGGTTATCACTGTAATTGCGCCGGTCGTAGAAAACACAATAAAGGAATCCGTTGGTTGAATCCACACTTAACCAGTGAAACATCTGGTGCTTTCCGGGAGGATCATCGTTTACGCGTATTGGCTGACTCCATGTAAGCCCTCCATCTATTGATTTGCTCAACCATATATCTGTATCATTAGACCCATTAATTTGGTCCGACCAGTTGATGTAGACTGTCCCCCGGTAAGGTCCATTACTCAAATCACATGCAATTACAGGAACGCTTCCGCCACGGTAAATACCCGGTATAACATAATGATCGCCCGCTGGATTGGCTGCCACAATGATATCCTGTGCTAACCATGTTTGTCCTTGGTCGGTGGATTTGTCAAAGATGATTCCATCTGGACCCGGCCAGGATACATAAATCTCTCCACTTGGTCCCGCCGCCGGCATGGCCCCCATCACCGAATTATTTCCATCCAGACAATCTCCGGAGACTTGGTTGATGCGCGTTGGTTGGCTCCAGGTCACTCCACCATCCGCCGAACGCGAAAACAATATGTTGCTGAAATGATTCGGATTTGGACTGCCATATTCATCAAATTCGGACCATACTACATACAGATTTTGGTTGATTAAATCATAGGTCGCCCACTCCTTATCCTGCATTTTCGGCGGATTCAGACCTGTATAGGAGGAATCCGTCCAGCCTCCGGCCATTTGGTCACATTGTATCTTTCTGCAGAATACACGGTTAGGCAGTAATAAAACAGGACCTGATCGCAGGCGCTCCAGATGAAGAAAATAAAAATTTCCGGATGTATCTGCAATAACGCATGGATCGCCCCAACGACCTAAATCAAATGAATAGTTGCCCGCTCTAATCCAATTGATGCCTCCATCATAGGAATAATAATAGTTTTTCACAGGACCATTTGTGGTCACAATCATTTGGTCTGTATTCTTGGGGTTGATTGCGATAGAAGGTTCGTTAGGGTAGGATGCTATTTCCAAAAAGTTTTCACCGACTTGAACATTCAGGTGCTGCGCAGCACCATTTGAAAAGCACACAAACAAAGCAATAATCAATGTCAACTTGATAATGAAAAACTTCCACACCTTCCAAGTTTTCATGATGCTCTCCTTTATTAATAGAGTCTCTTAAATATTGTTTCTATTTAAGTCGAGTGAAATGTTGGAAAGGTTGGTTCATCTCAATCCGGTTATATGCGTTATGAATCTTTTCACAAATTTAATACGATTATTTTTGATCGAAGTTTTCAGAATCTATCATATTTTAAAAAACAGAATCTACGAGGCTTTTATGTTCCATGTTAAGGTAGGAAGAAGGAGGCGGTCGAATGACCGCCCTTAATGCTACTTCATCAACATTTATCCGCTATAGTACTAACCCAGGAGGATTTATCCTACAATGCCTTGGGGCAGGAGGACCATCTTCCTAACTTCCACATATTGGCCTGCCTGAATTCTGTACAAATACACCCCACTGGCAAGACAACTAGAGAATTTTTGGGATTAAAATAAATTTTTCTTGAGGTGCTATTCTTCTAATTTTCCAAAGTAAACTTTGGTACGGTATTCAAATATGACTTTACCCTTTTGCTGATAAGAAGTGAAAATTCGTTGTAGTTCGGCGATCATTGGCTGGTAATTTGGATGACCTTCCATTGGAGCATAAGAGGATGAGAGCAGTCTGCCTTTCAATCCCTCAAAATTAAATTGCTGTTCATTTTTGAATAATTTGAGTTTATAGTTTTTAGACCCGAAGAATTGAGTTAATACTTTGTCATTAACATTACGATGATCCACTTTTTGATAATCCGCGCTGAATGTTTTTAATAATTGCTCATAGGCTTTTAGAAATAGGGAAGTCTCAGAACGTTCATTCCAGATAAGTATTATCCACCCTTTAGGTTTTAGAATTCTTTTAAATTCATTTCGCGATACATCAATATCAAACCAGTGGAATGCCTGCGCCGCGGTTATAAAATCAATGGAGCGGGATTCTAAGTCCGTAAATTCAGCGCTACCATTGATGCTCTTAAAGTTTGGGTATTGATCGAGAAGTTTTTCCGCCGCCTGGCGCATTTCTTTGTTCGGCTCCACGCCGTAAACCACATTTCCATTTTGCAGAAACAACCTGGACAAAAAACCTGTACCGGAGCCGATGTCAGCAATGGTGTGCCGAATGGAGAGTTTCAATTCTTCTTTGAAAAAATCAAGAATCTCCTTTGGATATTTAGGACGATATTTGATGTAATACTGAACGCGGTCGGAGAAGCGGATAGTAGGGTTAATTTTATTCATACTGCGATTAAGGAATAGAGAATTAAAAATCGGATGCTGAGATAAACTCAGCATGACATATCAATATTATGCGCGGCGATGGGTTAATTAAGTTTATTCGTTTACCGTAAACAGACTCTCCTCCACATCCACATTAATCAAAATTTCAGTGGCAAGCGCTTCCTGTGCTTTTTTGCCGTCCTGATTGGTCACCGATTTAAAAGGCAGTTTCACATTTCCTACCTCGCGATAATCGGAAAATATCTGTTCCGTAGCTGCCGGTGCGCCCATCATATTAATCCCCTGAAAGCTCATTTTTACGGGTATATATGTTGCGGCGTCCAAATATAGCTTGAACCCTTGAATGTCGTTAGGGGTAATATGTAGCACTTCGCATGTTACGCCATCCACTTCTTCCTGCCCCAAATGCTGCACAGCTAATCCTTCCTGATCGGAATTGGCGTAAAGATAGGAAACATTGTGCCAGAGGTTGGTTTGCAATTGCTCCTTCATTTGCTCCGGCGCGGGACGAGTGCCCTGCGGGGAGACGATCCAGGCTTGATTGCCATTCAAGAGCTGGGACATTTCCCCCATTGGCGTCTGAATGTTGGCACGAATTTTATCCGGCATCATCATCACCGTGCTGAGCGCCATCTCTATTTCGCCCTGAGGCGCTACAGCGGTCATGCTGCCATTCCACTTCATGGTATTAATGGATTTGAATGCTTCGGCGCCACCCAATATCCGAATAGCTTTTGCTAATAGTTCTTTGCCTTTGGAAAGAGTAGCTTCGCTAGCCTGGGGAGCTTCTTCTCCTTTGGGAACCGGGATGGTAATATCAATTTCATTGACCCCACCCAATACAGATAGTGGTTCATCAAAATCAAGCGGATTACCCACCGCCAATATCTGCATGGCGTCATACTTCAGATTCTTTTTGGAAACACGTAAGATATCCGCTTTGGTTACTTTTTCAATGCTTTCCTTTGTCTTCATTAAAAAGTCCGATGGATAATCGTAATAAGCATAGGTCATGATTCGGCGGACAATTTCACCCTTTGAATCAAAATTAAATACAAATGAATTAAGATAGCTTTCTTTAGCTACGGCAAGCTCATCGTCCGTCACTTCACTGTCGGTCATTTTTTTTGCTTCTTCCAACATGGCACGGATAGCCTTTACGGTGGATTCGGATTTAGTCTGGCAACCGATATATAGCACACCCGGATGATCGTAGTCGGCTGTATAAATTCCAAATACGCTATAAGCCAATCCCTGGCGCGACCTAACATTTTTGACCAGCCGGCTGGTAAATCCAATGCCTAAAATGCGGTTGGCGATAATCATTGGGAAATAATCAGGATCATCTCTTCTGCCGCCAATGTGCCCAATGTAAATGTTGGTTTGGTTAACATCTTTCTTCTCAATCAGATTTACGGTTGGCTTATACTCGTACTTTACTTCAGGTACGGGTGGAATATTTAACTCAGTCTTTTCCCATCCTTTGAAAACGGCCTCCAATTTCCTTTGAATATCCTTCTTTTTAAAATCGCCCCATACCCCGATCATGACATTGTTGGGATGGTAAAATTGTTTATGAAACGCTATGAGATCGTCTCGTGTGATGTTGTCAATGGTAGCATATTCCGTGGTTCGGGCATAAACACTTTCAGGTCCATAAATCAGTTTATTAAACTCACGTCCGGCGATTTGAGTGACTTGATCATTACGCCGGGCAATAAGACTGCGATGGGTAACCTTTGCCAATTCAATCTTATCTTCATTAAAAACAGGGTTCATCAAAATATCAGCCAATATGCCCAATCCGGTATCGATATCCTGCTTTAACACCGACATAGAAACGCCGCCGGAAGTTTCCCCAATCCAGGTTTCCACATGGGCGGCAATACTTTCCAAAATCTCATCAATTTCGTCGCCGCTGCGGCTGGTGGTTCCGCCGGTTCGCATCACTGTCCCGGTGATGTCTGCCAATCCGACTTTATCGGCTGGTTCATATACAGATCCGGTCCGGATCATAGCATGAAGATTAATTAAGGGCAGTTCGTGATCCTCCAGAAAGAATACTTTTATCCCGTTGGATAGGGTAGCCTGCTCTACTTTTGGAATTTCAATTTCATGTAATTTTGGATATGTTAGATCTTTATAATTCCTTTGCGCCAGAATAATTCCACTAAATAAGATCATCAGTAAGACCGTAATTATTTTTATTGAGTATGTTTTCATTTTTATATTCCTCTTAAAATTCTTAATTTCAACTTGAGGCACCAGTGGTTTTAATGATTCCCACGGTGCGATTTTTGGAGTTGAAATATTCATTGGCTACTCTTTTTACGTCTTGTGCGGTCACCTTGTCAATTTGATCCAAGTCTCTAAAAAGGTTGCGCCAGTCCCCGGTCAGTGATTGATATTCTGCCACTTGAGACGCTATCCCGCGGTTGGAATCCAATTGACGGATCAAGTTTGCCCGGGCGCGGGTTTTTGCTTTTTTGAGTTCTGCGGCCGTAACCAACTCGTTCTTTAATTTTTCAATTTCCTCATCAATGGCTGTTTCACATTCTTGGTTAGTATGATCTCTGGAGGGTACTGCATAAAATAGAAAAAGCCCCGGATATTTTTGACCGGGCAATCCCTGGAATCCGGAGGCGGCCACGGCAATTTTCTTTTCTTTGACCAGATGTTTATACAGCCGTGAAGTGCGACCCATTCCGACAATATCGGTAATGGCATCAAACACGGCATTATCGGGATGATTAATACTCGGTTTGTGATATCCGATTAAAACAAACGGTTGGGAAGGGTCCTCTACTACTACGCGTCTCTCACCCAATTGGGGTGGTTCGACTGTTTCTACTTTTGGGGGAGTGGGGCCAGCGGGAATGCGCCCAAAATAAATTTCAGCTAATTCTTTTACTTCTTCAGGATTCACATCACCGGCAATTCCAACGGTTAAATTATTAGGAGTATAATAAGTTTTAAAAAACTCTTCCGCCTCGGTTCGAGTCATAGTCTGTAAATCACTCATGTGCCCTATCGGTGGTTCACCGTAGGGGTGCGCTTTATAAGCGACGGAAATAAATTCTTCGATCAATCTTCCAATTGGATTGCTTTCGGTTCTCAAGCGCCTTTCCTCCATAACCACATCCCGTTCCTTATAAAATTCTCTCAATACCGGACGTAGAAACCGCTCGGACTCCAGAGACATCCATAGTTCAACCTTATTGGAAGGTAAATTGATAACATATCGAGTAGCATCCCAAGACGTCGAGGCATTTAGTCCCTGCACGCCGGCCCGGGTAAATGCTTCTTCAAATTCATCATGAACCAAATATTTTTCAGCTTCATCCTGGGCCTGTTTAAAATTTTCTTCCAGTTTTTTTAATTTTTCTGGATCCGCTTTATCTCCTTTTCGCCGTTCGGCTTTTAATCCTAAAAACGCTTGTTCTATTTTTGCCATTGCTTCTGCTTCTGCTTGGTAATCTGTTGTTCCAACTGCTTCCGATCCTTTAAAGGCCATATGTTCAAATACATGAGCCATTCCGGTAATGCCTTTTACCTCATCTACAGAGCCTACATCGGCGTAAGTATGAAATGAAACCACTGGGGCTTCGTGTCGCTCAACCACGATGAAGTGCAATCCATTGTCCAGAGTAAACTCGGTAACCTTTTCCTCGAACTCCTGCAAATTCTGAGCTGAACCCCAGGCGATGAAAATAAAAAGTGTGAAGAAAACAGTAAGATAACTCTTTAAAGGGTATGCCCTTTTCATAGAATCCTCCTTCTTAATAACTAGCTCTATATCTTACAACTGATGGGAGTAATGGTGCTATCATCTTAAGATATGAATAAAGCATGGTTTGACAAAGGCAGTTCATTATTAACTAACCTTACTCCAATGACAAACATTATTATAAAAAATCATGCTTTTTATAACAATTAAAAAATCGAAAACTTATTTCGAGCAATATTTGTTTTTGGGCGGACAATAAAATAGATAAAAATAATGGAATCAAAAAAATCTAAGGATTGGAGAACCGATAAAATGATAATTGAAGCAAGATTTGCGTCTTAATTCCATTGCAAACCGCGTTAGAAAGGAAAAGTAGAAATTGAGCGGCCTTCATTTCTTTTCCTTGTTTTTCTCCTTCTTTCGTGGCTCGATGAGACCCACCTCCGTTTCTATGTTGTGTAATGGTACCCAACGCGCAAGCTTTCCCTTCCAGCCGTTATCATTTCTGTTAAATTCAACGAAAGTCATGGTAAGATCATCACGGACCTGCGCTCCTTCATAGTCAAATACAGGGGTCCAGGTGCCGCTATTAATATAAATCACATTATCCGTCCAATATTTGATATCAGGCGTGTGGGTGTGCCCGAAAACTGCATAGCATTTATCCACATGGTTTTCGGTTGACAAAGCTGGCATCATCAGTTCTTTGGCTTTCTCTTCTGAAAAATAGAGTTTCAGCTTCTGATGAATTTTATTTATTGCCCAAAAATAGATTACGAAAAATGGTAATGCTATATATAATGAGAATGACAATCCGAAAATCTCAGGGCCACTCCAGATCCGTTGCCAGGAATGACCATTGAATCCGAGAAAAGTAACAAACAACCAACAGGCAAAGCAGATTAGCGGTACGATTTGAAATATTTTTAAGAATCCGGCAATAACCAGTTTACTTGTACCTCGTTTGCGTGTTAACCTCCAGGATGTTTCGAACATTTTTAAAATCGATTTTAAGAAGAAAAAAGGGTGTTTTCTGGCCAGAAAACCAATCACACGAGTTGTAGGACGGATGTTATCAAAATAGGGAATTTCTACTTCCAAGCGGTTTATTAAGTAGCGGTTGAAGAGAGAACCGGGAGCCAGAAACAATTCATGGTGTTCCGAATCTAATTGTCTATTTTCATCTGCACAAGTGAATGACTCAAACCGATGACCGTGTTCGACACAAATCTTACCATCGATCACAATCCCATAGTCTTCAAATATAAGGCGCTTTGAGAAATCTACTCGCTCATTATATTCTTGCTGATGTAGGTCTTCTAACAACCACAACAAAGCAGCTTGAACAAGCTCCTGGGTAAATTCTTCATCATGATTTCCACTAATAATGGTGATTAAATGACCATCCGATAGCCACTTTATCAAAGCTTTATATAGAGAACGGTGGCCCTTTATTGCCAGCATTAAACGGTAGACCGATTTATAATCGTGTGTTTTAAAACCGTATTTGAGTTCGTCGCGTATACCCCGGGGTGGTTTTCCGGATTTTTTCTCTGAGAGTACATATTTCTGCCACAGTCCCGCATACTCATTAAACGCATCTAAAACCCGTTTTTTTTCTTTAGGTAACTTTGTACTGGTAGTTTTCTCCAGTACATTTTTCCATTCGTCTAAATCCCTCTGGCTTTTCGGTGTCGAGGTGATTCTTAAAAAATCAATAAAATCGCCATTGATCATTAACCACCCATAACAATCATGACTGCGGATTTCGTCACTTTTCTTTAGTAAAAACTCGGCAAATGTTTTGTCAAAGGTGAAATTTTCGATGCGGTTCCAACGGAAAGTCTCCTCAGAGTAACCCTCACTCATGTGAAAATCACTTACAAGTAAAATATGTTTGATTTTCTTGGATTCGAGCTCTTTTTGAGTAATTATATGGTAATTTGAGTGTGAGTACTTTTTGCCATTGGTCATGATTAAATCCCCCTATCCGTTTAAAAATCAAATCCAAATATTCTGCGAATTAATTTTTAAAAGTCTTGTTTGAGCTATTTGCACTCTCTTTGAGTAATTTCGGAAGTTTTGTTGCCAAAATATGCGGATTTGATATGACATTTTCAAGGGGAATAATTAGATACGATTTATAAACATTCTCTTAATCACTCGCGGTAATGGCACCCGATACTCTTTTTATTTTTCCAGGCTGCAAGCGCAACAATGGTTGCTGCCCGAACCGCGTTCCGCAAGCCGATTAGAGCATCTGTTAGGCGAGTGACGCGGTAGAATCGTTCAATCTCGATTTCGAGGTGACGCAGCTCCCGTAAAGCACGTTCCAGTCTGGGCGTTGTTCTTATTAAACCGACATAATTCCACATCACATTTTGGATTGAGCTCATATCCTGACGAATTAGAACCGGATCGGACAATTCCAATGCCGAATCCTGCCAGGGAAGAATGTCTTCACAGAGACTAGCAGTGGATTCTCCTGGCAAAGTGGAGAAGATATTTCTTGCCGATCGCTCTCCCCAAACTAACCCCTCTAACAGTGATGCGCTTCCCAGCCGATTTGCTCCATGAACCCCGGTGCATGATACCTCCCCGATAGCGTACAGATTATGGATGGTGGTTTTTCCCCATTCATCCGCCCAAACGCCACCGCAAAAATAATGGGCGCCCACCGATGCTTCGCGCAACAACATCGCGGGGCGCCAAATCTTTCCACTCCGGATCATATTTTTGCATAAAAGGTTCACCGTTTTCGTGAACCAGAGTTGCTCCAGCGCCGCGCACCGCTTCGGATATTAAAAAATGTGGCGCGCCTTGTTTGTGAAAAGTGGTTGGGTGAAATTGGATAAACTCGCAGTTGATTACTCTTGCGCCAGCCCGGTATGCCATCGCCAAACCATCGCCGCGGGCACCTGCCGGATTTGTGGTTCTGAGAAAAATCTGCCCCAATCCGCCTGTCGCCAGGATAGTTTTTTTTGCAAAACAGCGGATTACCTGATTTTCAACCTGATTG
>WOR8_10008186_pt1 | contig 19199 bp, 21 predicted proteins | sample DeeMarSeWOR38_10_FD_19890 | JGI IMG/M metagenome (IMG submission 19890)
ATTTAGGACCAAAGTGCAAACTGTCCCGCCGCGAAGGCACGGATCTGTTTCTCAAGAGCGGCGTGCGGCCGCTCGAATCGAAGTGCCGGCTGGAGATCCCGCCGGGTGGTGCGCCGCAACGCCGGCCGCGCCTGTCGGACTACGGTCTGCAGCTTCGTGAAAAGCAGAAACTCCGTCGCATGTACGGCGTACTCGAGCGCCAGTTCCGCAACTATTACAAGCGTGCCGCTCAGCTGAAAGGCTCGACGGGCGAGAACCTGTTGCGCCTGCTGGAAGGGCGCCTCGACAACGTCGTGTATCGCATGGGTTTTGCATCCACGCGCGCCGAAGCACGCCAGCTGGTGAGCCACAAGAGCATCGAGGTCAACGGCAGGGTTGTGAACATTCCGTCCGCGCAGGTGAGCGCAGGCGACGCTATCAGCATTCGTGAGAAGGCGAGGAAGCAGCTTCGCATTCAAAGCGCTATAGAAATCGCAGGCCAGGTTGGTCTGCCGGAGTGGGTGGAGGTCGACGCAAAGAAGATGTCCGGGGTTCTGAAGTCGTTGCCGGACCGGGAGGACATCCTGCCGGATATCAACGAAAACCTCGTCGTCGAGCTCTACTCCAAGTAAGTCAGGAGGGATTATTCCCATGCAGGAATCTGTATATGAGTTTCTGAAGCCGCGCGTCGTCAAGGTGTCGCCGGTCAATGACCTTCAGGCGAAGGTCACCATCGAGCCGTTCGAGCGCGGTTTCGGCCATACGCTGGGCAACGCGCTGCGGCGAATATTGTTGTCGTCCATGCCGGGCGCGGCGATCGCGGAGGCGGAGATCGAGGGTGTGCTCCATGAATACACCAGCATCGAAGGCGTGCAGGAGGACGTGGTCGACATACTCCTCAACCTGAAGCAGGTAGCCGTGCGCATGAACTCCCGCGATACCGCCGAGCTGCGGGTTTCGAAGAAAGGCCCGGGCCCTGTTACGGCAGGCGACATCCAGCTCGATCACGACGTCGAGATCATGAACCCGGATCTCGTTATCGCGAACCTGACCAGCGCCGGTGAGCTGAACATGATACTCAAGGTCGAGCGTGGCCGCGGCTATCGGCCCGCGACCCAGCGCCCGACATTCGAGGAGCAGGCCGGCCCGATTGGCCGACTGCAGCTCGATGCGTCGTTCAGCCCGGTGCACCGCGTCACCTACAACGTCGAAGCCGCTCGCGTGGAACAGCGCACCGACCTCGACAAGCTGCTGATCGACATCGAGACCAACGGCACGATCGATCCTGAAGAGGCGATTCGACGTGCGGGCAGCATCCTCAAGGATCAGCTGTCGGTCTTCGTCGACCTGCAGGGCCAGGAAGAGGGCACCGGCGCGCAGGCGCAGGACCAGGTGGATCCGATACTGCTGCGCCCGGTCGACGAGCTCGAGCTCACGGTGCGCTCGGCAAACTGCCTCAAGGCCGAGAACATCATGTACATCGGTGACCTGGTTCAGCGTACGGAAGTGGAACTCCTCCGGACGCCGAATCTCGGCAAAAAATCACTCACCGAGATCAAGGAAGTGCTCGAAGGGCACGGCCTCGGGCTCGGCATGCGTCTCGATAACTGGCCGCCGGCGAGCCTGCGTCCGGAACACGAGCTCGCTATCTAGGAAAGGACAGAGAAATGCGCCATAGAAAATCCGGTCGCCGACTGGGTCGTAACAGCTCGCATCGGAAGGCCATGTTCCGCAACATGGCGACCTCGATGGTGAAGCACGAGACGATCCGTACGACGGTGCCCAAAGCCAAGGAACTGCGTCGCGTCGTCGAGCCGCTGATTACGCTCGCGAAAGAAGACAGCGTGGCCAATCGCCGGCTGGCGTTCGATCGCCTGCGCGACAAGGAAGCCGTGGGCAAGCTGTTCACGGAGATCGGTCCGCGCTTCAAGGACCGGCCCGGCGGTTACCTGCGCATTCTCAAGACCGGACCGCGCCCGGGCGATGCTGCGCCGATGGCTATCGTCATGCTGACGGAGCAGGCCGCAGAAGCCGAGGCAGCGGTGGAAGAATAATTCATGCACCGCTGAAGCGCGCCTCGGTGCGCAATCGAAGAAGCCGGGCCCTGCCCGGCTTTTTTCATGGTGCGGAACCGGGTGCCGGTAAGCCGTCCAGGAAGGCCCGCAGGCCGGCGACGTAATTCGCCTCGTCTCTCAGGAATGCATCGTTGTGCGTCCCGCGAATCTCGAGCAGCCTCTTGGGCCCGCTCGCCGCCCTGAAAATCGCCTCGCCGTGATGGAACGGCACGATCTCGTCATCCCGGCTGTGGATCACGAGGGTCGGGCAGTCGGCCTCCCGCACGAATTCCTCTGCCGAGTGCCGCAGACGGCTAAGCCAGCGGACGGGGAGCCACGGATAGTATTCCCCGGCAATATCCGGCACCGATGTAAACGAGGACTCGACGATCAGGGCGAGGGGACGGTACTTTGCCGCCAGGTAGGCTGCGGCCGAAGCGCCCATGGACCGTCCGAACACGATTATGCGGCTATCGGGGATCATGCTGTTTTCGGTGAGGTAGCGCCAGGCGGCTTCGGCATCTCGGTAAATGCCCTGTTCGGTCGTGCGGCCTTCGCTTTGCCCGTAACCGCGATAGTCGATGATCAATACGGACAGTCCGAGATGCAGGAACTGGCGAATGGATTCGAGCCGATGCGAAATGTTGCCCGCATTGCCATGAAAGAACACGAGCACACGATCCGAGCTGCCGGGAATATACCAGCCGTGCAGCGTCACACCGTCAGTCGTCCGCATGGAAACGTCCCGGTACTCAGCCCCGATAGCCGCGGGCGTGCGGTCGAGCGAGCGGCCCGGAACGCCAGGAAGATAAAGCATGCGTGCCTGCATCAGGTAGACCACGAGCGCCAGTAAGGCGTAACAGGCAAGAGCGGCGAGCAGCAGCTTCAACATCGCGAGTGCCGGCTTGCCCTGCTCAGGTCTCCGCCGCCTGCCGATTCTTTGCCGACGAGGCGAGCTTGTCGATGAGCTGAGACACGTGTTCGGGCGAGTGCGTGTTCTTCGCGATCAGCACGTACACGGCTGGAACGACCACCAGGGTCAGAAGGACGGAAAAAGTGACACCGAAAAACACGACAGCACCGATCGACTGGCGCGACAATTCGCCGGCGCCCGAGGCCAGCAACAGCGGGACAGAGCCGAAGGCGGTACACATGCTCGTCATCAATACGGGCCGCAGGCGCGTTCTGGCCGCATGAATCACGGCTTCGCGATAGTCCTCGCCGCGGTCACGCAGCTGATTGGCGAACTCGACGATCAGGATGCCGTTCTTCGCCGCGAGCCCGATGAGCATGATCGCGCCGATCTGGCTGTAGATGTTGACCGTCGAGCCGAAGACCCACAGGCCGATGAGCGCGCCCGTGACGGCCAGGGGCACCGTCGTCATGATGATCAGCGGATGCTTGAAGCTCTCGAACTGCGCGGCGAGCACGAGATACGCGATCACCAGTGCCAGTATGAAGGTCACGTAAATCGAGCTGCCCGTCGCCTTGAAATCGCGGGACTCTCCGTCATAGCCGAGCCGCACGGAGGGCGGCAGGTTGTCGCGGACGATACGCTCGAGTTCGTTGAGCGCGTCGCCGAGCGAGTAGTTGTTCTCGAGGCTGGCGCTGATCGTTATCGAGCGCATCCGGTCGAAACGGCGCAGGTCCACAGGACCCGCGACTTCCTCCAGCCGCACCAGGTTGGAGAGGGGGATCAGGGCACCGGAGGTCTGCGAGCGTACATAGATGGTCTCGAGATCGCTGGGGGTCTGCCTCCGCTCGTCGGCGCCCTGCAGGATTACCCGGTACTCTTCGCCGTCGCGGACGAACGTCGTAACGACGCGTGACCCGAGTATCGTTTCGAGCGTCCTGCCGACATTGGACAGCGACACCCCGAGGTCGGCGGCCCTGTCGCGATCGACGAAGACGTCGATCTTGGGTTTGCGCTCATTGTAGTCGGACTGGAGGTTGGACAGGCCGGGAAGCTTCGCCGCCTCCTCCATGACGATGTCGCGCCACTCCGCAAGTTCGTCGTAGTCGGTGCCACCGAGCACGATGTTGAGTGGCCTCGAGCTCTGGCCGATTGCCCACGCGCCCGGTGCGAATGCAAAGACCTGCGCGCCCGGCAAGGCGGCGAACTGGCGGTTCCAGTTGGAAACGAGCTCCTGGGCCGAGCGCTCGCGCTTCGACCAGACTTCGAGTGGCGCGACCACCCGGCCGACGTTCACGTCGGCGCCGGCGCGCCAGCTCCCGGAACGGCCGAGCACCCGCAGCACGTCGCCCTTCTCCTTGTCGACAAGCATGATCTCCTCGACCTGCTTGATGTAGCCCACGGTGTAGTCGAGGCTGGAGCCGTCCGGCGCCTGGATCATTGCCATGGCGAGGCCGCGGTCTTCGCGCGGCATGAACTCCGCGGGCAGCCGGTCGAGCAACAGGAGGCTGCCGAGGAACATGGTGAGGGCGGCCGCGATGACCAGGAACGGGTGCGCCGACGTGCGCCGCAGGACGCGCTCATACGTGGACGACAGCCGCTGGAACAGGGCGTCCACGAAGCGCGCAAAGCGGCCGCGGTGCAGGCGATTGTCGTGGAAGAGCTTGGACGTCAGCATCGGCACCAGCGTCAGCGCAACCAGGCTCGAGAACGCGACGGCGGCGGCCAGCGAGATGCCGAACTCGTTGAAGATATCGCCGATGTTGCCGGGCATGAACGAGACCGGGAGTATCACCGCAATCAGCACGAGCGTGGTGGCAATGACGGCGAAGCCGATCTCGCGGCTGCCGTTGACGGCGGCCAGCAACGTGGGTTCCTTGCCCTCGATGCGCCGCACGATGTTCTCGAGAACGACGATGGCATCGTCGACCACGAGGCCGATGGCGAGCACGAAGCCGAGCAGCGTGAGCGTATTGATCGAGTAACCCAGGGCGGCCATGACGGTGAACGCGGCCACGATCGATATGGGGATAGTCACCGCCGGTATGATCGTCGCGCGCACGGTACCGATGAATGCGTAAATCACGATCAGCACCAGGCCCAGCGCGATCGCGAGGGCTTTGCCGACTTCCTGCAGGGATGCACGTATGAACACGGCGGTGTCGATGTTGATCGCCAGCTCGATGTCGGGCGGCATCGTCGCCTGCAGCTCGTCGAGACGCTTCCTGACGTCGGTATTGACCTGCAGCAGGTTGGCCTGTGCCTGGGGGATGATGCCGAGGCTCATGTCGGCGCCGCCGTCGGTGGCCGAGTAGGTGCGGTTGTCCTCCGGCGCGAACTCGATATTGGCGACCTCGCCGAGGCGGATCATGTAGTCGCCCCCGGCCTGCTTCAGGACGAGTTGCTCGAAATCGCCGACCGTCCTGAAGCCGGTGTTGGTCCGAAGCGTGAATTCGCGCGCCGTCGACTCGAGGCGGCCGGACGGTATCTGTACGTTCTCCCGGCGCAGCGCATCCTCGATGTCCGCGACGGTCAGTTCGCGGGCCGCGAGGCGCTTCGTGTCGATCCAGATACGCATGGCCGGCCGCCGCAGGCCGCTGTTGCGGACGCGCGCCACACCGTCAACGGCAGACAGGGCATCGACGATATAGCGTTCCGCAAAGTCCGAAACCTCCATGATCGAGCGCGTGTCGCTCGCCACGCTGATCCACATCGACGTCTCCGCGCCGGCGTCCTGCTTGCTGATCTGCGGCGGGTCCGCCTCGTCCGGGAGGATGCCCAGCACACTCGAGACCCGGTCGCGGACGTCGTTCGCGGCGCCGTCTATGTCTCGGTCGCGCGTGAATTCCAGCGTGATGATCGAGCGCTCGTCATAGCTGACCGAGGAGATCTTGGTGATACCGGCGATGCCCGCCAGCTGGTCTTCGAGTACCTGGGTTACTCGCCGCTCGACGATGTCGGATGCCGCGCCCCGGTAGTCGGTGGTGATCGACACGATCGGGCGCTCGATGTCCGGAAACTCGCGGATCGGCATGCTGCCAACCGACATGCCGCCGATAATCACCAGTATCAGGGAGATTACGGCCGCAAAGACGGGGCGGCGGACCGAGACGTCGGAGATCAGCATGAACTCATCCGCCGTCCGGCGGCTCGCCGCTCACCGCAACGTTTGCTTCGAGGCTTTCCACCTGCGCACCGTCGCGAATCTTGTTGGTGCCCTCGGTAACGACCGTCTCCCCGGCGGACAGGCCGTCGGACACCACCACGTAACCGGGAATCCGGCGGCCCAGCAGAACCTGACGTTTCTCCGCGAGGCCATCCGTGACCACGTAGACGTATTGACGCGATCCCTCCGGCACGATCGCCTGCTCCGGCGCCATGAGGACATCGCCGCGGTCACGCTGGAGGTCGACCGTCATGAACATGCCGGGTTTGAGGAGCCCGTCCTCGTTCGGGATGACCGCGCGCACTTCGACCGCGCGCGACACCGGGTCGAGCCGTGTGTCGATACTCGCGACCGTGCCGTTGAAGTCCCTGTCGGGAAAAACCAGGCTGTGAGCGTTGATGGTCATACCCTGCCTGACGACGTTGACGAAGGTTTCCGGGACCGAAAAGTCGAGCTTGATGACGCTCACGTCGTCCAGCGTCGTTATGACGGTGTCGGTGTTCACGAAGCTGCCCGGGCTGACACGGCGCAGGCCGATGCGGCCCGAGAACGGCGCGCGCACCCGGGTGTGGCTCAACTTGGCGCGGGCCGCCTCGACGTTCGCCTCATCCACTTTTACCTGGGCAAACAGGGCTTCGAGGTTGGATGCCGATATTGCCTGGGTTGACTCGAGTTCCTTGCTGCGGTTGTAAAGACTTCGGCTTTCCGACAGGGAGGCCTCGGCAAGCGCGAGACCGGCAACGATCTCGCTGTTCTCGAGTTCGACCAGCGGATCACCCTGTTCGACGAACTGGCCTTCCTCGAACAATATGCGAGTGATCAGGCTCGAGATTCGCGGGCGAATCTCGACGGATTCGTTTGCCCTGGCTGTGCCGAGCGCTTCGATTTCGTCCACGAGCGGCTGCAGTTCGATACGTTGCGTCACGACTTTCGCCGCACCGCCCCAGGCGCCTGCCGGGCGATTCTGCGGTTCGTCGCTACAGGCCGCAAAGAACGCCAGGCTCAGGCTTATCAGTGTTACGAACTTGACGCTGCTCATCTGACGAGTTTACTCCTCGCTGCGGGAAAAAGGTCGCGGGTAACAAGTTGTTACAGACGGACCGCCCCGCCGCCCCCGAGCCTGGAAACGGACGGGAAAACATTTGACATATTCTTGGAAGGCCGGCTCAGGACGTACCTTAGTCTATGAAATTATTAGAAAAAAGCAGAAATTTCGTCAGCTGTGAGCCTCCTCACAGCCAATAATGAGCGGGCGCACTAAAGTGATATTTCTGCATTGTCGGGGACAGCACTATCAGCAAGAACAGGCCATTCGATGATTGCGTCATCCTGTCGAAGGAAGCCTTCGACCCGGACGCCGTATTTCTCGACGATATCGTCGATGACGAGGTCCTGCCCTACCTGAGCCTCGCGGTCGATGGCCTTACCGACGGAGCAGAGCGACGGAAGGGCGGGCTCGAGATGCGGCCGGAGGACGTTGCCGCAAACCAACGGATCTGTCCCGACACGACGATGCCTGCCATAAGGCTCGATCCGGAGCAGCTCGAAGTGGAAGGCTGGGAGTCGTCGTTCTGGCGCAAGATGAAGCGCATTATCGGCTTTTAGATAGACTCCGCATCGCATAAGATGCCTCGATGATTTTCAAAGACAAGACGGTCATCCTCACCGGTGGCTCCGAAGGTGTCGGTGCGGCAGCCGCACGGCTGTTTGCCGAAGCGGGAGCCAGTCTCATGCTGGTGGCCCGCAACCGCAAGAACCTCGAAGCTATCGCGGCCGAGCTGCGCGACAAGGCGCGTGTCAAGATATTTCCGATGGATGTGTCGGATGCCGACAGCTGCGTGGACCTGGTCAAGAAGACCCTGTTCGAGTTCGGCCGGATCGACGTGCTCGTTAATAACGCCGGTTTCCATGCGCGCGGGAACGTGGAATCCGTCACGGCAGACGAACTCGCGCGGACGATCGACGTCAATCTCAGGGCGCCAATCATGTTGATGCGCCTCGTACTGCCGCATATCCGCGAGGCGGGCGGTGGCGCGATCATCAACGTTGCCTCGCTGGCGGGGCGCACGCCCGTACCGGGAAGCGCTGCGTATTCCGCGAGCAAGTTCGGCCTGCGAGCGTTCACGTTTTCGCTCGCCGAGGAAATCCGGGATTCCGGTATCAAGCTGGCCGTGGTGTCGCCCGGCCCGATCGCCACGCAGTTTATCCTCGCCGATATCGACAAGACCTCCGACCTGACGTTTTCACAGCCCATGAGCTCGGCGGAAGAAGTGGCCCAGGCAATCCTCGACCTTTGCGGCAACAATCAGCGCGAACAGGCGATGCCCGCGATAAGCGGCGTGCTGACGACGCTGAGCTACCTGATGCCGTGGCTCGGCAGGGCCTTGCGCCCGGCGCTCGAGCGCAAAGGCAGCCGCGTAAAGAAAGAAATCAAGGCGAAAGCCCGGGCGGCGAAGTCAGACAACGGCGCCTGAAAGGAAAGTGGCGGCCCGCAAGGGGGAGGTGCGGGCCGCCGGTTGATCATCGACGGACATTGCTGTCAGAGGGGGATCGATGATCGATGCTGCTCATGCGCTCGGCGTCTCGTCCTTTGCCAGACGCGCGAGGTTGATCCTGGGAGCCGACAGGCTGGTTTCAAGCTGCAGTGCCTCGCGAAACGACTTGCGCGCGGAATCCCGGCTGCCTTTGGCGGCGTGCAGAACACCGAGGTTCGAAAGCGCGAGCGCGCGATACACGCGATCGGTTCTCCGGGACTGCGTGGAGCCCAGGTAGCTGCTGCCGGTCTTATTGCTGTGAAGCGAAATCGCAAGCGCGGCTTCGCAGGCTGAGGTCGCCTTGTCGAGTTCGCCCGTCTTGGTATACGCGACACAGAGATTGGTTTGCCGCGAATACTGGTCCCGGTTGCTCTTACTGGCGGTGATCTTCTCGATTGCACGCTCGTATTTTCCTGCAGCCACCTTGCCGCCGTGAGCGGCATCGACGATGACCGTCATCGTGTAAGCGGTATCGGTTTCATGTGCTGCCAGCGGCGCGCCGGCGAAGAGCGCCGCCAACACCGCGAGCGAGCGCGACAGCTTCCCGACGCGATCGAGTTTTACTGCTGGTTTCATTTTCTGCCTCCAGGCGATTTAAAGTCCACCGTGACGTCAGGGTCGCGGATCGTTTCGTCGCGGAAACAGTAGGGCCGTGAGCGGCAAGCCGCAAACGAAAAGAAATCGTTCGTGCAGTGAAAATTATTCATCGGCGATCATCGAAATTCTGTAACACCCAGCTCCTGAGCGTCTGGATCGTCGCGTTGTTTGCATCTTCGGCGCGGCAGACGAAGTAGTAGGCATCACGCGTCAGAAGTTCGTGATCCGAAAGGGGTACGAGACTGCCTGACGCGAACCAGCCGTCGCTCAGCTGGACCGGCACCAGCGCCACCCCGAGCCCACGTTCGGCGGCCCGCGCTATGGCGATCATGGAGTCGAGCCGGATGGTGCTTGGATCGCGGGGTATCTCGATGCCCGATGACTTCGACCATTGCCGCCATGCGGTTGGCCGGCTGTCGTGCACGAGCAGGGGCACGTCGCCGGAAATCGAGGTCGCGTCAACCACTAATTTCTTACGAAGTTCCGGCGATGCTGCCGGTATCAGGCGTAACGGGAACAGCCTGTCGGAAGCATAGCCTGCAGGCGCGGATCTGAAGACGCGTATGGATACGTCCGCCGCAGCCGGATGTTTTTCCGCCGATTCGTCGCTCGTATCCACCTTGATGTCGATGTCCGGGTGAGCTCGCGAAAAACGGCTGCACTGAAATACTCAACGTGCCGCGCGTGGCAGACACTCTATATCGGGCGGCAACCTCGTCGAGACGCGTTACAAGGGGCTTGATGTCATCAAGCAGCAGGCGCCCCGTCTCGGTCAGGGTCAGCGAGCGGCTCGTACGCTCGAACAGCTTCTGGCCGAGTTCGTCCTCGAGGTTTTTTATCTGGTGGCTGACGGCCGAGGCCGTGATGAACAGCTTCTCCGCAGCATCGCGGAAGCTCTCGTGCTCCGCGGCAAGGCAGAAGGCTCTCAGTCCGCGCAGCGAAATATTTCGATTGATCGGAGTCATGACGGGTCATTGCAGGATGCGTACCAGTTCGGCCGCCAACGCGGCGATCGTGAGCGTTCCGTAACTAACTGATAATCATCGAAAAATATTATGGATGTTCGGCCGCCGGCCGGACCGCGCGCACCACGATCGTGCAGCCGTGCGCAAACAGCGCACCCATTTCGGGCGCGCGACGCAATGATGCGTCAGCGGTATTACAGGGATATGGCGTCAGGACTGCCGAAGCTCGGCGAACGCGTCCCTGGTGAGGTTCTCGCAACCGTCGGCAAGCACCCGGACATTGTCCTCGATACGGACACCGCCGAAGGGTCGCAACGCGGCCACGGCATCCCAATTGACCAGTGCCTCCGCGGGCGTGCCGCGCAGGTCGTCGAGGAGCATGTCGATGATATAGAGACCCGGCTCGATCGTAAGGACCATGTCCTCTTCGAGAACGCGCGTCAGCCGGAGATACGGGTGGCCGCTCGGCGGATCTATCGTGGTGCCGCTTTCGTTTTCCATGAAGCCGGCCACGTCGTGAACCTGGATACCCAGCAGGTGGCCTATGCCATGCGGCATGAATGCGCTGGCCACGCCTTCCGAAATCAGTGTGTCTGCGTCGCCCGACGCGAGGCCGGTATCGATGAGGACACCGGCGGTGAGGCGGTGATTCTCGAGCTGCAGGTCGCGGTAATCGACACCGGCTCTGACCCGACCAACCAGGTCCTGCTGCAATGCCTCCATGCGCGCGATCAGATCGGAAAAACGTGCGTCACCCTTGCTGTAGGTGCGTGTGATATCCGATGCATAGCCATGAACCTGGGCGCCGGCGTCGATCAGGAATGACCGAAGGTCCGTGGGAGCATCGCGATCCAGGTCCGTGTAATGCAGGATCGCGCCATGCTCGTTGAGTGCGATGATGTTGCTGTAGGGCAGCTCGCTTTCGGCATGGCTGGTCGCGTTGCAAAAAGCCTGATGGATGGCGAATTCCGGCAAGCCTTCGTCAAACGCCGTGGCTGCCGCCACGTGACCCAGTGCGCCCCGTCGCGCCGCCAGGCGCATGCAGGCGAGTTCGTAAGCGGTTTTCGAAGATCCGCGTGCATAGTGCAGGATGTTGACTGCAGTCGTCGGGTTGATGCGGTCGATGCCGAAAGCCTGACCGTCGTCTTCTATCTCGCCGATGAGAATGCATTTCTCGCGATTTTCCGGGAGATGGGCAGCGGCATCTTTCTGCTCGTGCACGATTCGAATGTCGAAATGCGATGTCCAGTAGCCGTCCGGATCGCCTGGCACGGGATGCCAGTAATCGTGCGGTTGAAAATAGACGAGGACCGGCGTCTCGCCCGGCGTATGGACGATGTAAGAAAGCGGTAACCGGGTCAGCGGCGCCCAGCCCAGGAAGTGCGGATTGGCGCGGAACGGATAGGTATTGTCGTCGAGAAACGCATATTTCGGCGCGCCGGAGAAAATTATCGCGTGCGACGCGCCCGCGCATTCCAGCGCATGATCGTGGCGGCGGCAAATCTCCTCGATATGCTGTGGATAGAGGTGACCGAGTTCCGGGTTACTGTCGCTGAAGTCCAGTTTCATGATCCGAATCATACCGGCAGCCGTCCGGCTATACGAGTTTAAATCGCACCTTAAACTAGGCATTATTGTCGCCCCTGTGAGTGTCGTGGAGTGCCCGATGAGGCGATGGTATGGGCTGGGAGGAATCTTGTTCTTGATGTCAGGGAGTTCGGTTTTGGCCGGCGGTTTTGCCGCCTATGATCGAGTTACGGGGTTGCCCCATGCATCCCGGTCCGAGGTATCGCAGCGAACGCCGCGCTCGGACTGATGGAGCCGACCGGTTGCGGCATTGGCGGCGACCTGTTTGCCATCGTCTGGGATGCGGGGAAGCAGGAGCTGACCGGGCTCAACGCGTCGGGGCGTGCGCCGGCCGCGATGACCATCGAGTACTTTCGGGAACAGGGCATGGAGGCTATTCCGCCGCTTGGACCGTTACCGGTCAGCGTGCCGGGCGCGGTCGACGGCTGGTACGAACTGCACGGCCGCTACGGGCGTCTTCCCATGACCGATGTTCTCGCCCCGGCAATACGGTATGCGCGGGACGGGTTCCCGGTATCCGAAGTGATCGCCTATTACATGGGACGCAACAAGCGCCACGTCGAGAAATATCCGGGTTTTGCGGAAACCTACATGCCGAACGGCGATACGCCGAAGAAGGGCGAAATTTTCAGGAACCCCCGGCTCGCGAATACGTACGAGCTGATCGCCGAAGGGGGTCGCGAGGTGTTCTACAAGGGCGAGATTGCAAAAACCATCGACGCCTTCATGACGGAACAGGGCGGGCTATTGCGCTACGAGGACCTCGCGAATCATCGCTCCGAGTGGGTGACACCCGTGTCGACGAACTACCGCGGCTGGGATGTGTACGAGCTGCCGCCGAGCGGCCAGGGTATCGCTGCGCTGCAGATGCTCAATATTCTCGAGGGATTCGACATACGATCGATGGGCTTCGGCAGCGCCGAGTACATCCACCTGCTCGTCGAAGCCAAGAAGCTCGCCTACGAGGATCGGGCGAAGTTCTACGCGGACATGGATTTCGCCGATGTCCCCGTGGAACGTCTGATTTCGAAAGAGTATGCCGACGAGCGCCGCAAACTGATCTCCACGACTACCGCGTCAGAGAGCCTGCCGGCGGGCGACGCAAAACTCGAGGCTGGCGACACGATCTATCTCACCGTCGCGGACAAAGAGGGCAACATGGTGTCCCTGATCCAGAGCAACTTCCGCGGAATGGGGTCCGGCATGATCCCCGGCGAGCTCGGCTTCATGCTGCAGGACCGCGCCGAACTGTTCAGCCTGGATCCGGACCATGCGAACGCGTTGCAGCCCGGCAAGCGCCCGTTTCACACCATCATTCCCGCGTTCATCATGAAAGACGGCGAGCCGCTGATGAGTTTCGGCGTCATGGGGGGATCGATGCAGCCCCAGGGGCACGTGCAGATTATCGTGAACATGCTCGACTTCGGGATGAACCTGCAGGAAGCCGGCGACGCAGCCCGGATTCGCCACGGCGGATCTTCGCAGCCGACCGGCGAGATCATGTCGGATGGCGGCACCGTGTATCTGGAGCGTGGTTTCAGTGAGGAAACGCGGCAGGCCCTCGGGAAAATGGGCCATAAACTCGGGGACACCGACGGCAGTTTCGGTGGCTACCAGGCGATCCTGCGCGACGGCGAAGAGGGCGTGTACTATGGCGCCTCGGAGGTCAGAAAGGACGGCCAGGCGGCCGGCTACTGAGAGCCCATAACACCATGACGCAGGACATTTACCTGACCGGAATCACGACGACCGGCACACCGCATATCGGCAACTACGTGGGCGCGATTAGACCGGGTATTGCGGCGAGCAGGGACCCGTCGACCGAGCATTTCTATTTCCTTGCCGACTATCATTCGCTGGCGAAGAACGAGGACCCCGACAAGATTGCGCGGTCGACGCTGGAGATTGCCGCGTCGTGGATGGCGCTGGGACTGGATACCGAACGCGCGTTCTTCTATCGCCAGTCGGATATTCCGGAAATTCCCGAACTGACCTGGATACTGACCGGCATGACCGCGAAAGGGCTCATGAACCGGGCGCATTCGTACAAGGCGGCGGTGCAGGCCAACGAGGAGCGCGGCAACGCGGATCCGGACAAGGGCATCATGATGGCGCTTTACAGCTACCCGGTCCTGATGGCAGCCGACATACTGATGTTCAGGTCGACGAAAGTGCCCGTGGGAAGAGACCAGAAACAGCACGTCGAAATGGCGCGCGACATCGCACAGCGCTTCAATCATCACTACGGAGAGACGTTCGTGCTCCCGGAGCCCGTGATCGGTGAGCACACGGCTGTCCTGAAAGGGCTGGACGGGCGCAAGATGTCGAAGAGCTACAACAATACGATTCCGCTGTTCGCCGATGAAAAGCAGCTGCGCAAGCTGATCATGAAGATCAAGACCAACAGCCTGGAGCCGGGTGAACCCAAGGATACGGCCGACAGCACGCTGTTCGAAATCTACAAGGCATTCGCGACCGAGCAAGAGACCCGGGACATCGAGAAGCGCTATGCCGACGGCATTGCCTGGGGGGAAATGAAGCAGCTGCTGTTCGAATACATTAACGAGCACCTGAAACCGGCCCGCGAGGAATACGAGCGGCTCATCGCGAACCCGGGCATCGTGGAGGCGGAACTGCAAAAAGGCGCCGGGAAAGCGCGCGAGCGGTCTGCGCCGTTTCTCGCCGAGATTCGCGATTCGATAGGAATTCGCAGGCTAGGTTAGTGTCCTGTTTGCCTGATTCGTCGACTCTCAGCGCTTTCAGCAGCGCGTCCTGTGAGGCGCAGGCGTGCAGGATTAGCGGGCTACTTCAAGCGACTGCAACACGGCAGGACGGGTTGCTGGGAGCGCCCGGAGGGACAGCCTGCAAAGCGCTACTGCGGCGTTGCAGCCCTTGGCAAGGGCCGGCCATTACCGGCGGGCTGCGCCTTGCATTAGCGCTTTGCAGGCTTTCTGAGAGTCAACGAATCAGGCAAACAGGACACTAGCCGATGCCGTACCTGCTGGCAGCCGATGCAGTGCTCATGCTGCACGTGCTGTTCGTGGTTTTCGTCGTCGTCGGGCTGATCCTGATTCTCGCCGGCAGGCTGATGTCATGGAACTGGGTGCGCAACTGGTGGTTTCGCGTGGCCCATCTCGCGGCTATCGGCATCGTGGTGCTGCAGTCCTGGCTCGGCGTCATTTGTCCCCTCACGAAGCTCGAGATGCTGTTGCGAAGCAAGGCCGGTGATACAACCTATGCCGGCAGCTTCGTTTCCCACTGGCTCGAAACGATACTGTACTATCGGGCTCCGGCCTGGGTTTTCGCGGTGAGCTACACGGCTTTTGCCGCGATCGTCGTGTTGAGTTGGGTCTGGGTACGGCCGTACAGGAGGCACCGGCATGATCGCCGCTGAAGAAGCACTGCTGCGGCTGCAGGAAGGCAATGCCCGGTTCGTGTTCGGTGATGTCGATTCCGAGTCACGGCACTACCGGGTCAGGCGCGAGCAGATCGTTGCGGGCCAGGAGCCGTTTGCGTTCCATGACGGGGAGTCGCAGTAGCGTGGAGCAGGTAATGAAAAGCCCGGTCTTGAACACGGAGCGCCTCGAACTGCGCTGGCTGACGCCCGACGACGCGCCGATGATGCTCGCGGTGTGGAACGATCCCGCCTTCATGCGTTACGTGGGCGACCGGGGCGTCCGCACCCTCGAGCAGGCCAGGGCCGCACTGGACGCCGGTCTGCTCAAGCTGTATCAGGACTACGGGTACGGCCCGTTTCGAGTCAGGCGCCGTGAGGATGGCGCCGACCTCGGCATCTGTGGGCTGTTTCGCCGCGATGGTCTCGACGAGCCCGACATCGGTTTTGCGATACTGCCCGATTATTGTGGCAGGGGCTTTGCCTTCGAGGCCTCGGTCGCTGTGCTCGACCATGCGCGCGATGCGCTGAGGTTGTCCTGCGTGACTGCGATCGTGTCGCCGCAAAACGACGCCTCCATCGGCCTGCTCGAGAAGCTGGGGCTGCGTTTTGATCGGTCAATCCGGATGCCGGGCGACGATCATGACGTCAGCCTCTACCGCATCGAATTCGCGAGCTGAGCGCGGCGGGTTTCTCCGCCAGCGGCGGGGCACGCAGCGGGCTTCGCCGCTGGCGATCATCGGTGCCTGAACAAAAGCCACGTTCCCTTGACAGCCCGGGCTGGGCCGGCCGAATATGGGCCGCTATGACGCCGAAACGATTCAAGTCGAAGATCGATCGCTGGCTGCTCTACCTCCTGATCGCGGTCATGGTGTTCGAGGTCGTCGTTATGAGCATCGCCGCCACGCAGGCGCAGCATCCCGGTGAAGCGACCGCAATGATCGTAGCCGCGCTGGCGATCGTTGCTTTACTGGGATCCATGCTGGTCGGCACCCACTACACGGTGGATGGCAATACATTGCGCGTTACTTGCGGCCCTTTTCGATGGAAGGTGCCGATCGACGCCATAGAGTCGGTTGAGGCGACGCGCAACCCGCTGTCGTCGCCGGCACTGTCACTCGATCGGCTGCGAATTCATTACGGCAAGCGTCGCATCATGGTCTCGCCGGCCGACCAGGCGGGCTTTCTCAAAGCTATCGGGCAGGACCCGGCCGATGTCCGCCGATAGTGAAACGATCGACTGGCGCAAGCTTCGCGAGTTCGCCGGCGTGGATCTCGCGAGCTCCTTCGTTCTTTCCTGGCACTTCGAGTCGGATACGCTGCTTATCGACAGCGACATACTCTTGTTGCCGGACCACCCGTTCTACGAGAAGCCGCGCCCTGCCGAGAAGGTATGTATTCGTCCTGCAATCATAGAGTTTCCGTTTTGCGAGGATGTTGTCCTCGACGGCTCGTCGGGAAGCAGCGATCTGAAGACCTTCGTTAGCGAACTCGGGCACGGTGCAATCACGGGCATGCAACGCTGTGCGGACGGCCGCTACGAAATACGCGGCAACTTCGGTACGGTGCACATCGAAGCCGAGCGCCCTGTATTGAGACTCAAGGGGCCGTGAGGGCCCCGGGGAAGACGCGATGAGAGCCGAAAATCGAATCGACTATGTCGAAATACCGGTCAGCGACCCTGCAAGGGCGCGGGACTTTTTCGCGGAGCTGATGGGCTGGGAGTTCCAGGACTGGGGGCCAGACTACATCAGCTTCAAGGACGGGCGCCTCGACGGCGGCTTTCGCCGGTCCACGGAAGCACCACCGTCGAACGGCGTGCTGCTGGTCTTCTTCAGCGAGGACCTCGAACGTGATCGCGCCCGTGTCGTCGAACTGGGCGCCGTGATCAGCCAGGATATTTTCGAATTTCCGGGTGGCCGTCGATTTCATTTCGTAGACCCGCTGGGCAACGAGTATGCGATGTGGGGAGCGCTGGAAAAGTAATAACAACGGAGCAGAGCACTATGCATATTCAGATCGATCATCCCTGCGTGCAACACAAGCTCGCGCTGATTCGAGACATCGACACCGGGCACAAGAAATTTCGTGAACTCGCTACCGAGATAACCGAATTCCTGTGCTACGAAGCATTGCAGAACATCAACACATGCGAAGTGGAGGTGCAGACGCCGCTCGAAGTCGCCACGTGCCGAATGATCGATCACGACATCGTGGTAGTGCCTGTGTTGCGTGCAGGTGTCGGCATGCTGGAGGGTATCCTCGAACTGGTGCCGACGGCCCGGGTCGGTTTCGTGGGACTCTACCGCGACGAGGAGACCAAGCAGCCCGTCGCGTACTACGAGCGCTTTCCGCCGCAGGCCAGGAGCGGGACCTGCATCATCATCGACCCCATGCTCGCGACCGGCGGCTCGACGGTGGCCGCGATAGACCAGCTCAAGGAATACGGCGCGAAAGACATCATCGTCATCTGCATCGTGACCTGTCCCGAGGGTCTGGCGCTGGTCGAGGAGAAACACCCGGACGTACCCGTATACACGGCCGCAATCGACAAATATCTGAATGAAAACAAGTATATAGTGCCAGGCCTGGGCGACGCGGGCGACCGCCTCTTCGGTACGTCGCACTAGCCCGGGAGCGGCGTATGGCGGAAAACAAGACTCGCCCGACCCGCGCCAGTGTCACAACGTTCATGGCAGCAATCCGCGATCCCGGGATGCGTGCCGACGCGAAAAAGGTCGCGGCGATGATGCGCCGCGCAACGGGCGAGCGTGCAAGGATGTGGGGGCCGGGTATAGTCGGCTATGGTAAGTATCATTACCGGTATGAGAGCGGCCGAGAGGGCGACTTCATGATTACGGGTTTTTCGCCGCGCAAGCAGGCTTTGACGATCTATATCATGCCCGGCTTCAGTCGTTTCCGGGACCTGATGGCGAAACTCGGGAAGTACAAGACCGGCAAATCGTGTCTTTACATAAGGCGTCTTGCCGACGTCGACGAGACGGTACTGGAGCGACTGATAGGGGAGTCGGTCAGTTACATGCGAGCGCAATACGAAACAGGATGACACTATGAGTGACACCATCAAGACCACGAAGCTGGTTGGCAACGAACTCATTGTAGAAACGAAATACGGCGTCGAGGTTTACGACAGCAAGTTTCTCGTTGCGGCCCTGCTCATATACGTGGCGAAAGGCAGCGGCACTATCGAGCCGGAGGAAGGGGCGAAGATGATCGACCTGATCGAGCAGCATTTTCAGCTTCAGGGTGCAGAGTCACTGGAACTGCTTACTCGCGCGATGAGTGAGCTGGCCGAGAAGCCCGAACTCGCCGAGCATCTCGTGGAACTCGGCCGCACCTTATCGGATCAGCAAAAAGAAGATATCGCGGTCATGGCGCTGAAAGTCATCGCTGCCGACGGACGCAGGCACATGTCGGAAATGGAGCAGTTCAATCGCGCGGTCGAGGCCGTCGGCGTATCGCCCGAGATCGTGCACCGGGCGTTCGATCGTTACTTCGAGGAGACGATGCCACGCAGGTGAGGCAGCTCGCAATTCTGCGATGCGAGACACGTACAGATGAGCTGGCGCTCGTTGCCGCTAACTCGCCCCTTGCCGGCTACTACGATCTTTTCATCGAGACGCCCGTGGAAGTGCGCATCGGTGGTCTGGAGATCGCCAAGCCGCTGCTCTTGTGGGTGAACGACGGGCTCATGGCCGTGTTCTTCTTCCTGGTCGGCCTGGAAGTGAAACGCGAGATCCTCGAGGGCGAACTGTCCCGGCCGTCGAACGTTTTATTGCCGGCGCTCGGCGCTGTCGGCGGCATCGTCGCACCGGTCGGCATATATGTCCTGTTCAACTACGGCGACAGCGTCGGTATGAACGGCTGGGCCATCCCCGCCGCGACGGACATCGCATTTGCGCTCGGCATACTGATGATTCTCGGCAAGCGCGTGCCGCTCTCTCTCAAGGTGTTTCTCGTGTCGCTCGCTATTTTCGACGACCTGGGCG